>Ga0182030_10009343_pt1 | contig 20075 bp, 21 predicted proteins | sample 812S3MmetaG_FD_121299 | JGI IMG/M metagenome (GOLD analysis project Ga0182030, IMG submission 121299) | Permafrost microbial communities from Stordalen Mire, Sweden - 812S3M metaG (Illumina Assembly) | ecosystem: Environmental > Terrestrial > Soil > Wetlands > Permafrost | place: Sweden... | reverse complement strand
GCGACGTTCTTCGTGCCCGACATCGGCGCGGTGCCCATCGCGGAGATCGGCCCGGTGCTGGAGCACGATCCGCTGTTTCCCACCCGGGCAAATATCGGCTTCGCCCAGGTGATCACGCCGGAGAGGCTTCGGCTGCGGGTGTGGGAACGTGGCGCTGGACTGACGCTGGCCTGCGGGTCGGGCGCCTGCGCCGCGCTGGTCAACGCCGCCCGCCGGGGCCTGACCGGCAAGGCGGCGATCGTGGAGGTCGATGGCGGCGAACTGATGATCGCCTGGCGGGAGGACAACCACGTCCTGATGACCGGGCCCGTCGCGACCGCGTTTACCGGACAAATCGATCTTTCCACGTTTTCGTGACCGGCAATGACGGCATAGGCCAATGTTCTGCCTGGCGAGTTACGCCAACCGTCCAAGGGAGGCATCAAGATAGCCCACCGCGGAGGAATTTGTTCGGTTTTCCCGTCATCCTCGGGTCGAGCCCGAGGAAGACGATACGGAGGCGTCGCGAACGACGGCCAAAGGCCTCGCGGGCGGCGGCTTACACCAGCGAACAGCCGCCCTGATTCATTGGCCGGAACGCTTCCGCCGCCGGAACGGTCCGCTTCAGGTTGTAATAATCCCACGGCCCCTTGGACTGTTCCGGCGATTTCACCTCAAACAGATGCAGATCGTGAATGACCCGGCCGTCCTTGCGCACCATGCCTTTGCCGAACAATGGATCGTCGGTCGGGGTCGCTTTCATCACCTCCATCACCGCCCGGCCGCTGGCTTTCGCCTTATCGTACCCAACATGGGCCACGGCTTTGAGGTAATGCATCACACCCGAATACTGACCGGCATGCACCGAACCCGGAACGTTGCCGGGCATCTTCACGGCGAAGCGTTTCGCGAATGCACGCGTCCCGTCGTTCAGGTTCCAATAGAACGGTTCCGTCAGCGAGACGCCCTGCGCCGAGGACAAGCCGACGCCATGCACGTCATGGATCAGGAAGATCAGACCCGCGACCTTCATGCCACCCTTCATCAGACCGAATTCCGCAGCTTGCTTGATGCAGTTGACCGTGTCGGTGCCTCCGTTGGCGAGGCCCAGTACTTTGGCGTCGCTCGCCTTCGCCTGAACCAGGAACGAGGAAAAATCCGTGGTGCCGGGAAACGGCGCCAACGCCTGGCCCAGTACGGTGCCATTCGCGGCGGTGACGAAGCTCGCGGCGTCCTTTTGCAGCGAGTGGCCGAAGGCATAATCGGCGGTGATGAAATACCAGGTGTCGCCGCCCTCTTTCACCGTCGCGTCGACCACACCGTGCGGCATCGACCACGTGTCGTAAACCCAGTGCAGATGGTTCGGCCCGCAATGGCCGCCGGTGATGTCGGCCGAGGCGCCGCCGGTGAAAATCGCCAGCTTGTCTTTCTGCTTCACCATGTCGCCGATCGCGAACGCGGCCGAGGACAATGGCACGTCGGTGATCAGATCAACCCCGTCGCTGTCGAGCCACTTTCCCGCGATAGCCAACGCCACATCGGGCTTCAATTGCAAATCGGCGGCGACGACTTCAACTGGAATATCCGGATGCGCCTTCCGGAAATCCTCCACCGCCAACTCTGTTCCAGCCACCGATCCTGGGCCGGTATTCGCCGCGTACGCCCCGGCCATGTCGGTCAGAACGCCAACGCGAATCGGCGCGCGTTGCGCTTTCGCACGGCCGATCAACGCAATGCTGGCGAGGCCCGCCGTGGCACCGAGCGCGGCGCGGCGGGTGAAGGATGCTTTCATGGTTGGCTCTCTCCCTTATTTTTTTGTCGGTCATCCGGTAACCAGAATCCCCGATTGAATCAACGTGTCGATCTCGCCCGCGGAATAGCCGTGCTCGGCCAGGATCGCCGCGCCGTGTTCGCCTTTGGACGGCGCCACGGTACGGGGCGCGCCATCCTCGAATGGCTCCATGCCGATGATGTTCGGCAACGGAATCGCCTGAGGCACGTGCGGATGGTGCGTCCACGCGACGGCGCCGCTCTCCGCGACATGCGGCTGCTGAAGGAACGCCGGATACGAGTTGAGCGCTTCGTGCATGATCCGGTGCTCGGTGAATTTCGCCGACCATGCGGCGGTCGTATCGGTCGCCAGCAACGGCCGCAGCACGGAGTCGATTTCACCGGCGTGCGGCTCGCGTCCTTCCGGCGTGCGATAGTGCTCGTTGGCGCCGAAAGCGGGTTGATCGACGGCCTTGCAATAGCCCTCCCATTCCCACGGGCGGACCACGGTGATCGACATGAATCCGTCCTTGGTTTGATAGACCCCGCCTGGCGGAATGCCTGGCCGCGTGACGCCGCCCTCCAGAAAGGACGACATCAGCCGCACCACCTGCAATCCGGCGGCGGCCTGCATCAGGCTGGCATCGATGTGCCGCCCGCGCGGTTCCTGTTGCCGTGCCAGCAACGCGGCGGCGAGCGCGCCGAAGGAAAAGATCGCCGTGCTCATGTCGATCGATATGAACGGAATGCGATGCGGAATGCCGTCCTGACCCCGGTTTTCCGACATCATCCCGGTATAGGCCTGCAACACCGGATCCATCGCCGGCCGTTCCGCCAGCGGACCTTTCTGGCCGAAGCCGGAGACCGACAGATACAGAATGCGCGGCTCGCGTTCCGCCACGATGTCGTAACCAAAGCCGAGGCGGTCGATGACGCCGGGACGGAAGCCTTGCACGAAGATGTCGGCGCCCTGGATCAGGCGCCACAGCACGTCGCGGCCGGTCTGTTGTTTCAGATCCAGCGCGATCGAGCGTTTGCCGATGTTCGACGGAATGGAATACGCCGTGTGATCGCCGTATTTGGTGCCGAGTCCGCGTGCCCAATCTCCGGTGTCGGTGGGCTCGACTTTTATGACATTGGCGCCGTACTGGGCCAGCATCATGGCGCAGTAAGGACCGGCGACGCCCTGGCTGACATCGATGACTTTCAGGCCCGCGTAGGGCGCGGCATAGCTCATGGGTTCGTTTCCTCCTCCGGTTGGGGCATGATAGACCAGTCGCCTGAGGCGCACACCAGGAGGAAAACAATCATGATCCATGTTCTCGCCGTCATCACCACGAAGCCGGGCAAACGCGCCGAGGTGCTGGAGATGTTCCACGCCAACATGCCGGCGGTGCACGCCGAGGCCGGCTGCATCGAATACGGACCGGTCGTCGACGCACCGAACTCGCCCGCCAAGTACGGGGAGGATACGTTTGTCGTGGTCGAGAAATGGGAAAGCCCCGATCATCTGAAGGCGCACGCGGCGTCGCCGCACATGGCCGCTTATGGCGCGAAGACGAAGGAACTGCTGGCGGACCGGCAGATCCATATCATGCAGACCGGCTGAAGGCACTCTGGCGAGGATGGCGTTTCCGCGCCATCCTCCACGCCAAGGATGAAACGGAGGAAACGATGGACCTCAGTCTGTCGGAAGAATACCAGGCATTGCAGGCGGAGATCCGCGGCTTCATCGCGACGCATGGGCATCGATCGCCGAAGGTCGGCGGCGGGCGCAAGCGGCCGGACCGGAAGACGCTGGACTGGCAGAAGATCCTGCTCGAACACGGTTATGTCGGGCGCACCATTCCGGTCGAATATGGCGGCGCCGGGAAACCGCCCGATGTCATGGAAGCCGCGGTCATCGCCGCCGAGTTCGCGCGCGCGAACATTTATGCCGGTCTGACCAATCAGGGCGTTTCGATGCTGGTCCCGACTCTGTTGGAGGTCGGCACCGAGGACCAGAAACGCGCTTACGTGGGCCCGACGATTCGCGGCGACATCATCTGGTGCCAGGGGTATTCGGAGCCGGGCAACGGCAGCGATCTCGCCAACGCGCAGACCAAGGCCGAATTGAAGGATGGGTTCTGGGTGGTGAACGGCCAGAAGATCTGGACCAGTTCCGCCCATTACGCGGACATGATGTTTCTGCTGTGCCGCACCGAACCGAACGCGCCGAAACACGAGGGCTTGTCGTATTTGCTGCTGTCGATGGACTCGCCGGGCATCGACCGGCGGCCATTGAAAACGATGACAGGACGTAGCGAGTTCAATGAGGTGTTTTTCACCGACGTCAAAGTGCCGGAGCAGCAGATCGTCGTCGGCCGCGGCAAGGGGTGGTACGTCGCGAATGTGACGTTGAAGCACGAACGCTCGATGATCGGCAACGCGGACAAGGTCACTTCGCGGCTTGAACAACTGGTGCGGATGTTGAGCACGACTGAGGTCGATGGCGTTCCGTTGATCCGCCAGGCCGAATTTCGCGACCGGCTGCTGCGGCTGCAAGGCGAGGTCATTGCCTGGAAAGCGCATAATCTGCGGCTGCTGACCGAGGCTGCGCAGGGTGTGGATTCCGGTGTGAAGCGGATGATCGTCAAGTACGGCGGCACCATGCTGGGGTTCCGGCTGTCGTCGCTGGCGGTGGACGCTCTGGGAGCGGCCGGCTTGCCGTTTGAATCGGCCGGCGAGGACGCGGAAGACGATGACGCCACAACCTGGAACATCGATTACATGTACGATGTCGGGCTGATGATCGGCGGCGGGTCGAACAACATCCAGAAGAATATTATTGGCGAGCGCGGATTGGATTTGCCTCGCGAGCCGAAGGTGCAAACCGCGACCGTGGTTGGGAGAGGCTGATGGAATTCGGTCTGAGCCTGGAACAACGGCAGTTCGATGATTCGTTGCGGTCGTTTCTGCGCGACCGGCTGCCGATGGAGCAATTGCGCGCGTTGGCCGAGCCGGGGGGCGGCTTTGACGAAGGTCTGTGGGGTGGTCTGTCGGAACTCGGTTTGCATGGCCTGATCGTTCCCGAACGATTCGGTGGCGCCGGGTTGGGCGTGTTGGATGCCGCCGTCGCGGCCGAGGCGCTTGGTTACGCGGCCGCACCTGTGCCGTTTACCGGCACGACAGTGATGGCGCCGCTGGCGTTCATCAACAGCGCGACGGAAGCGCAACAGGATGAGTATTTGCCGGCGATCGCGGCGGGCGAAGCACGGGTCGCGGTTGGCTTCGCGGGACTGGCGGGACAGACGGGGACGGCCTCGGTGACGCTGGATGGCGCGCGGCTGACGGGGACCGTCAGTGGTGTGATGGATGCCGGGGCGGCGACGCATTTTCTTATTTATCTTCGCGATGGCACCGCCGCCTTGGTTGAGGCGTCCGCGGTGACCACGGTGTCGCATCGTTCGTTGGATCGCACACGGCCGTTGGTGGATGTGACGTTCAACGCGACCGCGGCGGAGTTGCTTGTCGCGGCCAATGACAAACTCGCGTCGGCGCGGCGGGTGTTGGACTCTGGGCGGGTCGTGCTGGCCGCCGATACCGTGGGCGCGGCGCAGACGATGCTCGATCGGGCGGTCGCCTTCGCCAAGGAGCGGGTGCAGTTTGGGCGGGTTATCGGCAGCTTCCAGGGCGTTAAATACGTGCTCGCCGATTGCGTGACGATGTTGGAGCCGTGCCGCGGGATGGTGTGGTACGCGGCGCATGCCCAGGATGCGATGCCCGACGAAGCGGGACTGACGGCGTGCCATGCGAAGGCGCATGTCGCGGATGTCGCGCGCGAGGTGGCTCGGATGACCACCGAGACGCACGGCGGCATGGGGTTCACGGATTTGCTTGGCCTGCACTACTGGTTCAAGAGGGTTGGGTTCAATCGGCAGGTGCTCGGCGGCCCGGAACGATGCCGTGAGGAAGCGGCCGCGCTGCAAGGATGGACGTTGCATGACTGAGATCGATCTCAAACCGATCCGGGCGCGGCTCGGAACCAAAGTGGTCGACGAGGATGTCGCGACGGCGGCGCCATTGCGTGGCATGTTGGTTACGTTCGATCGCGATGAGAGGCCTCCGGTGGAGGGCGAACCGATCGCTCCGGGCTGGCATCTGGCGTATTTCCCGGCGGCGAGTCGGTTGTCGTCTCTGGGCGCGGATGGATTGCCGCTGGAAAGCGGCGTGCTGCCGAAGATGCCGTTGCCGCGCCGGATGTACGCGGGTGCAACGCTGACATTTCACGCGCCAGTTCTGGTTGGCGATAAGCTGCGGCGGGAGACGGAATTTTCCGACGTGGGAGTGCGTAAGGGCGGGACGGGCACGTTGATCGTCGCCACCCAGACACGGCGGATTTATACACCGCGCGGGTTGGCGTTGACCGAGGATAGCGTCAGCGTGTTTCGGGAAGCGGTGGCGCCTGGGTCTCAATCCGGTATCCCAACGACCGAGCCTCCACCAGCGGGCATGACCTGGACGCGGACGATCACGCCCGATCCGGTCTCGCTGTTCCGGTATTCGGCGCTGACGTTCAATCCACATCGGATCCATTACGACCGGCCGTACGCGATGGGAACCGAGGGCTATCCGGGCCTGGTGGTGCATGGACCGTTCTCGCAACAATGTTTGTTGGATTTGCTGCGGGATCATGTCAGCCGGCCGATCGCGACGTTCACCATGCGCGCACGAGCGCCAATCTTCGATGATGCGCCGTTCACGCTGTGCGGGCGAATGACCAGCGAGAGTGAAGCGGAGCTTTACGCGGTTTCGAGGAGTGGCGGCATCGCGATGCAGGCGAAGGCGCGGTTGGGATAGAGCAGCGGAAAACACGGAGGACCGGACCATGACGTCCCTGCCGATCGACCAACTGATCGACACGCAACGCGGCCTGATCAGTCGTGAAATCTTTGTCTCGCCCGAGTTTCACAAGGAAGAACTGGAGCGCCTGTTCAGCCGTGCCTGGCTGTTCGTTGGTCATGAAAGCCAGATCCCGAATCCCGGCGACTATTTCACCTCTCGCATGGGAGACGAATCCGTCATCCTGTGTCGTGACGCCCAGGGCAAGGTGCACGTCTTCCTTAACTCGTGCCGGCATCGGGGGATGAAAATTTGCCGCTACGAGCAGGGCAATACATCGCTATTCGTTTGTCCGTATCATTCGTGGAGCTATACGACCGATGGCAAGCTGCAAGGCGTACCGCTGTATCGTGCGCTGTACGAAGGCACCCTCGACCGCGCCGAGTGGTCGCTGATCGAGGTCCCGAAACTGGAGATATACAAGAGCACCGTCTGGGCTTCGTGGGACCCGGAGGCGCCCGACCTGATGACGTATTTCGGCGGCGCGGTGGATCATCTCGATCAGGTGCTGGATTGCCGGGACGGAAGGCCCGGCGGGTCCGAGGTGATTGGTGTACAAAAATGGATCCTCCCAACCAACTGGAAGTTCGCGGCGGAGAATTTCCTTGGCGACACCTATCACAATCCGTCGCACCGGTCCGTGGATATGATCGGCATCGGACCTTCGGCGCAACGGGGCCAGCGGCGCGACAACGAATATGCCAAGGGGCAGCACGTCTGGGTCGGCTTTCCGCAGGGCCACGGCATGCACAGCGTGCATATGCCGGAACAATTCGACTATCAAACGGGTTACGCACAATATCCGGAGGTCGAGGAATATTTCCGCCAGGCGTTTTACGAGCGGCAACGCCGGCTTGGCGATAAAGCACGGCTTTTGCCGTTTACCGGCAATTTATTCCCCAACACGTCCTGGCATGGCCGCCAGCCGCGCGCGTTGTGCGTCTGGCATCCCCACGGCACGACGGAAACCGAGGCCTGGCGGTTCTTCCTGGTCGATGCCGACGCGCCCGCTTTTGTGAAGGACGTGCTGCGGCATTTCTACATGCGCTATTCCGGACCCGCCGGCATGACCGAGCAGGACGACATGGAAAACTGGCTCTATGCGACGCAGGCCAGCAAAGGCACGATCGCGCGGCGCTATCCGTTCAATTATCAGATGTCGATGGGCGCTTATAAAGTGGACGATCCGGTTCCCGGCATGGTCTCGACGCAGATCACCGACCAGACGCCGCGCAATTACTACCGGGTTTACGCCCGATATCTGAAAGGCGAGTTGTGGGACTCGTTACTCGGCCGCGATCTGGCGCCGTTGCGGGACGCGGCGGAATGAAACGGGGACTCGCCTGGTTCGAACTGAAGCAGGAGGTCGAAGAGTTCCTGTATCAGGAAGCCGACCTGCTGGACGCACGCAAATTCCGCGAGTGGCTCGATCTGCTGGCCGAGGATCTGGTTTATTTCATGCCAATCCGCCGCAACGTGAAGTTCGGCGAGCAGGACGCGCGAGAGAACACGCGGCAAGGGGAAGGCATTTCCTGGTTCGACGAAGACAAGTGGACGGTCACCAAACGCGTCGAGCAGATCCTGACCGGTGTGCATTACGCGGAAGAACCCTTGTCCCGGGTCACGCACATGGTCAGCAACATTCGTTTGCTAGACGTGGCGCCATCGGTGGAAGATCCGCTTGAGGTCACGGTCGGCAGCCGCTTTCTGGTGTTCCAGAGTCGCGTTGAATACGAGAACTATACGTTTATCGGCCGGCGGACCGATACGCTGCGGCGGAACGGCGAGTCATGGCTGATCGCGCGGCGCGAACTGATCCTGGAACAGAACGTATTGCTGGCGAAGAATTTGAGCGTTCTGTTTTAGGGAGGAGACGGGGATGATTGAACTGATCGCGGTTCCGGTCGGCGCGAAATTGAGCCTGATTGGCGATATCACGGCCGAAGTTATCGAGAAAATCGACGACGAGTGGGTGAAAGTGCGGTTGATCGAGGTGCCCGAGGGGAAAGGCACAGTCGGAGACGAGGAGCTTTGCCACGCCACCGATGTGAAGGACGTTCTGTAGCCGGGTCTCCAGCAGCGCCGGAATCTTGACTCTGGCTAGAAAGCAAGACTCTACCACGGAGAACACTGAGGGCCACGGAGGGCCACTGAGAAGGAAAAATCATGGCGCTTCGCGCGGGCGTGCGATCCAACACCGCGGGAAGCGCCACGTTTAACCTTCTCAGTGGCCCTCAGTGGCCCTCAGTGTTCTCAGTGGTAAAGCCTTACTTTCTTTCGGTGTTCAGGCCCACACGAAACCTTCCGGTTTTCGCGTCAGGCCATGCCACCCCCTCGGGCGTCCGCTCAGTTCCCCAGCAACCGCGCCCAGCCGTGCGGATCCGGCGCGACACCGTATTGAATCCCCACGATCGTATCATACAACTTCTGTGTCAGCGCCCCGGTCTTTCCATCATTGATCACATACCGCTCGCCCTTGTAACCCAACTCTCCAACCGGAGAAATCACCGCGGCGGTCCCCGTCCCCCACATCTCCAGCCGGCCAGCTTTCGCCGCCTCCAGCACCTCGTCGATCGAGACCTGGCGTTCCGATACACGCATCCCCCACTCGCGCAGCAACGTCAGCACGGAATCCCGCGTGATCCCGGCCAGGATCGCGCCACCCAAGGGCGGAGTCACGATCTCATCGCCGATCTTCACCATGATGTTCATGGTGCCGACCTCGTCGAGATACTTGTGCTCAATGGCGTCGAGCCACAGCACTTGCGTAAATCCAGCTTTTTGCGCTTCCTCGGCCCCGTAAAGGCTGGCTGCGTAATTCGCCATCGTTTTGGCCGCGCCCAGACCGCCTTTGACCGCGCGCACGTGCTGATCGGAGGCCAAAATCCGCACCGGGTTCATGCCCTCTTTATAATACGCGCCGACCGGGCCGATGATCACGTAATAAAGATACGAGTGCGACGGATGCACGCCGAGGAACGTTTCAGTCGCGATCACGGTCGGGCGGATGTACAGGGACGTGCCCGGCTTTTTCGGCACCCAATGCTGGTCGATCTCCACCAGCGCGCGGATCGACTGCTCGACCATCGCCGGATCGATCTCCGGAATGCACAGATAATGCGCGGACCGGTTCAGCCGCCGCGCGTGATCCGGCAGGCGGAACAGCCGCACATGCCCGTCCTTGCCGCGAAACGCCTTCAACCCGTCGAAAATCCCCTGCCCGTAGTGCAGCACGCAGCACGCCGGATCGAGCGAAAACGGCCCGTACGGGACAATCCTCGGATCATGCCAACCCTTCCGGTCCTCATAGTTCATCAGGAACATGTGGTCGGTGAAGACGTTGCCGAAGGTCAGCGAATCATCCGAGGGCGGAGTCTTCGGCGAGTTGGTGCGGGTGATGGCGATGTCTGACATGGTTTCCTCTCGGGTCGACCCTGATTTAGGACAGCATTACTGCCATATCCCACTCCGGGCGCGCAAGGGCTTTTTTCCGAGCATTCCGTCCGGACGGCAAGTCGCGGAACAGGATTGCGCCAGACACGCGCGCCCCATCATATTCTTACGTCCCCAACGGCGACCATGCGGGATCGGTGGCATCGGTGGGCGTCGGCACCGGCTGCTCGTTGAAGCCCGTCACATCGATCGAATACAGCCGCGCGGAGAAGCCGGCGCCGCGCGCGTCGCCGCGGGTTTCGCGCCAGAACATCAGCACGCGGCCGTTCGGCGCGAAGGTCGGGCCCTCGACCAGCCAGCCGTCCGCCAATATCCGCTCGCCCGAGCCATCCGGCCGCATCACGCCGATGGAGAAGTTGGACGTATCGCCGGCGTAACGGGTGAACGCGATCAGGTCGCCGCGCGGCGACCACACCGGCGTGCCGTAGCGGCCGCTGCCGAAACTGACGCGGGTCGCGGAACCCCCGGCCGCTCCCATGATGTAAATCTGCTGATCGCCGCCGCGGTCGGACGCGAACACGATCTTCGCGCCATCCGGGCTGAAACACGGGCTGACATCGATCGCGCCCGAGTTGGTCAGCCGCCGCGACGCGCCGCCGCTGACCGCGATGATGTCGGATCCGCCGCCATCCGCCTCCGACATCGCGACCGTGCCGCCATCGGGCGAAAATCGCGGTGAGAACGTCATGGCATCGAAACGGCCCAGTGAGGATTGCTGACCGGTGGCGACGTTCATCGCGTAGACGCGCGGCTGGTTATTGGCATAGCTCATGTAGACGATCTGGCCGCCGCGCGGATTGAACCGCGGCGTCAGCGCGAGCCAGGAGCCGTCGGTGAGATAGCGCTGGTTCTCGCTGTCCTGATCCATGATCGCCAGCCGCCGGGTGCGTCGCTCCTTGGGGCCTTGCGAGGACACGTAAGCGATCTGGGTGTCGAAATAGCCCTTCTCGCCGAGCAGCCGGAAATAGATGGCATCGGCCATGATGTGGGCGACGCGGCGCCAGTTGGCCTTGGGCGCGGTGAACGCGGTGCCCTGAATTTGCGTGCCGGGCAGCACGTCCCACAGGCGGAATTCCACCCGCACGGTGGCTCCGTCGTCGAACGCCTGGCCGGTGACCAGGGCCTGCGCGCCGGTGGGTTTCCAGTTGGCGAAGTTCGGCGTGCCGCTGTCGGACGGTCCGGCCTGGATGAAGGCGGCGCGATCGATCGGCCGGAACAGCCCGCTGCGCGCGAGGTCAGCCGTCACGATCCCGGAAATATTGGCGCCGAGCGGCCCTCCCCCCAGATCCGTCACCGCGACCGGGATCGGCGCGTTGCGCGCGTTGTTGACGTCGATGACGGCGGAGCCAGGCGCGGTGCCGCCGGTGGTTTGTGCCAGCACCGGCATCGGCGCGGCGAGCAGCGCGGCACCGCCCAGGGTTTTCAGAATGAAATCGCGACGGCGAAATTCGGCGGAAGGCAACAGAATCATCTTGGGTCACCTCGGTTGTGAACAGGCGAACGGCACGTTTATAGGATCATTGGCTGCGTAACGATCGGTCTAATACCGACCGGCGAAAGAAGTGACGTACCTGCCACCCGTCCGTCATGCCAGGGCCTGACCCTGGCATCTCGTGGTGCAGGCCCGGTGCTCTCAGGTCGGGCACGTCTTCCGTGCAGGCCGATCCTCGGGTCGAGCCCGAGGATGACGCTACGGGGGCGTCACGACCGACGGTCAATGTCAACGCTGGCTGGTATAAGTCACGGGCGGAACCGGAAGTCCAGATTGTTGATCCGCCCGAGCATCTGCTTCGGCAGCGGCAAGGTGGCGCAGCGCACGTCCTCGACCGCGCGGATCGCCCGTTCGGCGAAGGACTGGAACACCGGATCGGACAACTTGCCACGATCCTCGTCGGCGATGTTGGCGACGCGCACCGTACCGGTGGCGTCGGTGACGACGTGCAGCGCCACGCTGAGCTTATCGATGTTCATCGCGCCGGAATCCTTGGTCCAGCATTCCCGCACATGGGCGCCGATTTCTCCGCGCTGCGCCGCGCTCAGGGCGTCTGTGTCATTGCTGGCCGGGTTGCCGCCGCTGTCGGGCTGTCCCCCGGCGCGCGGGTTCGGCCGGGCGCGCGGCGGCTCCGTCTGATGCTGCATCTGACGCAGCCGCAGCAACGTCGCCTCCACCGCCGAGCTGTTCTCCGCCATGTTTTTGGTCACGTTCGGCTGGGCGGTTTCGCTTGGCTTCATCGGCGGCGGCTTGTCCGGGGTTGGGGGCACCGGCGGCGTGATCAGCTTCGGCGTCGCCTCGCGCGGCGGAGCGGGGGGTGCCGGCGGCGGCGGGATGATCGGCGCCTCACGCGGGCTTGGCTCCGGCGGCGGCAGGTTGGACGGCGGCGCCGGAAGCGGCGCGCTCACCCTGGGCGGCTCGGGCGGTGGGGGTGGCGGGGGTGGCGGCGGCGGTGCCTCGATGGGTTCGGGTTTTGGCGCTTCGGTCACCGGCGGCGCGGGCGGGGTAATTTCTTTCGACGGCGCGGGCACGGGAGCCGCGGTGGGCGCCTTGATCGTGGTTTTGGCCTTGCCGTCGAAGATCATCTCGACCGCCGTGTCCGGCTCTTTCTCCTCGTCCGGCTTCCAGTTCGGCAAAGTGATCAGCAGCGCCAGGATCACCATGGCATGCGCCATCAGAGACAGAATGCCGCCCGCCCGCAGGCGCGGGTTGCGCGACAGGAACTGCCTGACGGGCGCTGTCAGAACCGGAGGGGACCGTTGCAGCATCGGACGGGCATCAGCCCGGTTTGGGCCGGCCCGGCCGGCCGGATGGCGCCGACGACGCCGGCGGATTCCCTGGGCCGGTCTGCTCGGCGAGCAACGCGACATGGGTGAAGCCACCCTGGGTGATGATGCCCATGATCTCCATGATGCGGCCGTACGGCAGATCCTTGTCGCCGCGTACGAAGATGCGGCGGTCGGGATTGTTCTGCGCGATCGCCTTCAGCTTGCCGACCACATCGGGCAGCGCGACCTGCTCGTCCTGCATGTAGACGTCGCCGTTGGCCCTGATCGACACCGTCAGCGGCTGGCTGTCGTTGTTGATTGGCTGCGCGTTGGTCTTCGGCAGATCGACCGACACGCCCGAGGTCATCAGCGGTGCCGTCACCATGAAGATGATCAGCAACACCAGCATGACGTCCACCAGCGGCGTGACGTTGATCTCCGCCAACGGGCGGTAACGGCCGCGCGTGTTGCCGCGCTGGTTGAGCGAGAATGCCACCGGTCAGGCCCCCGCCCCGATGCCGGCTTCGCTCTGGCGCGAGAGGATGGCGCTGAACTCGCTGCCGAATCCTTCCAGCCGCGCGGCGAAGCGGGACAGGTCGGTGCTGATCTTGTTGTAGGCGAGCACCGCCGGGATCGCGGCGACCAGGCCGATGGCGGTGGCGAACAAGGCTTCCGCGATGCCGGGCGCGACCACGGCGAGGTTGGTGTTGTGCATCTGCGCGATGGCGGCGAAGCTGTGCATGATCCCCCAGACGGTGCCGAACAGGCCAATGAATGGCGCTGTCGCTCCGACAGAAGCGAGGAACACCATCCAGCGTTCCATCCGCTCCATTTCTCGCGTCACGGTGACGGTGATGGCGCGATCGACGCGTTCCCGCACGGATGAATGAGCGATGTCCGCGCCGGCGGCTTTCTTGGAGCGGCGCCATTCGTTCATCGCCGCCGAGAACACGGACGCCATCGGGTGTTTCGGGTTGTCGCCCTCCTGGTCGAACAGCTCGTCCAGGCTGCCGCCGGACCAGAAGCGGTCCTCGAAGGCGGTCGCCTCGCGGTTGGCCTTGCGGATCGTGACGACTTTCTCGAACACGACAGCCCAGACCCAGACGCTGGCGCCGAGCAGGCCGAGCATCACGAGCTTGACGACGAAGTTCGCCTCGACGAACAGCCCCCAGAGCGAGAAGTCGGTCCCCGCCGCGACCAGGTTGGCCGCGTCAACTGTCGAATTCACGTGTTGCATCCCCTTTTGTTCGTCGCCGTCATTGCCGGTTTATCGTCCGCTGGCCGGGGCTTCTACCCCTGGCCGCCCTCGCGGCTGTCTCGCATGGCCGCCAGCCGTTCCCGCCAAGGCGGCGGGATCCGGCCGGGTTTGTTTCCTTCCAGGCGGACGCAGGCCAGCCGAACCGCCAGCACCGCGCAGCCTTGGCCGTCCTTGTTCCGGACGGTTTGCCGCAACCTGACCGTGGCGCCGCCGACCTCGACCACTTCGGTCTCGACGGTCAGCGCCTCATCCAGGCGGGCGCCGCGCTCATAGTCCACTTCCAGGCCGCGCACCATGAACATCATGCCAAACCGCTCGACCAGTTCCGCGTGCGGCACGCCCAGATCGCGGAGCGCTTCGGTGCGGGCGCGTTCGGCGTAGCGCAAATAGGTCGCGTGATAAACGACTCCGCCAGCATCAGTGTCTTCGTAGTAAACCCGTATGGCATAACGATGGCGGCCGTTTGGCGGGATGGAAGCGGGGTTAATCGTCATTCATCAAACCTTTTGGCATCAAACTTTTTGGCATCAAACCTTTTGGCATCAACCTTTTGGCACAGGCCGACGGAATGGTTTCCACGCAACACGCGTGACCAACGTTGAGACGCCGCCAGTCATCCAAAGGAAATCTCAGCGTCGGCGTAAATTCCCGGCGTAGCGGCGCTGACCACATCAGCGATCGGGCCAAGAAGATCGTATGGAGCGTCAAAGCGCGGGCAATGCCGGCCGGCGTGCGGTGATCAAAAAGAATCAACATCCGCGGGCTCAGGCTCCCTCAGGCTTCGCGCCACGAAGTCGAGTACCGCCACGATCTGTTCCCGGGTCACGTCGAATTGTTCCATCACTTCTTCGACGCTCAAATCTTCCAGGTTTTCGATCACAGTCGCGACCGGGAGACGACTCCCGCGAAACACCCAGGCTCCGCCGACCTTGCCTTGTACGTGTTCCGTCGCGGGCAGCGTGACCAATCCAGAGTTGCCATCGGCCTCCGTCCCTTCCTCGTCGCCTCCTGATCGTGACGGAGCGACCGGTTCCGAAGTTGACGATATCATCGGCTGTCCATGCGTTGCGAGGCGATTCATCAATGGAACTGGCGTCCGCATCCTGGTTGACGTCAACTACACAAGAACGGTATCAGTGACATCATCTTAAGAAGAATGATATCACATGAGTTCCATAAATGTTCGCAATCTCTCGGATAAAACGCACAAGGCCTTGCGGATCCGCGCCGCGCGGCATGGCCGCAGCATGGAAGCGGAGGTGAGGTCTATTCTGGACGAGGCCGTGAACCCAACGAAGGTGCCTGGCCTGGGCTCGATGCTCACCGCCATCGGCCGGGACTTTGGCGGCATCGATCTCGATCTCGCACGGGACGGGACGCCAGCCGAACCGGCGAACTTTGAATGATAGTACTGGACACGAACGTCTTGTCCGAACCGATGCGGGCGGACGGCAATTCGGCGGTCGCGGCCTGGCTCGACCGGCAGATCAGGGATACCTTGTATCTAACGACGGTGAACCTCGCGGAACTCCTCCTCGCCATCGAACTGATGCCCCTTGGGTTACGCAGATCGAAACTGGAGGCGCGGATTGGCGACGTCGTGAACATATTCGGCGAACGGCGTACACTGGCGTTCGATGCACGGGCCGCCCGCTGCTTTGCCGTACTGGTCGCTCGCGCGCGCGCCTCTGGGCTCGCGATCGGCGTCGCGGACGGTCAGATCGCCGCCATCGCCGCCGCCCATGGCTTTTCGGTGGCCACCCAGGACACGACACCGTTCGTCGCGGCCGGCGTTCCAGTGATCGATCCGTGGAACACCTCGGCGGAGCGGTGAAGGACGACGCTGGCACAGGTGGCGACAAAAAATGCTCGGGCCAGGGACATCAGGCGCGCCAAGGACCTGCCCGCCGCGATCTCGCTCGGACCGCCATCAACGTTGAAATTTCAACGATTGTTCTGGTCATCCCTTGTGGAATTCGCGACACGTCGAAGCAGAACGGGTGAGTCGTTGCTCTGATGGCCGTGAAGCCGGCGGTATTGGCTTCCTTTTCGGTCATGTGGTTCGGAAACCGCGACCCTTTGGAAAACCCAAGGCGAGTGGCCTTTCCGAAACTCTTGATCGGTGAATACAGCACGGCTCATTTGTTGATGCGAAAGTCCGCTATCGACCTGTCCGCGCATCGAAACAGAGCGGCTACCCTTCGGCATCCGCATCGTCCAGCAGCGTGCCCTGCGCCGGGGTCCGCGGTGGCACAAGCCCAAGATGCCGCCAGCCCGGCGCGCCCAATACGCGCCCCCGACTGGTGCGCAGGATCAACCCCTCCTGGATCAGAAACGGCTCGACCACGTCTTCCAGCGTGTCCCGGGCTTCCGCCAAAGCGGCGGCCAGTGTCTCCACGCCGACGGGACCACCACCGTGATGCTCGGCCATGCGGCGGAGGTAGCGCCGGTCCATCTCGTCCAGACCGCGCTCATCGACCTCCAGCCGAACCAAAGCGGCGTCGGCGATGGCGCGGTTGACCGGCGACTGGCCCGACACGGCGGCGATGTCCCGCACCCGGCGCAGCAGCCGGCCGGCGATCCGCGGCGTGCCACGCGATCGGCGAGCGATCTCCATCGCGCCATCCTCGGTCAGGACCAAACCGAGCAACGCGGCGCCGCGGGTGACAATCCGCAGTAATTCCTCGGGCGTGTAGAAAATCAGCCGCAGCGGAATGCCGAAGCGGTCGCGCAACGGCGTCGCCAGCAGGCCGGAGCGGGTCGTGGCGCCGACCAATGTGAACGGCTGCAAATCGATGCGGACGCTACGCGCCGCGGGGCCCTCACCGATGATCAGGTCGAGTTGAAAGTCCTCCATCGCCGGGTAGAGGATTTCCTCGATCGCCGGTTGCAGGCGATGGATTTCGTCGATGAACAGCACATCGCGCGGCTGCAGGTTGGTCAGGATCGCGGCGAGATCCCCTGCCCGCTGGATCACCGGCCCCGAGGTCGCGCGAAACCCAACACCCAGTTCGCGGGCGATGATCTGCGCGAGGGTGGTTTTGCCGAGGCCGGGCGGGCCATGCAGCAGGACATGGTCGAGGGCCTCGCCGCGGGCTTTCGCCGCCTCGATGAACACGGCGAGGTTTTCGCGGGAGGCTTTCTGGCCGGTGAAGTCAGCCAGGGTTTGCGGACGCAGCGATGCCTCGGCCGCGTCTTCTTCTCGCCGCACAGGAGAAACGGCGCGGGATTCGGCGTCGTCCGGCTCGGTCGGGCGCGGACGTTTCATACGCCGGTCCTGCTGGCGAGCTCTTTAAGCGAGTCACGGATGATCGCGTCCAGCGTGGCGCCGTCACCGAGTCGTTCAGTGACCCGGGCAACGGTCGCCTGCGCCTCCGGCCGCCGGTAGCCGAGATTGATCAGCGCCGACAACGCATCCCCGGCGGTGCCGGCGGGCCGCGCGACAGGTGTCTGGATGGCGATGCCCGGCGACGACGGCATGGCCCCGACCTTATCTTTCAGTTCCGTGAGCAACCGCGCCGCCAGCCGCGCGCCAACGCCCGGCGCCCGCGTCAGGCTACCCTGGTCGCGGCCCACGATGGCGCCGATCAGGTCGCGCGGGGCCAACGCGGACAGGATCGACAGCGCGACCCGCGGACCGACGCCCTGCACCGTGGTCAGCAGCCGGAACCAGTCCCGCTCGGCGGTGTCGGCGAACCCGAACAACTGGATCGCGTCCTCCCGCACATGCGTCTCCACCAGCAGCTTTACGGATTCCGGCGGCCGCGGCAGGGCAGCGAGGGTCCGTGATGACGCATGGACGAGATAGCCCACGCCCGCCACGTCGATCACGCAGCGCCCATCCTCCAGAGCGTCTACCAGGCCCGTCAACTGGGCGATCATTTCGGTGCTCTCATGAATGCGAATCGGGTATCGAGCGCGGACCATACACTGTTGGCGACGGCTTCGCGCGCCCGGATTGACAAGAGTCGTCGCGGCCTGGACGATCCGCCGCAATAAAACGAGGAAACGAAAAATGCCAATCGCACGCCGCACCCTGCTGGCGGGAACCGCTCTGGGCCTCGCCACGCCGTTTGTCGCCCGCGCCGCCGAGAAAGAGCTGAACATCGGTGTCAGCATTCCCCTGACGGGACCCGGTGCCGCGACCGGCATCACCACGCAACGAACGCTGGAGCATGGCGCCGAGGTAATCAACGCCCAGGGCCTGGCGGTCGGCGACGATGTGTACAAGTTGAAGATGACGTTCTACGACAACAAATACGTGCCCGCCGAGGCGGTCACCATCGTCGAGAAAATGCTCGCCGACGGAACGCGGTTTCTGGTGTCTCTGGGATCCGGCAACTCGGTGCCAGTGGTCGCGAAAACGACCGCGGTGAAGTGCCTGCAAATGTCGTACGCTTCGGGCAAGACGCATCTGACGGCCCCCGAATTCCCCTTGAGCTTCCGCGTCGCCCCCACCAACGAGACCGCCTGGGCCGTCTACCCCTGGTTGCGCAAGACGTTCCCGGATGTGCACAAAATCGGCCACATGAACCCGTCGGATGAAGCTGGCTTCACCGAATCCGAAGATCGCCGCATGATCGCGGAGAAGAACGGCTTCACCAACATCGCCAACGAATTCTTCAAGCGTGGGGCGGCGGATTTCTATCCGGTGGCGACACGGCTGGCCAGCGCCAACCCCGATCTGATCGATTTCGGCGGCAGCATCGGCCGCGATCAGGCTCTGGGCTGCAAGGCGCTGCGAGAGTTGGGGTATAAGGGCATGATCATGCTCGGTTATTCCGATGTAAAATCGTTCGTCGAGGTCGCCACGCCTGAAGCGGCCGAGGGAACCCTGCTGTTCGATACGCTGGTCGATCCGCAGAACGATGCGCAGAAGGAATTGCAGACGTGGTGGCTGGCCAAGTACGGCCCGCCGTTTCCGACTTTCGCGTATTCGGTTTGGGATACACCGTTCATCCTGGCCAACGGCATTCGCAAGGCAAAGTCCGTCGATCCCGAGGCAATCGCCAACGCGATGCATGGCATGACCTGGACCGGGCTTTATGGTCCCGAGGCGTTTGGCATGAAGTCCGTTTACGGCATCGATTCAACCATAACGCGTGCGATTCCGATGGCCCAGGTGAAGGGAGGGAAACCAGTTCAGATCGCCATGGTCGCTTGGCCCGCGGACGTTTAATTCCGTGAACGGAACGCTGATCGCGCAGATCGTCACCAGCGGGCTGGTGACCGGTCTGATTTACATGCTCATCGCGTTGGGCGTCACCTTGCTGTTCGGCATCATGCGGGTCGTCAATTTCGTACATGGCGAACTGGTCATGCTGTCGGCGTTCGCGGTGTATTTCCTGGGCTCGGAGGCCGGGCTTCCGTTTTTCCTCGCGTTGCCGGGCGCGATCCTGATCAGCGCGGCGATCGCGGTGTTTTGCCAGTACGCTTTGTTCCGGCCATTGCAATACGAAATCCTGAACTGCTTCATCGTTGGGATCGGCGCGTCATTCGCGATCCGCTCGGCGTCATGGGCGATCTTCGGCCCGGAACCGATCGCGATCCCGGCGACGTTTCCCGGCGTATTGAAGATCGGCGGCGTGTTCATCGCCAAACAGCGGCTGTTCGCGGCGGCGTTGTGTATCGCTCTGGCGGTGCTGCTATATTTGTTTCTGCATTATACCAAACCCGGCAAGGCAATGCGCGCGGTTGAGCAGGATCGGGAGGCGGCGCTGCTGATGGGTATCAGCGTCGAGCGAGTATATCTCAGCGCGTTCGTCATCAGCGCGATTTTGGCCGCGGTCGGCGGCGCGATGTTGGGATCGCTGTTCGGCGTCGATCCGGAGATGGGCGCGGAGCCGCTGTTGAAATCGTTCATTATCGTGCAAATCGGCGGCATGGGCAGCATCGCGGGCACGGTGATCGCCGGGCTGTTCATTGGGTTGTCCGACAGCATCACCGGGACTCTGTTGGGTGGCGAACTGGCGTT
>Ga0182030_10009342_pt1 | contig 20079 bp, 15 predicted proteins | sample 812S3MmetaG_FD_121299 | JGI IMG/M metagenome (GOLD analysis project Ga0182030, IMG submission 121299) | Permafrost microbial communities from Stordalen Mire, Sweden - 812S3M metaG (Illumina Assembly) | ecosystem: Environmental > Terrestrial > Soil > Wetlands > Permafrost | place: Sweden... | reverse complement strand
GCGCAGTACCCGGCGGGGCAGGCGCGGTTTGTGTTCTTCCAGGGGGCGACGGATGGGCAGGGGCCGGCGTTCATCGAAGCGATTGCGAAGTCGCTGCCGCACGAGGTGACGATCGTGGGGGCGCACGAGGCGGGAGAGGCCATGAATGACATCGCGGCGGAACTCAAGCGGCGGATGACGAGCGGGGCGTATGGCGCGGGACCGGTGTTTGTGTTGGTCAATGGGCTGCACAAGTTCAAGAAGCTGCGGCACGAGGAGGATTTCTCGTTTTCAGCGGGGGACGGGGATGGGGAAGCGGACGCGGGAGCGCAGTTTGATGAATTGATCCGGGAGGGGAGCGCTTATGGGATTCACCTGCTGGTGACGGTGGATGCTTACAGCAATGTGACCCGGTTTATCAGCCGCAAGGGGATATCGGAGTTTGAGATGCGGGTGGTGTTCCAGATGAGCGCGAATGACTCGGCAAGTTTGATTGATACGCCTCGGGCGAGTAATCTGGGGCTGCACCGGGCGCTGTTCTTTAATGAGCGGGAGGGGACGCTGGAGACGTTCCGGCCGTATGCGCTGCCGGAGAGCGGGTGGGTGGAGGAAGCGGTGGGGAAGGTGGGACGGAGGGGGAAGGTCGAGGCAAGGGTGAAGGCGCAGGGAATGACCAGGGGGGCTTGATCGTGATTCCTCACATTGTTTACCCTCGAAATTTGGGCGGCTGACGGCTGAAAGGGTTTCGCCATAGGGACTGCCCGGTTCGAGCCTGGCGCCACGTAACATTGATATTGTAGGGATGCATTAAGGCAAATAGAGAAAAAATCACCTTTTTCTACTTACAAATAAGCTGCTCTGCCAACTGAGCTACTCCGGCGTTCACTCTCTAGTGTTGTGTATCAGAAATGACTTTCATACTCCGAAGACATGAGTCCCGGAGGGACTGCCCGAAATTAGCCGGGGGCGTGAGCCCCCGGTACCACGCCATAACGGGCAAAGCCCTGACAGGGGCGGCAGAATCTTTGAAACCTATTTGCGAGACAATACACTAGGGAAGCGCTGATTAATGCAATCGTATCTAAGGGCCAACGGCCCGTCCCAAGCCAGCCCAGGGCAACGCCCTGGGTTAACAGCCCAACGGGCTAAGCCCTGAAAGGGCGGGGCAACCATATTTTCATTAATCAGCGTTTCCCTAGAGGGACAGGCTTTGCCGTGCAAAACCAACATGGACTTCCTTCGCACGCCTGAAAATCAGGAGCATGTCCATTCGAGCAAGCCCGGATCTCCCGATATTTTCAGCAGCCGAACTTCGCATTTCAAAGCCCCTTCCTGAACGCCGACGGCCCTCTCCCCGTCTGCGCGGAGAAAGCCCGCGTAAAATGGTGCCTGTTCGCAAAACCGGTTGCCTCGGCGATTTGCTCGATGGAATCTGGCCCGAAACGCAGCAGCCGGCAGGCCTCGCGGATTCTCCGGCGCGTCAGGAAGGTGACTGGCGTGCACCCGGTTTCCCGCTGGAACCACCGAAGAAACGAACGGTGCCCCATATGCGCGCGAGCCGCCATCTCGTCAAGCGAGGGAGGATTGCGCAGCGAGCGCTCAAACCAGAACGCCATGGAATGCTGATATGCGCGAACACGCATAGCTGTGCGGCAACCGTGCGTCGGAGGAGTCGTGGATCGGCTTCCGGACCCTGGCGGCATGGACGGGTCATAGGGACGACGACCCGCCACCCCGAATGGCTGCACGGAAATGGCAAAAAAGGGTTTAAGAATGAGAATAAAGATAAAGCGGCGTTTGATATATCGCTTTGGCAAGGCGATGATATTATTACTTCAAGTTGGCCCCCCGCCCGCGCTTGATCATCCCCCCCTTTATAGTTCAATATCCCCTATCCACCTCCCCCATGGACAAGGTTTTTCAAGCCGAACGGCCGCATTCGCCTAGGCTGACCAGCGTTAAACAGCCCGGTAACTTCCGGGCGCCCCTAACCACCCTAACCAGGTAAACAAAAACGTATAAAGTTGAATGATCGATGAGGCTATTCCCGCTAGGGATCTTACGATAAGAATTTCCACCGTAGGACCGAATCGACTCACGTTGATTTAATTATTCTCCCCAAAAAACGAATAGGCTCCCAGAACACCCCAGACAGAACACCCCAGACATATGAACGATACCCCCGTCCAAGCCAATCCCCAGGCAATCGTAGCCCCGCTCCGTCCTGAATTTCAATCAACAACAACCCGCGCACCCTTTCGATCCCACAGCCAAAGTGCCCTAGGGACAACCGGTCGGGTTTTGCTTGCGAGCGTAATAGCCTGCGCGGCGCTGCTGCTGCCAACCGCGGCCCGAGCGGCGAATATCAACTGGCAGGGAGGCTTCGCCGGTGATGCCAATGATTGGGATAATGCGAGTAACTGGACGGGAACTTGGCTCAATAGCAATACGGTCCTCCTCAACATTGGAAGCTCAACGGCGGTAGTAAGCGGGGACACGACATTAAACCTCACCGTGGCCACGACCGCTCAAGCCGTCACCTTTGGCGCTTCTGGCGTTTCCTCGTCCAATGCGTACACGATACAAAGCACCGGTGGATTCACCCTAACCCTGGACTCAAACGGTTCCGGCTCCAAGACGCCGCTCACGAATAGCGGCACCAATTCCGAAACCATTACCTGTCCTGTAACTATCACGAACAGCGCCGCCACGACAAACACGCAACCCGTCATCGATAATGCTTCCTCGGGCGGTCTGACGCTTACTAATGCTTTAGCCTTTAGTGGTTCCGTTTCCTTGGAAGGCTTTGAGCAAGCGGGTACCGGTCAGATCACTGCAAATGGTGGGTTTACTGGCGCGCTTGTCGCCGCGACGTCCGCGCCGGTGCCGCTCGATTTCTTTGGCACGGGTACAGGCGCCATTAATTTCGCGCCGACCAGTGTTACGAATCTTGGAGTTATCAACATCGCTACAAACGCCACCGTAAATTTTGGAGCCAGTTTAAGCCCCACTACCACCGGGCTTGGCAACAACGGTGGTTCTGGCACCACCGATGGCGCTACTAACACCGCCGGAATTCTTTACCTGACCGGTAATGGCATTACCCTATCTGGTTCAATGACCACCACGGCGGCGACCAGCGGCACCCTGACTTTCGGATCGAATTACACCGGCGCCACCACGAACACCTCCTCGGGGAACTGGGCACTGGCCACCACCGCCACGGCAACTACTCTCCTTTACTCGGCCGCTAATAATACCCTGGCTCTCACCGGCAGCATTTCGGGCGGCTTGGGAACATCGCCTCTCGTTCAGACAGGCCCCGGCATTCTGGAGCTTTCCGGGTCAAACTCCACTGCTTCACCTTTCACTTTTTCGGCAACCAATCCGGGGACCATCGAGATCGCCGGCGTAACCTTGACGAATGCCAACGGGATCTCGAACGGCCCCGTCGGCGCCGGAGTATTCAATATAACGGGTGGTACGGTGGAAGATAACGGGGTGGCTCAGACGATATCGAATGCGATCACGCTCGGCGGCACGGCAACCTTTGCCGACTTCACTCCAGTCGTCGGCAGCGGCCTGACCGTCGCGTCACTCGGAACGGCTGCCGGGTCAGTATCCTATGGCAACGACACGTTTGCCCTGACCGCTAATTCCACCTTGGTTGTGACGAACACGACGACAATTTCCGCCAAGGTTACTGGCGTGGGCTTCAGTCTTACCAAGACCGGCGCTGGCACGTTGAATATGATTTCGGCTTCGAATGACACCTTTTCTGGGCTGACTGTGCTAAACGGCAACTATGCCGTGACCGGACTTAATAATGCCAATGTTGCCGGGCAATCGGGCAGTGAATCCGCGATAACACTCGGCGGCCCTGGTGGCCAGGTCGGCACGTGGGAAGACGCGCAAGCCAGCGGTAACGGCTCCTCCACCTTGGGAGTTACTCTGGCTACTGGCGGCGGCGGCGGTATGCAGGTCGATAACGCTGGCACGACGGTAACCTTGAGCGGCACCATCAGCGGCAGCGGCAGCTTCGCCAAGTCAGGCCCCGGCTCCCTCACTCTCTCTGGCGCGACCAACACCTTCAGCGGCGGCTTCACCATCTCAAACGGCACGGTCCTCGATGGAAACGCCAACTCCAATACGCTTGGCTCCGGCAATTTGACCTTCGGCGCCTCGAATACCCCGACACTTAATCTCGATGGCAACAGCCCGACCATCGGCTTGCTGGCCGGCACGAGCACAAATGGAGTCATCACCAACACGGTGGCCGGTACCAGCACGCTCACATTGAACGGCGTCGGCAGTGCAAGCTTCGCCGGCTCCATCACCGGGACCGGCACAAAGATAACCGCATTGGCTCTGAGCGCCGGCACCCAAACCCTCTCTGGCAGCAGCAACTACTCCGGCGGCACTACCGTTGGCGGCGGAACGCTCATCGTGACCGGCTCTTTGACCGGCTCAGGCGCGGTAAACGTGACAGCAGGCACATTGGGCGGCAGCGGATTGATTGCCGCCGCCACCACCATCGGTTCTGGCGCCTTTATGAACCCCGGCGTCGGATTGACCACCGGCACAACGCTCTCCATTAACAATACGGTCACCTTCAGCGCCGGCAGCGCATTCCAGGTCAATATTGACGCCGTCAATAACGGCGTGGATAAGCTCAATATCGGTGGCGCCGGTCACAACCTTACGATTAATGGCTCGGACACCCTCACGTTCCTCCTCGTCAATGGCTCTTCCCTGGATAACCTCGCTGTTGGCACTTATGTGATCGCCAATGTCGCCTCGGGGACTATCAACGGCACTGGCGCCTTCGCGCCGGACTCCTCCGTGCAGTCCAACTGGTCCGTTGTGGATACCGGCACCCAGCTTGAATTGGTGGTAGTTCCCGAGCCCGGCACATGGGCGATGATTTGTGTAGGCGCCGGCCTCCTGGCCGTTTGGCAGCGCCGCCAAAGGCGGCATGGCTGGCAGCACCGCGCATAAGGGTGCGGCGGTGGCTGGCTTTAAAGGGCTTGCGTAATCGCGGCCCGGGTGGAAAATCAGGCAGAGTGCTCATGCCGCGCGCATCCTTCTGATCGGGGCGGACTCGGTTTCACCTCCGCAGCAGGATGGTCAACTGGGTGCTGATCTGCATTGGCCCAGAATTTTTCCTCTCAACCGCGCATCATCAATTTCATGAATGCTGCCACCTCCATAATTCCCTCGGTCTCCGCAAAAGACCGCGACATTTTGCGTCCCCTTGCGGCTCGCTTTCGCGAAATCGCGGAATTACCCGAGCAGCCGGCGCGCCGCCGCCGCCTCGCCGCTCTCAATGAGCTGCGCCCAGAGCGCCCCATCGTCCTCGCCTATCCCGAAGGCGCCTGGACCGAGCTGCTTCCCGACTCGACCTTGCAGTGCGAAAACGAAAAGCTGCGCGGTTGGGAAAAAACCCTCCGTTGCGCGATCTATTGGTGGGACCATCTCCGCGACGACAACGCGATCGAGCCCTTTTTTAATATCGGCTGGCACATCAAGCAGGGCGACTACGGTTTGAAGATCGCCTACGAGCACGGCGCAAACCGGGGCAGTTTCACCTGGGTCGCGCCGCTCCAGGACATCGACGCCGGCTTCGACCGGTTGAAATCCGCCGTCCACACCGTTGACCGCGAGTCCACTTATGCCGACGTGGCCCTGGCCACCAAACTCTTTGGCGACCTCCTGCCCGTGCGGATCAGAGGTAAATACTGGTGGACCTCCGGACTTACCTGGGAAGTTATCAAGTTAATCGGCCTCGAGACACTCATGTTCGCCCCCTACGACCAGCCCGAAGGCCTCCACCGCCTCATGGGTTTCTTGCGCGACGAACATATCAAGTTCCTCGACTGGATGGAAACCGAAGGCCTCCTCTCCGACACCAACGAAGACGACTACGTCGGAAGCGGCGGAGCCGCCTATACCAGCGAGCTGCCACAGGCCGGACGCCAGCCGGGCGCGCCCGTGCGCCTCCGGGACATCTGGGGGTTCGCCGAGTCGCAGGAAACCGTCGGCGTCTCCCCCGCGATGTTCGAGGAGTTCATCCTGCCGTATCAATTCCCTATCCTCGAAAAGTTCGGGCTCAATGCCTACGGCTGCTGCGAAGGGCTGCATGACCGCATCGACCCCATCTTGAAAGCAGCGCGTCTGCGTCGGGTATCGGTTTCCCCGTGGTGCGACCAGAAGATCATGGCCGCGAAGCTCGGACGCGATTACGTCTTCAGCCGCAAACCGAACCCCACGCAGATCTGCCTCACATTCAACGAAGAGGGCATCCGCAAGGACCTTGCGGAAACGCTCGCTCTTGCCGGCGAGGGCTCACTCGAGTTCATCATGAAAGACACGGCCACCGTACAGAATGAACCCTGGCGCATCAGCCGCTGGATCGAGATCGCCATGGAGGAAGTGCATAAATACGCCGACCGCCACTAGCAGCATCTTCTATTGAATTTGTCGCGTCCGTTCGCGCGCCAGCGTTGTAGCCATGGGCCGGTGGCCCATGCGGCGGTGCGCTTCGCATCGACAAATTAAACAGAGACCGCCCTAATCGTTCACCAGCACCACCCGATACCGCGCCTTCCCCGATCGCAGCCGCTCAATCGCCTCATTCACCTTCGACATCGGGAACGTCTCCGTAATCGGCGCAACCGAGTGCCGCGCGCTGAACTCCAGCATCTCGTCGATCACCACAGGACTGCCCGTCGGCGACCCCCCAATCGACTTCTGGCCCGCGATCAAGCTAAAGGCCGGCACCTCCAGCGGCTTCAGCACCGCCCCCACATTGTGCAAGTGTCCCTTCGGCGTCAGAGTCTCCAGCAGCCCCGCCACATCCAGCGGCACATTCACAGTGGAAATAATCAACTCCAGGCTCCGGGTCAGCTTCTTCAGCGCATCCGGCTTCTTCGTGTTATGCACAAAGTGAGCCCCCAGCTCCTTCGCTTCCGCTTCCTTGCTCTCACTCGTCGTAAACGCGTGCACCTCGCAGCCCCACTTGTTCGCAAATTGCACCGCCATGTGCCCCAGCCCCCCGATCCCGATAATCCCCACACGCGCCGTCGCCGGCACATGATGGTTCAGCAGCGGCGCAAACACCGTCACCCCACCGCACAGCAGCGGCCCGGCCTTCGCCATATCCAGCCCCTCCGGGATCGGCCGCACCCACGTCCATTGCGCCCGCACCCGGTCCGCAAATCCCCCGTGCCGTCCCACGATCGTCCCCTGCGCCGTCGCGCACAGGTGATGATCGCCCGATAGGCACTCGTGGCACGCCAGGCAGCTATACGACGACCATCCGAGCCCCACTTTCTGCCCCACCCTCAGCCCTTTCGCCTCCTTCCCCAGAGCCGCCACCGTGCCCGCCACCTCGTGCCCCGGGACAAACGGATATACGGAAAATCCCCAATCGTTATCCAGCATCGAAAGGTCCGAATGGCAAACCCCGCAATGAGTCACCTTGATCTCCACCTCCTCCGGACCCAGTTCCCCCGGATCAAAGCTGAACGGTTCCAGCGGACCTTTCGCGGTCTTCGCAGCGTAAGCATGATAGGTAGGCATCGTCTTCTCCTCGCGTTGATGGCTTGTTAGTTCGCCTGACAGTGATCGTCTTGATAATCGGATGAGACCCTTCTTCCGGTTCGCAAATCGGATCTAAAATCCGTAAAGAAGTTCAATCTTGAATCCCGGCGCTGCGCAACTGAACCATCAGTCGCACTCTCTCAATCGGCTCTGAAAGAGCCGCCGGAGATAGCCTGGGGTTGAGCAAAGCGGAACCCCAGGGTGTCCATGCAAATCGACCAGCGCACTGTAGGAGCGCGACAGATTAAGCCGAAAGCGCCCCGGCGTTCCTGGACGGCCATACAGCGGAGAGAATATTGGGTGAGTAAAAGGCAGGTTTCGGTTGGCGCGCGGCGATTCATTTCCCCGCAAAATCGCCCAGTCGATTTACGTGTGGCAGTCTCGACGATCCCTCTGGGTTGGCGGCTTTCTTGCGGCGCTCGATTTTTAACCCATCACCCCCATCACCTTAGCCCTTGGAGCTTCGCCATGTCTTCTCTACTCGAAACTGGTTCCCTGCCAACACCCACTGTCCAAACCCGCCGCCGCGGGAGACCATTGATCCTCCAGTGCCTCCTCTCCCTCACTCTCCTTGCGGCCTCCGTCGGCGCCTCCAGAGCGGCTTATCCGCCAGTCATGGTGATCGATTCCGCCGCGTACAGGGGCATACCCGTCTCAGGCACCACTGCCATCAATGCCCAGGAATACGTCACACCAAGAGGCGTCCTCCTCCTGTACGGCGCCAACGGAGGAAACACATCCTGGGGCGCCAATCTCAAATCCGCCATCCACACCCCCAGCAACACCGGGAGATGGGATGGAAGCATGAACATTAGTCTTTCGGGATCAACGCATACCGTCGTAGTTCCGCAGGTGCTCGTCTATTACTCCGGCACAACACCGGCGGCGACCATGCAAGGGTACGACGGCCAGTATATCGAACCCCTCTGCAACTCCGCCATCGGCGCGTCGTATGTCCAGGCGTACAAAAACGGCAACCTCACAGACGGCTATATTTTCAACCTCGGGGACGGACTGCCGTGCTACCGCTACCAATTCGGCCCTGGTCCCCTTGTCATCAACACCCAAAGTGGCTGGCCGCCATCGGACGTGGTGACCTTCCCGCAAAGTATCAAAGCGAATGGCCAATCGATGAATTCCACCGCCTTCGTCGATGGAATCAACAACGGATACTGGTGCGACGCCTATTACGGAACCCAGACCGGCAACAACAGCGTGGATATCCATGTCTATATCTCCAGTGATAGCTCCACAGGCGATATCTGGGGGAACGTGGGGACCCTCAGCTTTTCCAATGATTTGACCCCTTCCCAGACCACATTCACCTCCCAACCGGCTCTCGGAATCGACACCGCCGCTCCTCAAGGGACCCCGCAATACGGCCCTCCGCAAGTCGATTGGGACGGGTTGCTTCTGCCTTTTCTTTACGAAACGGCCAACGGAGGCGACGTGTATTACGATCCTGCCACCACCAGCACAGTGATCGTCACCAGCGATGATACCGTCACAGCGCATCAGCCGTACCAAACTCTCACCGGCTATTACGATCCGAATGCCCAGGTGATTTCGGATGGGAACGGCTGCCCTCTCCAAGGCTTGGTAGGCGTCAGCGCGGATGGCGCCACAATGCTCGGATTTCCTGACTCCTACAACTATCTAACCATAAAAACCACCGGATGGGACCCTGGTTACTTATGCACTATCGACGGATTTACATGCGCATGGACCTACGCCCTTTATCTACCCGATGGAACAGCAAGTTATGTTTACTTTCCCGAGGACACATTCGCGAACACAATCTTCCCCCTCAATGATCCCTTTACAATCTCAGGGGCGGGTGGGGGTACTCAGTACCTATATCCAGGAGGGATTATGGTGCTGGATTTCACTTCATCGACACCTCCGTCTAATGTTCCAACCACTCTCGCAGCCCCCCCCAGCCCCCGCAGTCATCTACATTAACGGCGTGGCTCTCGGTCTTACCGGGACAAGCATATCGGTCGAAGGATATTATAATCGTGATTTGTATTGGTCTTTCGCGGATAATAATGGAGACTCGGTAACTGAAGATATTTATACGGGGGTGGATGGCTGGGGAAATCCCTGCTGGTGGCAGGGGTGGATCACAGGAATTGTAAATGGAGCTGATATTAGCGACACTGTGGCGACAGATTTCTCTTCGTGCGACGGGACGGACACGATAACATCTACGCCTCCCGCCCCACCCAGGCAAGGTCCGCCCGCGATTTCTTGGAACGGGCTAAGCTTGTATTTCTGCGATACCGACCAGACTGGCGCTGATTGCTATGCCAATGCGCTTACCGGCGCCAGCGTCGTAATAAATGCCGATCATTCAGTAAACGTCAGCGGTTCATCAGATACGACCACCGGTATTTATTTCCCGTCCGGTCCCATGGCGCACCGATTCGATTTCGGCGGCGATCCGAAAATGCTAAACTTTGCCGCTCAGGATACGAATGGCAATTTACTCGTCGCGCCTGGAGCCTTGGACATGTATTTTACCACAGGCGGCAATGCTCAATCAATTCAGTTGGGCAACGGCACCGTCATCTCGGCAGCCAATACGACAGTGTACACCTTCCGGCTTAACAACGGCGCCTATGGCGTAAAATATCTGGGCGTCCCATTGAACAGCACCTTCGTGATTCAGGATAACACCGGCCAGTTCTCATCGCCTGTTTACATCTATCAGCCAGGCGGAGGAGATTACGCCGTGAATGCGGCAGGGACGAACGGAACCATCAACTGGCCGCAATCGAATCTCTACGGACCCGCCTCGAATGACTACGCCAATCCTCTTTACGTGAACGGCACCTACGCCACCATCGACGCCAGTACGCTGACCCTATCCGGCTCCGGTCAAAACCAGTCGGGCGGCGTCACATACAACGTAGGGCCCGCCTCCACCAATGGGCAATACGCCGGTCAGGTGTTGATCAACTGGACATGGACCACCGGCGGATTCAGCGCCAGAGTCACCGGGTATTATGGACCTTTCCCATCCGTTTCCGGCACATGGAATGGCGCCTTGTTTACTGGATTGCCCTCTGGCCTCGTCATTAGCTCCGAACCGCCTCCCGTCAATCCCTCCGAGGGTCCTTTCCAGATCTCCTGGAATGGCGTCGATCTCACCTTCAATCCCGTTGCCTCCTCGATCTCCGGCAGTAATCCAACCGGCGAGGACGTTTACACCGACTCGGCGGGACTTGGTCTTGAGGCAACCATCACAAGCAGCGGGGCGGTCATCCTCACCGATGCAAACGGCGACAAGTACACTGGCGCCTACACCCCACGCACTTCAAATCCGGGCGCCGGCGCCTTTTCCTTCAGCGGATCATCCCCGGGCACCGTGACAGCCGTCAGCAACCAGGGAGCCGGAATAGGTGGCAACCCGAATCCCATCACCTCCGGCACGGCCACCGATATCGCTGGCGACCTCGATATCGAGGGCAACTACCTCACCATGGGCACCTGGTTTACCAGCGGAAACAACTCAGTCAACGGGTTTGGAATGTCCTACGCGGACACTCAGACCACCGGCACCACAAGCGTCCTGCGCTTTGGCGTCACCCGGGGTTCTCTCAATTGGATTTGGAGCGAGGCGAGAAAGGACAATGCAGACCCGCAGATATCGATGATGGAACTCGATTCATCCCACCGCCTCATCCTCTCCGACACCACCAGCCAGAACGCTGCGACTGTCACCCTTGACCCGAGCGGCTCATCCATATTCAAGAATCCCGTGCTCATCGCCCCCCAAGGCGACATTGGCATGGGGCAATTCACCACCGTTCCCACCGGCAGCACCGCGCCTTAACCGCGCCTTTAAGAGACACGCGGAAGTTCAAAAACCCCGAGGCACCCCCGATGCGACGAACACTCTTGACCCTGGCGAAGCCCCTATGCTGCCTGCTCCTTTTGGGCCTCTCATGCGGCCCGCACAAACTCCTTGCCCAATCCGCGATTTATCCCTCCTGGTGGGCCAAATATGGCGTCCAAAACGAAAATTCTCCCAATGATTACGCCGCAGCCAATCAGGGCCAGGTAAAGAATATTGCGGTCGCCGCAGTCACCGATCTCGATACCGATTTCGCTCAATTCGGCGGCGCTGGGGTCACTCTCGATCTGCTCGCTACGACGCTATCGGGCACCACCCCCCAAACCAATGACTATGCCGCCGTAACCCTGGGCCAATTAAAGGCCCTGGCGCAACCCTTTTACGACCAGTTGCTCGCCGCGGGATACAGCGGTCCGCCGCTCACGACCGGCACCTATCCATGGATAGGCTTGGTTGCCAATGACTACGCCATGGCAAATATTGGACAGGTGAAGAACCTTTTCAGCTTCGACGTCAGTTACATTTCTGGAATCTCTCCAACTTTGACCATAGTAAACGGGTCCGGGCAGGAAGGCGCGCCTGGGCTTTTTCTTCCGACTCCCTTGGTGGTACAGGTAACCGATGCGTCCTCCCACCAGCCCGTGGCGAATTGGCCGGTGTTCTTCGACGCACCGGCGGGATTCGTGGCCCCGGACACAAGCGGCAGATGGCCGAATTCGTCTTCGGCGACAGTACGCACCGGAGCAGACGGAAGTGCGCAGGTTTATTTTCAGCAACCGATGGACGCTACTTCCACAACCTCTGTTGCGGCATTTGCCGGCAATTCCGAAGCCGATTTCACCGAAACGACTCTTGCCGACACAAACCCACCAGCGGCGCCCGGCAATGTGAGCGCCGTGCTGGAAGGCGATGGGAGCGTCGTGCTCTGCTGGCAAGACAACTCCGACAATGAGACAGGTTTTACCATCCAGCAAAGCAATGATGGCGGCGCGACGTGGTCCACGGTCGCTTCCCAGTGGGCCGATTTCACTACCGCTACGCTCTACCCGACCAGCAACCTTCCAGTAATAAATGGCGTTACCTTGTTCCAGATTACGGCCACTGGCAATGCTGGAAATACCTCATCCGCTGGAGCGGCCGGGGGTACGGCTACGCCAAGCCCAAACGCTGCCGCCACCGGTGGCGGCAGCGGCTTGCCTCCCGGGTTAACCCCGCTTCCGCCAACAAATTATGCAGTGATCGACCTCGGCGCGATGGGGTTTGACAATCCATTACAGATAAATGATTCACTCCAGATATTGGACGACAACTATCGCATGTGGAGCAACGGCAATTTTTGTTCAATTCCCCAAACAGGCATCGCCGGCCAAATCCGAACGAATTGGGAGGGATTGAGTAATACGGGAAAAGTCTACTTCTGGATAGCCCCTACACTCGGCGGCGCATACCTTTATACGTGGTCTCCGACGGGGGGGCTTATCCCGATACCCAAAATTAGCGGCAATGGAATTTATGTTGAATGCGTTTCTGGCAATGGGTCCACCTACACCTCTGGCGGGCTCGTCCTGTTTCAAGAAATGACCGCTTCGGGAGATATATTTGGCACTGAACAGCATTTTAATTTCGATTCTTCAGGTATCAATTTAAGCCAATGGCAGTTTCAATATAAATGGAACACGGAGACTAACATTGCCACCCAGGTTGGGGATACCCAATGGGGAAAAGCTAAAGACAAAAACGGAATCGCAATTGCCACAGCCTGCAGCTCCGGTATTTTTTTGGAAGAATATAATGAGAACAGCAGCGGGGTAGTGGTAGGGTTCGGCGAGCAATCTGGAATGCCTCCGACCCAAAATGTCAACGGTCCGGCAATCTGGAACAAAACGAGCACGGAGTTTCTGGAGCCTCCAATCCAGGATTTCTGGCAGTCCGTAGCAATGTCGATCAACAATATGAAGCAACCAATCGTGGTTGGATATGACAACCAGGCCGGGGGCGCGGTTATGTGGTTTAAAACGAACGGCGGATGGCAGGAAAGAAACCTTGGACCATATGATTCCACTGCGCAAACCTACGCTCCTCTCTCGTGGTGCGCCAATAAAATTAACGACCGTGGTGAAATTATCGGGGATTTCGGATATTGGGTGAACGGCGATGTGGTTGACTTGAGCACACTGGTGTCCGGCTATTACAATATTTGGCCAATCGATATTAATAACAGCGGAGCGATGATTGCAACAGCCGTCGGCGACGACGATGGGAGTAATCACAATGTACTTCTCCTCCCGGATGACATAGCCATCAAGAAGAAGGGCGATCCAAATCCACCCCCGGAAAGGTCAGGAACCAATGGAGTAGTGGTTAAGGTGGGAGACGTTCTGGAAATCGCATTAGACCCGACTTGGTTCGATAAAGACAGTCAGTTTCAGAACCTAATCACTTGGCAGTTTCGGCCATTGAGAGGCGACGGGAACTGGGGGTGGGGAGGCGAGGGCACCTCATCGTCGGGCGATGAGGCTGGGTGGCAATCGTTCGGAGACAACGCAACGGGCACCACATTTGAATACACGACGCAATTTGGAGGCATCTTTGAAGTGAGGGCGATCATCAAATCTGAAAACACCACCCAGAAGATACTCTACGTCCGCCATTCAAAAGACTCGACGGGAACGCATGCAAGCGGCCTCTTTCAGGGTTTTCTCTACGACGTCGGCTCGCCCAATTTCTTCGGCGTGGTTTCGACGCAGAAACAGCTAGACGTGCTCTTGATGGCCCGATCATGCATTGGCAAGGACAACTGGAACATGGCCTATTCTGTAACGATTGGGACCGGATTAACACTTGGACCCGGTATAGACTTGTGCAACGTATTCTTATATCAGGTATTCAATGATTACGAGGGAGTGCCAATTCCGCTCCGAAGTGATAATAGCCATCCTCCAGGCGCTCACGATTGGTGGGACGCGAACTATTCCATGGCCGGCTGGCCGTGGGACATCGGTAACGATGCTGTGGAACCCGGAATGGCCGTAGCTAGATCGATTCCTATTATTCCTCGGGGACATTGCGGAATACTCGACTACGATGGTGCTTGGATTAGCGCGCCGGGTAAAGCACATTCAACAGTGAACCGGGCCGCAAACATTCGCGACGGCGATCCAGACTCGACAATACTTGGCTTTTCGACCCCACGAGCATCCTACTACCGGGAATATCAGCCATGACGTTGAAGAATAGATCAAAACGGCCGGCCTTCCTGATCACCTTATTGTTTGTGGTAGTCGCGGGAAGTCGCATTCTTGCAAACACCCTCATTTTGCCTCCGAGTATCGCCGCTTTTCTCAGTAGTGAACAAAATGGCGTAATGGATGATGGGGAGATCGTACGCGGCGCAAACGGTAGCGACGAGTTTGTCCGATATGTCTGCGCTCACTGGAGAGACATCGTTGCAAACTGTGGCAGCATAGCGCCTGACAAACGGCGTCAGAATCTCATCGCTGCTGCCGCTGAGGCGCTTCCTCCTACCGATTACGTAGACTTCCTAAACAGCGTTTGCGACTCAATAACCAGCGGGAAGACTCCGTCCTTCGACATTTATGCAATAACGGACGGCGTTAGAGAAAAAGAGGGATTCCTCGCCTATAATTACGACGATCCTCGGGTGGCTGAGGTTATTCGAAAGTTGGAAGCCATCTGTATTGCCAAACGGCCAAATGATCCCAATGAGAAGAATCTTTGGACTGCCGAGAAATCAGGTAAGGCGAAGCAGAATGTGATCGAATATATGAAAGAGAATGGACGCCGAATGCCGCAGGAACTCGCAGGGGCGAATCCGCAAATTCCTTCCGCGACTCCTACGACGACGAAGGTTACTCCGAGTCAAACGAGCGCCTTAGCCGCAACGGCGCAAGATCATGAGTCGGACCGTATTGCCGCCACCAAGGCAACAGTATGGCCGTGGGTTATCGGAGTTTTAGCTCTTGCCGGAGTCGCACTGTTGATCACGAAATTACGTAGGTGAGTTACTCGACGAACTCATTCCGCCGCGCATTGCTCCTCCTCCCGGTGCAGTTATACCGGGATCAGAAGTTGACCCAAGTGTTGGATGATTGGCCGGCTCAGGGGAACAACTTGAGGTCTCCGAAGTTCCTGCTTTCAGGCACGGACTATATCTACATGAAGCTTACCGGGCCGCAGGGAATGGGAAACTCTGCGATTCAGGTAACGGTGACGAGCGACAGCGACTCAACCGGCATCACGTTCCCGCTGGCGGAAATATCGCCCGGCATTTACTCGAACCAGGGTGCGGTGTTACCGCTACGGCTGGACAAGACTACAGTTGATCTTACAGCAGGCTCTACAACTCCATAACGCTATAACAAACTGTAATATTGTTCTAAAATGCGATTTTATTTTTTCATCATCATCCTGTTTATCTGCGATATTTTACGGGCAGCCGACCAACCCCCGACTCCCAAGGAAGCCGCGAGAGTCATAGCGATCTACAATCAAGTATTGCATGAGATCGGTTGGGACCGTGAGGAACTAAAAGGCAAATTTAGTAACATCCCTGCGGCGAAGAATGTAGAAGAGTATTTGGACACAAGCGAAGGACGGGCCAATCCTCGTGATCTTATGCTTAGAGGGCCGCTTTCTATTTTTGTAAACAGCGATTCGTTTGAGATTCATGTAATTGCGAACAGCGCGCTCGACAATTATTTAACAGAGCACAAGGATCAGAGGCAGGTGGGGCCAGCTTTAACGGTTGAGCAAGCTTTGGGAGTTGCGAAGGCGTATATGGATAAGTTAGGCGCCAAAGTGCCGTCGGACTGCAAACTTGGAGAAATTAGCTTTGGTAGCCCATTTCGATCAGCGTGGAAGGTTAGTTGGAAGCGCTTTGCACAGAACTATCCATACGATGAGTTCATGGCTCCTTACATAGAATCCGTTGGCGTGATTTTTCACGAACATTTGGGGCTGATTGCTTATAGCACGAGAATAACGACTCCAGCCCCAAAATCACTTGACGTTAAAGTCAGCCGTGAAGAGGCGATTGTGAAGGCTAGCAAGGTTGCTCCATTGGTAATGAGAACGCCTTTTTTCAAGCAAAGACGTGATCCAGAGTATATTGTAAGTGGTTTGAAAGAAGCGACCCTGAAAGTTGCCGTTCCAAACTGGCTGCTTGATCCGAAACGAGCGGAGTATTTCAGAGACAAACCGCCCGCCGAAACTCGACTCTGCTGGGTGATTACTTTCGACACGATGGACATTAAAGCCGCGGAGAGATCGCCCGACCGTGCGGGAAAGCCTCTCGTTCCACCTGCAATTATTCTTATTTATATCGATGCTGCAACCGGTGAGGCAGTTGGAGCCAACTTCTCATAGTTCAGATGTCATTAGTCCGAGCATTGCTTCTCCTCCCTGTTCAGATAGATATTGATTCTTCTCTCAATTCAAGCCAACCGTTCTCATCAGCGTCGAATGTTTGTGTCGGAGAGCCCGTCACTCTCAGCATCGGTGGCATCGATCAGCTCCCTGGCGGATTGACCGTAACCAATTACGAGTGGACTGTTTCGACTAATGGGATTGAATACTATAATCCCAACACTATCCCGCAGGTGCCACCATGGGATCCGAAGGACTTAACAGGCGATTTCCTTTATTTTTATTACGTTCTCCCAAAGACCGAAACCGTTTCCTGCACTATGACATTTAGCACCGGCGATACGGCGACGATCAGTGGCATAATAAACGTGGTTGCACCAACGGACATAATCGATGGAACGTTTCAACATCCGATGGCGATAACATCCCTTGTGGTCATCGTCCTCAGTAAGGACGACAAGGCCAACAGATTCGGTATACTTGATGCGCAGTCGATACTTCTGAATTCTGGAGCGGGAGAAGCTTTTGTGACAGATGGCGGTGGCTCAACCGCGTGTTGGACGATCGACAAAGGCTTCTTTTCAAAAGCTTGGCGGCATCGTTCTAGCCCGGACAACAAGAATACAGTTACGAATTACTTTGTATTCACCCCGGATTTCCCAGATTCGCTTCACAAATAAATGTTATGAACATACAATAAAGCCCATGAACAAAGGGTTTTGTAAATGTTGAAGCAGCAAAAAACCGCAAATTCAATGGGTGAAAGTCAAAAACAGGGTCTTCGAGTTAGTTTTGACGGTCGTTTGAAGCTGGTGTTTCACGGCTCAAAGATTACCTCTGACGCCGGGTTATTGGCCTATCGGGAACTTGATGAGGCACTGGGTCTGACCGCCTTGGGCGAGAACCTGCTGCATGATTGGCGCACGGGGAAAAACACGCAGCACTCGATGGTGGCGCTGATGCGTCAGTCGATCTTCAGCCGGCTGGCCGGGTACGAGGACACCAACGACGCCGAACGGCTCTCGGTTGATCCAACAATGCGGTATGTGGTGGGTGGCAGAGCCAGCGAACACAATGCGGCCTCCACCAGCCAGATGAGTCGTTTCGAGACCGAGGTGTTGACACAACCGGAAAACTTGGCGGCGTTGACGGACCTGTCGGGAAAATGGATTGACCGGCTGCGCGAACGCAGGCCAATGCGGGAAGTGATCCTGGACATGGACAGTTCAGTGAGCGAGACCTACGGCGAGCAAGAGGGCAGTGCCTACAACGGGCATTTCTGTTGTACCTGTTATCACCCGCTGTTCTGCTTCAATCAATTTGGCGATGTGGAGCAAGCCATGTTGCGGAAAGGCAACGTCCATAGCGCCGAGGATTGGCGGGATGTGCTGGAACCGGTGGTGGCACGCTATCGCGGTCTGGAGGTTCCTTTCTACTTTCGAGCCGACGCTGGGTTTGCCAACCCGGAGGTGTATGAGTTCCTAGAATCCGAGGGCTACGGGTATGCCGTCCGTCTCCCAGCCAATGAAGTGTTACATCGGGAGATCGAGCCGCTGTTGACCCGACCTGTGGGCCGCCCTTCGAACGCGCCGGTGGTCCAGTACGCCGACTTTTTCTATCAGGCGCAGAGTTGGAATCGCGCCCGCCGCGTGGTGACCAAAATTGAGTGGCACAAGGGGGAGCTATTCCCCCGTGTTGGGTTCATCGTGACCAATTTGGGGCGGCCAGCCAAACGGGTGGTGCGGTTCTACAACCAGCGGGGGACGGCGGAGCAGTGGATCAAGGAAGGAAAGAACGCCGTCAAATGGACTCGGCTGTCGTGTCACGACTTTGTGGACAACCAGGTGCGGTTGCACCTGTTCGTGCTGGCATACAACATGGGCAACTTCCTCCGTCAGGCGGTGCTGCCCAGAGCAGTTCGGCACTGGTCGTTGACGACGTTGCGGGAGAAACTTATCAAAATCGGGGCGAAGGTGGTGTGCCATGCCCAGAAGGTGGTCTTCCAGATGGCGGAGGTAGCGGTTCCACGAGAGTTGTTCCGGGCGATCCTGGAGGCAATTGAGAGCCTGAGAATGCCTGCGGTGGCATCGGGATAAGGGAGAAAATGAAACGAGGTGCATGAGAACCCCGAAAACCACGGAGGAGGTGTCTTCACAATTTCACGAAGAATTGTGTTCCGGTTCCGAATGGCATCGACAGACCCAAGGAGAACCCAAAAACAGAGCGCGAAAGCTGAAAAACGAATGAAAAATCTTGCAACGCCGCTACCCGGGAAGAAAATCACAAAAAACCGCCCCGACTCGCCATGAACATGAACCTAAATGGGAAATCCCGGTTCACAATGGTTCCTTAAGATGCAAATGTTTTCGCTGCCTTCAAAGAAAGCGGACGTGATCTTATTGATCCTGCTTTTGGCAACAGGGTTCATTCCGATCGAACTGAATGCGTTGAATTTCTTCTTGGGCGACGACGAATGGTTCCGAATTTGGTATAACGAAAGCCTCGCTTGGGGGCTTGTTCTGATAGTCGTCAACGCTTTTGCTGTCTTTCGATCCATATCTTCGTTCCGCCAAGGACCTCTTTTTTGCGGGACCATTGCGGCTGCCGCAGTCTTTGCAATTTTGATTGTCATTGCTGCGGTCGTACACGACGGACTTGGTCTTAGTTCAAAAGAGGACAGCCCGCATTTGGAGATGTGGGGGTTTTGGACGACCGGCGGCGGCTGGCTCACTTGGCTAATAATTGTTCCGTTGGGTATCGCTTACTTCGCTCTCCGAGGAATAGAGCAGCCAGCGGCGAAATGACTACCTCAGCGCGAGCGGATGTGTATGCCCTGCTTCTCCTCCCTGTGGAGTTAGCAGTAGATGCGAACCGAGACGGAACTATTAGTCTTTCGGGCAGCGGTGGCAATGACCAGACCACTGCGGACAAACCTTATAGGTTCTGGCTCAATGATGACCAGGATACGGATACTAGCGGCAACGGCGATGTTGTTCCTGTAACTCAGCCCGATTCCACTCCCTCAAACATCGTCTCCAAGCGCGACCTTGAAGACTGGGCGCGGCTCTGGATCAGCTTCAAGGGCTCTGCCAGCATTATCAAGGAAGCGTTGGGGGTCAAATCTCAACAAACAGTGCGCCCGCGAAGCGGGCGTCAACGCGGGTGAAAGTCCCGCCGGTGCAATTAGACGGTTCAGCACCGAAGACCGTGCCAACTGCGTCGCCGTGAGGCGGGGTGGGGAGCAGGCATGGAGT
>Ga0182030_10009340_pt1 | contig 20081 bp, 20 predicted proteins | sample 812S3MmetaG_FD_121299 | JGI IMG/M metagenome (GOLD analysis project Ga0182030, IMG submission 121299) | Permafrost microbial communities from Stordalen Mire, Sweden - 812S3M metaG (Illumina Assembly) | ecosystem: Environmental > Terrestrial > Soil > Wetlands > Permafrost | place: Sweden... | reverse complement strand
TGGAGTTGACATCATATGTATCATATGCCATATTTCATCAGTGAGCTGGGTTGTTGAGATTGGCGATGAGTTTGAGCCGGAGTTCGACGCGCTGCACGAAGACGTGCGGACCGAGATTCTGGCGATGGCTCGCTTTCTCCAGCAATTTGGGCCGCAATTGAAGCGGCCCCGCGCGGATACGCTGAACGATTCCCGCCACGCGAATATGAAGGAGCTGCGCTTCAGCGCGGCTGACGGTGAGTGGAGGGTGGCCTTTGCTTTCGATACGAAGCGTAAGGCGATCCTGCTCGTAGCAGGAGATAAATCGGGCGGCAGCGAAAAACGGTTCTACCGCGAGCTGATCCGAAAGGCGGATGACCGTTTCGACGCTCATCTGGCCCGGCTGAAAAAAGAAAGGAAATAACCATGCCCATAAACGTGGATGACAAAATCAAAAAGCTAAACCCGGCCCAGCGCAAGAAGGTCGAGGCCCGCGCGGCTCAGCTGATCGCGGAGGAAATGACCCTGCGCGAGCTCCGGCACGCCCGCAAGCTCACGCAGGTCTGCATGGCCAAGACTCTCGGTATCACCCAGGACAGTGTTTCGCGCCTTGAAAAGCGCAGCGATCTGTTGCTTTCCACTCTCCGCAAGACCGTCGAGGCCATGGGCGGAAACCTGTCTCTGGTCGCTGAATTCCCCGACCGTGCGCCGGTTGTTCTGTCCGGCATTGCTGGAGACGACCTGGAGTCTAAGCCCACAGGCCGAAAAGGCGTTCACCCTCACGACCGCTCACCTGCTCATTGATCAGACGCGCATCCGGGAGTACCGGACGAGATGAGAAACCTTCGCTATCACTAGGCCCAAACCCAACATTTTTACCATGAGGGGCAAAGTAGTTGGAAACTACCGGTCAGCCTCGGTTACAAGAGGACAATCGCCACACCATTGCTCCGTGTCTTGGGTCATGGCGGGATTTCGCCTTTTCATCTGGCAGTACGAAATATCGAGCATTTCCGGGCATGATGGCTACCGATGACCGGATTCGGAGTCACTTTATTTCGCCTTCCTGCCCTTCTGCGAAATCTTGCGGCCTTACTTTGCCCCTGGTAGCAAGAATGTTGGGTTTACCAAATCTTAGGCGCGCAATCGATTTATTTTGCGACATGATTTGCAACCACGAATTCTGAAATGATGGTTTTTGCGGGGATAGGCAAAAAAAAACAGAATTCGTGCGCAGACTATGCAAAGGGGCAGGGGCTGACATCTCCGCGTCCGGCGCAACGCGCGTCGCCGGCACGACGAATTACAAACGCAAATACGAACCGAATTTCCCAACAGTGAAGATGGTTGACGCCGTGCCGGGCCGCATCGTGACCCAGGCCCAACTCGATTCCCTTGGCCTACTCGCCCCACCGGAACCCGCTCCCGCCGTGATTCCACTTCGATCTCGACGGAAACGGTCCGCCGCCGAAGGCGAGCGCACCTGGCCAGACTATGAGCGTTGTGTTTCTGGCGCGCCGCCGTCAAAGGAAGGCGACGGGCCGGACCGCAGCATGGCGGACTTTTTCTGGTGCATGTTGGCCGCGCAGCGCGGCTGGAGCATAGAGGAAACCGCGAACGAACTGATGGAAGTCAGCGCCAAGGCCCAGGAGCGCGCACGACTCAGGGATGAAGGTTACGCACTCATCACCGCTCAGAATGCAGCGGCAGCGGCAACGCGCGGCCGACAGACAGGGGCTAGACGCGCCCACGACTGCCTGCCTTTTCACAAGTGACAGGCAATACGTAAAGACGGTATAACCTGTGAGGTATCATCCATTTGATTCCAGTGAGATGCAGAGCCTGAATGCCCTTAAACGAAGCCGATACCTGCCGGACGTATGTTCTCCCGAAGCTGTACAGCGCGGGCTGGGAAGACACGCAGATCAGCGAGCAGAAGAGCTTCACCGATGGCCGCATCGTGCTGGTCGGAAATCGGGCCATCCGTCGCCCCCAAAAGCGCGCGGATTATCTGCTCCGTTATCGCAGGGATTTTCCCATCGCTGTGGTCGAAGCGAAGGCAGTGTACAGAACCGCCGGTGACGGCCTCCAGCAGGCGAAAGAATACGCGCAGATTCTCGGGCTGAAATTCGCCTACGCGACCAACGGCCACAGCATCATCGAGCACGATTTCCTCACCGGCCTGGACAACGAAATTCATAACTTTCCGAAGCCTTCCGAGCTATGGGACAGGCTGCGGGCCGCGGAGAATATCTCCGAAAGCGTGGGCGAGCGCCTCCTCACCCCGTATTACCATCTCTCCGGAAAGTCGCCGCGCTACTACCAGGAGATAGCGATCAACGGCGCAGTGCAGGCGATCCTGCAGGGCAGAAAGCGTGTTCTCCTTACGCTTGCCACCGGAACCGGCAAGACGGTCGTGGCGTTTCAGATTTGCTGGAAGCTCACGAACTCCCGATGGAACCGCACCGGCGAGCACCGGCGTCCGCGCATCCTTTATCTGGCGGATCGCAATATCCTTATCGATGACCCGAAGGACAAGATTTTCGCGCCTTTCGGCGAGGCGAGGCACAAGATTGAAGGGGAGGCGATTAAAAGCCGGGAGATGTATTTCGCGATTTACCAGGCCCTCGCCAAAGACGAGCGGCGGCCGGGCCTGTACCGCGAATACCCGCGAGACTTTTTCGACCTCATCATCGTTGACGAGTGCCACAGAGGCAGCGCGCGCGATGAGAGCAACTGGCGCGAGATCCTGGAGTATTTCGAGCCCGCTTTCCAGCTCGGGATGACCGCCACTCCTCTGCGCGAAGACAATCGCGACACCTATCGTTACTTCCACAATCCGCTTTACATCTACAGCCTGCGGCAAGGCATCGATGACGGATTCCTGGCGCCCTACCGGGTACACCGCATCGTTTCCACAGTGGATGCGGCCGGTTGGCGGCCGACGCCGGGCGAGCTTGATCGGTACGGCCGCGAGATTCCGGACAGTGTCTACGGCACTGCGGACTTCGACAGACTGATCGCGCTCAAGGCCCGCACGGAAGCGATTGCCCGCAACCTGACGGATTTTCTCAAGAAATCCGACCGCTTGCCAAAACCATCGTCTTCTGCGTTGACCAGGAACACGCGGAGGAGATGCGGCGCGCGTTGAACAACTTCAACGCGGATCTGGTGAAGCAGTACCCTGACTACGTGGCGCGGGTCGTTTCCGACGAAGGCGATATAGGCCGCTCTCATCTTGGCCGTTTCATGGAGCTGGAAACCACGACGCCTGCGATCCTCACGACATCGCAGATGCTCACTACGGGAATCGATGTCCCGACGTGCAAGAACGTGGTCATCGTGCGAACCATCAATTCCATGACGGAATTCAAGCAGATCATCGGTCGGGGCACGCGCGTGCGCGACGACTATGGCAAGCTGTTCTTCAACATTCTGGATTACACGGGAAGTGCGACGCGCCTTTTTGCCGATCCCGACTTCGACGGCGATCCAGTGCAGGTGACTGAAGAGCAGATGGACGCGGACGGGGCGACCATAGGAGAACCCACCGTCGTCGAGGAACAGGAACCTGTCGAACTCGACGAGCTGCCGCCAGGTATCGGCCTTACTTTTGACGACGAAGCGCCGCCGCCGCGCAAGTATTACGTCGATGCCGGCATCGTTGAGATTGCCGCCCATCTCGTCTACGAGCTTGATGCGGACGGCAGACGGCTCCAGGTCAAGAAATTCACCGAATACACGGGCGAAAGCGTCCGCAGCATGTATCCCTCCGCCGCCGAGCTGCGTGCCAAATGGAGCAACGCTGCCGAGCGCGCCGCTATCATCGAGGCGCTGGAGGCAAAAGGCATATCGTTCGAGGAACTGGCGGAGGCTTCAAAACAACCCGACGCAGATCCGTTCGACTTGCTGTGCCATGTCGCCTATAGTGCGCCGATCCGAAGCCGACGCGAGAGGGCGGAGGCCGCGCGCATCGGCGGCAAGGCGTTTTTTGACAAATTCACGAACGGGGCGCGGGACGTGTTGAATGAATTGCTGGAGAAGTACGTTGAATTCGGCACGGCGCAGTTCCAGATACCCGACGTGCTGAAAGTGCCGCCTATCTCCCGACACGGCAATGTCATTGAAATTGCTAATTTTTTCGGTGGACCTGATCAGATGCGGCACGCGGTCGGGGAACTTCAGCAACTGCTTTACACGGCGTAAGAAGGGACCATGGCAATGACGGCAGCGGCTCGCAAGACGGAAGCGCCAAAATCGACGGCACATCAGCTGGGCAGCATCATCAAAGCCTGTCGAGACATCATGCGCAAGGATAAGGGCCTCAACGGCGACATTGACCGCCTGCCGATGCTGACCTGGATCATGTTCCTGAAATTCCTCGACGACATGGAGCAGGTGCGCCAGGCGGAAGCAAAACTTGCAGGCAAACGCTACCACTCCACCATCGAAGCGCCTTATCGTTGGCGTGACTGGGCGGCGAAGCCCGAGGGCATCACCGGCCCGGAGCTGATCGCGTTCATTAATCAGGACGAAGCCACGCGGCCGGACGGGAAGAGGGGGGCAGGGCTCTTTGCCTACCTGCGCTCGCTGGAGAGCCTCAACGGCGACAGGCGGGACGTGGTCGCGCGCGTGTTTGAAGGCACGATCAACCGGATGGTGAACGGCTATCTGCTGCGGGATGTCATCAACCGCGTGAATGACATTCATTTCACCTCGAAGGACGAAATCCACACGCTTGGACACATGTATGAATCCATGCTCCGCGAGATGCGGGATGCCGCAGGCGACTCCGGGGAGTTTTACACGCCCCGCTCCCTTGTGAAATTCATCATCACCGTTGTAGACCCGAGGCTCGGTGAAACGGTTCTTGATCCTGCTGCCGGCACGGGAGGATTTCTGGTCGAAGCCTTCGAGCACTTGCGGGCGCAGGCGAAACGCGCGCAGGACTATGACCGCCTGCAGCACGGCACCCTTCATGGAATTGAAGCAAAGCCGCTGCCCTACTTGCTCTGCGAGATGAATCTGCTTCTCCACGGCATGGAATATCCGGAAATTGATCCCGGCAATGCTCTGCGTTTCCCTTTGCGGGAGATTGGTGACAGGGATCGCGTCGATGTCATCGTGACTAATCCGCCGTTTGGCGGAGAGGAGGAGAGGGGGATTCTGTCAAATTTCCCCGAGGACAAACAGACGGCCGAGACCGCGCTGCTCTATTTGCAACTCATCATGCGCAAACTCAGACGCCCGGTCGGCGGGGCGCGCGCCGGACGCTGCGGCATGGTCGTCCCCAATGGGCTTCTGTCAGGTGACGGGATATCGGCTCGCATTAAGGAGGAGCTGATAAAGGATTTTAATCTTCATACAATCGTCCGGCTTCCCAACGGCGTGTTTTCCCCTTACACGCCGATTCCTACGAATCTGCTGTTCTTTGATCGCTCCGGACCCACGAAAGACGTGTGGTACTACGAGCATGCGCTGCCGGAGGGCAAGAAGAATTACACCAAAACGTCCCCGCTCCAGTTTGAGGAATTCCGGGACTGCCTCGCATGGTGGAAGAAGCGCGAAGAGAATGATCGCGCGTGGAAAGTCGCGGCGAAAGATTTGCTTGCCACCGGCTGTAATCTTGATCGCAAAAACCCAAGTGCGAAGGAAGACATAACTCACCTTCCACCGCTGCAACTGGCAGACAGCGTCGTGCTGAAGCAGCAAAGGATCGCAGAAATCATGAGTGAAATCAAAACTCTGCTTGGGAATGACCGGGTATGAGCACTCCTTGGCCGGATACTCCTTTCGGCGAGTTTCTGAAGCCGAACACGCGCCCTTACACGCTCGGTGCGAACCAAGACGCCAACCTTGTGGGCATGCGCTGGTACGGGGAAGGGCCATTTCACCGTGAATTGAAGTCTGCGATGAAGATTGCCAAAAAGACGCATTTCGTCATCAAAGCCGGAGATATCATCTACAACAAACTCTTTGCCTGGAAGGGCAGCTTTGGCGTGGTCCCCCCGGCGCTCGATGGCATGTTCGTGTCCGACAAGTTTCCGACGTATGAGTTGGACCGGAGCAAAGTGGACGAGAACTGGCTGCGCTGGTATTTCCGCTGGCCGCCGCTTTGGGAGCAGGCCAGGACAATGTCAAAGGGTTCTGCTGCGCTCTCGAAGTTGACTCTCAACCCGCCGAAGTTCCTGCTTCTGAAGATGCCGCTTCCCCGCCTCGACGAACAACGGCAGCTTGCAGCCAGGCTCGACGGGCTTGCGGCCAAGACCGAGGAAGCTCGCAGTCTCCAGGGCCAAGCGCTGATCGAGTCCGCCAATCTATTGAAGACGGCCCTGCGCCGCATCGCCACCAAGGTCAACGCGACAGGCCAGCTAGGACAAGTGCTCACCGGAAAGCCGCGCAACGGATGGTCCGCGAAGTGCGACAACGCTAACGATGGCATTCCTGTCCTGTCACTCGGAGCTGTAACGGGGTTTCGTTATCGGGCGACGGAGTTCAAGAAAACGTCGCTTCATGCTGATAAAGACGGACATTTCTGGCTAAAGCCAGGAGATCTTCTGATTACACGCAGCAACACCCCTGAGCTTGTCGGACATGCCGCGATATATAACGGCAGCCCCACTCCGTGCATTTATCCGGACCTCATGATGCGGCTTCCGCTGAATCTGGATCAGGCAGACCCCACATTTGTTTGGTACTGGCTTCAGTCTCCACCGGCACGAGACTTCATTTTCGCGAAGGCAAAAGGAACCAGTTCCACGATGAAGAAGATCTCCCAGGGTGTCGTTATGGCGATACCTTTCCCCACGCACCTTGATTTGCCGGAGCAACGCCGGATTGTCGCCGAGCTGGACAAGATGCAAATCGAGGTGGATTCTCTGAAGGCTCTTCAAGCTGAAACTGGAACGGAACTCCGCGCCCTTATGCCATCCATTGTTTCAAGAGCGTTTACGGGCCAGCTAGGTTAGCGCTCGGCAGGGTAATTAGCCGAACTACGTCTCCTCTTGACAGCTCAATGAGTAGTGTTGTATAGAGTTGAGCATGGTTGATGATACTTTGCTTTCCGTTGGAGATGCCGCTGAGTACTTGGGCATATCAATTCAAACGCTCCGGCGCTGGGATAGCTCAGGAAAGCTTAAGTCGTCGCGCCGTCCGGCGAGCAAGTACCGCTACTACCGACTAGCCGACCTTGAACCGTTTCGCACCGCACTTCTGGCCGCCCCGGAAGATTCCGGGAATATCGGCCAGTTATTTCAAACCGCGCCCGCCAACATCGAAGCCAACGATCTTCTTCGCGAGCCGCAAAAGGAAGCTCATCGGCATACGCGCCGACACTTCGCAAGCAGTACCGATCCTGCGATTCTTCAGATCCCTGTGGGCGGCGGTAAAACCGGAGTGATGGCGACTCTTCCTTTCGGCATCGCCAAGGGGCGGGTGCTTATCATCACGCCGAATCTAACGATCTTGAAGGGCGTGGCCGCCGCTCTGGATATAACGACTCCGAACTGTTTCTGGCGGGCCAGAAAGGTTTTGAAGACGTACGCGGCGGGGCCTTATCGCACCATCCTGAATGGCCGCAATGCCAACATCCATGACTGTATTCGCAGCCATTTTGTAGTGACAAACATCCAGCAGCTCGCAAGCTCGGCTGACCGCTGGTTGCCGCAATTTCCAGATGGCTTCTTCGACATGATCCTGGTGGACGAGGGCCATCACAACGTTGCCGATAGCTGGCGAAAAGTTTTCACACGCTTTCCGGATGCCAAGGTCATAAGCCTCACGGCCACCCCATTTCGGAGTGATGGCGAACCTCTGGTAGGGACGCCCATCTACCGTTACACCTACGCGTCCGCAATGGTGAACGGCTACATCAAGCGCCTGCATGCCATCAATGTCGCTCCGCAGGAAATCGAATTTACGTACCGTAACGACCAGCGCCGCCACACACTGGAGGAAGTCCTTGCTCTGCGCGAGGAGGCGTGGTTCCGCAGGGGTATTGCACTCGCGCCCGAGTGCAATCGGCATATCGTCGAGGCAAGCATACGCCGGTGCCTGATGATGAGGGAGCAAAACGGCTTTCACCACCAGATAATCGCCTCCGCCTGTTCTGTCGATCACTCGCGGCAGGTTCGCGCGCTCTACGACAAATTCGGATTCCGCGCGGCCGAGATTCACAGCGACATGCCCGAGGAAGATCGGGAGGTTGTCCTGAACGCCCTACGGGACAATCGCCTCGATTGCATAGTGCAGGTGCAGATGTTGGGCGAGGGATTTGATCATCCCCGGCTAAGCGTGGCTGCTATCTTCCGTCCGTTTCGCAGTCTATCCGCATATATCCAGTTTATTGGACGCATCATGCGCGTGAATTACGAGACCGAACCTCAGCATACCGACAACGAAGGTTTCATCATCTCTCACGTCGGGTTGAACAATGATGCGAGATGGAAGGACTTCCGCGAGATAGAGCTTGCGGATCAGCAGATGTTCCACCAATTGCTGGCGGCCATGAATACCGGCCCCGAGTTTCCTGCCGGAACAGGGGCGGGATCGGGCGTTGGCATGTCGCGCAGATTCGATACGGGGATGAGTGTGGTGGACGAGATTGTCAGCCACTTTATCACTGACTCTTTCCTTGATCCTAAGGACGATCGCGTTTTGGAAACCATTCTCAATCAGCCGATTCCCGGAACCCCGCTGAAAATGCGTGACCTCACCGATCCGCAGACGCTTCGCGACAAGCTCTTGCAAGCGCAAGCGCAGCTCTCTCAGCAGGAGCCGGAAGAATTTGTGGCACAGCCGCAAGACGAGCGCGTCGCTCTGCAGAAGCGCTTGGCTGAACGCGGCAAATCCGTAGGCAACCGGTTGCTGACTGATCTCGGCCTCGGACGCGCGGCTCGCGGTCTCGGCAAGATTTCTCAAGATGTCAGGGGAATGCCGAATCACAAGGCAATCATCATTCTCATGAACATTGCGGTTAACGAGCACATGGGAATACCGGAAGGTCGAAGAAAAGAAGCATCCGCCGAGAAGCTCAAGGATGCGTTCGATCACTTGGACGCGATAGGCGATGGTCTTGTCCAGAAGATCCGGGCGGCGCTGAAGCCGAGGAAGAGCGAAGGGTAGATACATGGCGGCGATCAGAGACATCATTACGCACGTTGAGGTGGAGACGGCGCTGCACAAAAGAACCTGCCACCGCAACAGACGGCAACACGGTGTTCAGATGGGCCAGAAATGCCTTGCAGTCCATGACCATGACGGCGGCAGAAAGAATTACTGCCTGCCATGCGCTCTGGAGATCCTGGCCAAGGCGAAAATGAAATTGCTTACGCTGGAGCAGGAAATCCAAAACTGAGCTGAACCGTGCCAGCACACACACAAGAGAACGTATGACTCAAAGCGCGCAGGCCACACAGGCAAGGGACACCTTGCTTCTGAGCCATGCTAATCCCGAGGACAACGAATTCACCTTGTGGCTTGCGCTACAGCTCGCGAACGAAGGCTACCGCGTATGGTGCGATCTTACGAAGCTGCTGGGCGGCGAGGTATTCTGGGACGATATCGAGGAGGTGATTAAAACCCGCGCGGTCAAGGTGCTCTACGCTCTCTCCCGGACTTCGAACGCCAAGGATGGACCTCTGAAGGAGCTGCATTTCGCGCAAGGCGTAGCTAAAAAAGAAAAACTGAAGGACTTCGTCATTCCGCTGCACATCGACGATCTGCCGCACGGTGATACCACCATCGAAATCACCCGCATCAACACCGTGGCGTTCGCACATTCCTGGGGTGTGGGACTTGCCAAGCTGCTAGAAAAACTTGAGGAAGACGGCGTCCCCAAAGACCCGAAATTCAACCGGACGGCGGTCAACGACTGGTGGCGCACCCAGTTCAGCGCCGAGCAGGGGTTGCGCAAGGAACCCGAGGAGTATCTATCCAATTGGTTTCCGGTAACGCTGCCCACCCATATTTATCTCCACTCGCTTTCGCGAAGAAGCATCGGCGCGCTTGAGGTGTCTGGCACGCTTCCATACCCCGCTGTTCAGGACGGGATGTTTCTGATCACATTCGCCGGGGCGGCGGATTTTGATGGAAAACTCGGCCCGGAGATGTATATCGCCAAGAATAGCGAGCCGCTCGAAGTCACGGCGCTATTGGCGGAGCCCAAGACAGTGTTTGGGAAACATCTTTTCCAGCTCCTGCGTCTTGCCTGGGAACAGATGCTCGACGAGCGGAAGCTTCCGGTTTACGAGCTGGCGAACAAGGCCAAATGCTTCTACTTCCCCAAGGACCGGGTGCCGGGTGACAAGGTTTTCTTCCCCGGAGTGGACGGCGAACGAACCTACCGCGCGATGGTCGGATACAGCACGCGCACGAACCCCAAGACCGGCGTGAGCGCCAAGCGTTACTGGCATTATGCCGTCCAGGCCCGCCCGCAGGTTCATCCCACGCTTGCCTATATTTTCAAATCGCACGTCCTCTTTACGAGCGATGGCAAGACGATTTGGGAGAGCAAGAAGAAGCTGGCCTCCGCACGGCGCAGCCAGTGCAAATCCTGGTGGAACGATGAATGGCGCGACCGGGCGCTTGCCGCCGCGACCTATCTGTGCGAAGGCACAGACAAAATCACCTTAACGCTCGGAAGCACGGCCACCCTGACTATCCCACCAACGCCGGTGCTGTTTTGCAGCCCGGTGTCGTACACCGATCCGCAGTTGCTGCGATTCTCGGAAGACGATGAAACCGCCGATGATTACGGTCGAGATTCCCGCGATGAGGACGCTTTTGAAGACGACCCGGAAGGCGGTGCCGAATGAAAGATCTCATCCACATTCCGGAGCCGCGTCTTTTGTTCAGACACAACCAGGCGACGGAGGACCCGCGCGACGGCCTCACCTTGTTCGGGCCGCTGGACGAAAGCAAGCCGTATGGCATCAAGGCCGGTGTCATCGGAACGGAAACCGGCATCAAGAGCTTCGAGCGATGGGTGGAATGGGTGCAGCGCCCCGTGTTCACCGCAACTCCACTCCAAGGCCGTCCCCCGTTTCCCGGCTTTGAGACCGTGTTCCGCTCGCGCTGGAATACCAAACCCCTGCTTTCGCTCACGGTAACAGACGCCGAGATCGATGAATATCTCTACCTCGACGAGCCGCACCAGCGTGTGTACGGAACGGTAGGCGTGTTTGCCAATCGCATCCTTGAGGCAATCCGCGAGGAAACGGAGAAACCCGAGCTGTGGTTTGTCGTGGTGCCCGACAAGGTGTGGAAGTATTGCCGCCCCAATTCCGTTGTCGAACCCGAAGTGCGGCAGGAAGCCATTAGAGCGTTCAAGAAGGCCAAACAGGCGAAGACGTTCTATGAAACGCGATCCCTCTTCCCGCAGATGGACCGCGAGGCGGAACCTTACGTGTACGAAGAGCAGTTTCACAATCAACTAAAGTCCAGACTTCTGGACGCGATGGTGCTCACCCAGATCGTCAAAGAGAGCACGCTGTCGAATATCCGCAAGCCCGGTGATGCGGACTTCGACAAGCGCGCAGCCGCACGGCAGTCAGAAATTGCCTGGAATCTCTGCACGGCCATTTTCTATAAGGTGGGTGGGCGTCCCTGGAAAGTGGCGGATATCCGCGACGGCGTGTGCTATCTCGGCCTGGTGTTCAAGAAGGATGAGACGAGCGGCACCTCGAAAAATGCCTGCTGCGCGGCGCAGATGTTTCTTGATTCCGGCGACGGAGTGGTATTCAAGGGAGCGCTCGGCCCTTGGTATAACGACGAGACAGGCGATTATCATTTGAGCTACGCGGCTGCCAAGGCACTGGGGGAGCTGGCCATCAAGTCCTACACCAAGAAAGCGGGCGGGCCACCCAAGGAAATGTTCATCCACGGCAAAGTGCGTTTCGAGCCCAATGAATGGCAGGGATTCATGGATGCCGCCGGGACGGGCACCGACATGGTAGGCGTCCGCATCCAGGAAGAAAAGAACCTGAAGCTGTACCGCAAAGGCCAGAATCCAGTGTTGCGCGGATTGGCAAATATCCGCAGCCCGCGCAGCGCCCATCTCTGGACACGCGGCTGGACACCACGCATTCAAACCTACCCAGGGCGGGAAGTTCCCAATCCGCTGATCATTGAAATCAGTAAAGGTGAAGCTGACATCAACGTCGTGGTGAAGGACATACTTGCCCTCACCAAACTCAACTACAACACCTGCATTTTTGGCGATGGGATGCCGATAACGCTGAAATTTGCAGATGCTGTAGGGGAGATACTGACAGCCGGTCCGATCAAGGATGTTCCGCCGCTGCCTTTCGGCCACTACATCTGACCTGACTTGGACCCCAAGACGCTTGCGCGATGGTTGTAAGTGACTGTAGTAGTGATTCGCATAGGAACTCAAATGAGTCTCAGCATGACGACTTTTATCCAGCTACTGTTGACCGGGGCCTTTGCTGCCGTTAGCGCTGCGGCCATCGCAGCTTGGGTGTCACGCGCTATTAAGATCTCTGAGTTTCGACAGGCCTGGATCAACGATCTACGCAAGGATATTGCCGATTACATCGGCGCGGCGGAACGCTGGTTTAGAAAATACGACGAACTCAATACGCTGACTGCACCGGAGAGAGCAGATCGTGAGCAAAGGGAGCTTTTCCCTATCGCGAATGAAGCACGGGTTATTTTATGGAGGATCAAGCTGCGTTTCAACCCGCGTGTTGACAACCCCTCCAAGGTCCAGGATGAGGCTTTCCTCCAGAACCTCGATGATCTTCTAAACCCCGGAAAGCTTGATCAACAGCAACTTCATTCCTCTTGGGACCGATTTTCAGTTCAAGCCGTCGAACAGGCCAGAAAAATCCTGAAGACGGAATGGGAAGTGACCAAGCTGCTTCCTCCGCAACGGTTCTGGGCGTATGTTTTGAAGAGAAAGCTACGATAACAATGGGGTCCGACCAGATTGGTGCAAAAAATATCCCTTCAGGAATGCGCCTGCGTCACTTAGAAAACGGGGGATTTCGTTAGGAAAGGGTCAAATCTACGTTACATTTGACCCTTCCCTAACTTTTTACCCAGGAGACTAAGATCATCACGTCGCGTGAGTTCATCAGCCTTACGGCACCGCATCTCATCGGATAGCTAATCAGATCGAAACCCTTTCAGGGCAGGAAACCATGCCTACACTCCGGTTGGACATCGACGAGACCGAATTCAAGCGGCACCTCGTTGAGATGCTCACGCGCGGCGGGGTCAAGCTGCATCATGCGGTAAGGACGGCCATTCAGGCTGGCATTTCTCAGCAATTAGACCAACTGGTCACCGCTTCCACTTGTCTGCGCTACGGGTTCAAGAACGGCAATCAATCCCGCGTTGTGTCTTTGCTGGAGGCGGTTGAGCACAACGGCTTCGATTTCTGGTATTTGGACATCCAGGTAGATTTGCATCCCGGTATCATCCTTTTAGAACGGGATGTTAAGCCCCCTTCAGTGATGCAATGGTTGCCAATTGACTATGGCAGTGGCGTGCAGAAAACTTTCAAATTCAAACACATCACGATGAAGACGCGTGAGCGATACGAGATTCAGCTCCTTCATCCTCAAGTCCCCGCCAAGGTGCTTAGAGCAGTCCTGCAACAGTTTAAAAAAAGCTGCCCATGCAGTTCACAGCACCTTGTGCCTTTTCCGAATAACGTCTGGGGGTGGCAGCAAACGTTCGGTTGCGTGCTTTGCGGGACACGGTATTTTTGTGAGTGTTTCCGTACAGCCATCAACAAATCTCAGGAATCCGAGGCACCACAGAATAGCGACGATACAGTTTTCGATGAAGCACAGGAGTCCGTTCGTACTGAGCCCCCGATTCGCTATCGGGAGGGAATATGTCATCTCTGTACAGGAACGCCTTCAGACCTCTTTCACTGTCATCCGATGTATGGGAGCGCGATAAAGGTGCGCTATGGTGCCTACATCGAGAAGTTCGCCATTGCCGAAGACCTTTCTGCCCGTGATGCTGAAAACAAGGTTCGGGACATCCTTGGCGTTCCTCGTATCGGCGAGGGATGGATCAATGAAACCCAGCTCTTCAAGCTGGTCAAAATGCTTTTCGCGGATTATGAAGTGGTTCGCGAAGCCCGCACAGATTGGCTCGGCAGTCAGAGGATCGATATTTTTATTCCTGCTCTTTCGGTTGCCATCGAATATCAGGGTGAACAGCACTTCCGCCCGGTTGCGCTGTTTGGAGGCGAAGCAGGGTTACGTGAAGCGCAGTTACGTGACAAACGCAAGCGCAAATTGTGCAAGGAAAATGGGGTTGGACTGGTCTACTTTAAGCACACAGAGGATTTGAGCGTTGAACAGGTTGAGAAAAGACTAAAGCAGTTCTTGCCTGATACGCAGGCGAGCCCCAATAACCCGAGATCGCCGCAACCGATCACGAGGAGTACGAAGCAATGAAAAAGCCAGCCCGGTTATTCTCAAACGGAGTAGGTAGTTAATCCACGCTGCGCCGTGGTTTCAGTCGTCCCGACCCGAGGACACGGAAGCGGCTGAGATATGGAGGCGGCGCGCGGCCTTCCTGGACGCGATCTTTTATGAATAGGGCGCTACCACGGCCATCCGTCTGTCAGGAAGGGCAGAGTGGCAACCGCATAGTTATGCAGCCCCACCGTTAAACAGCACACGGAGGACGGCCTGCGTCACCTAGAAAAACGGATCTCGCGGCGGTCTGACGTTCCAATTGAGTCGCACCGGGCGAATCTGACTTTGAGGTCGTTTCAGATATGCGAATTGCGAAATCGTCCGATTGAGCGTGATTTGCTTGGCCGATATGTATCTCAGTTCGGCCTTGGAAAAGGCGTCGTCCCCAGCGGATCTTGCGGGATTCGGTGTACGCGTGTAGATGTACCGGCAGTACTCAGAACCCAACATTTTTGCGACCATGGGCAAAGTGGTGCGGAGAGACGAACAAAAAATCGACGATGCGGTCCTCGGTCTGCTTCACCTGACGCTGGGCAAAGACGGCAGGGCGTGGAAAGGCTTTGACTTTGACGCCATCAACCGCCTTTACGAGAAAGGTTTCATCACGCACCCGGTTAACAAGAATAAATCCGTCGTCCTGACGGAGAAAGGCATTGCTGAATCCAAACGGCTCTTCGAGTTGCTCTTTGCGGAGCAGGAGGCATAGATGGGAGACCAGCGGGGCAGTGCCTTCATCACGGCGAGGAAAGGGGTCTATTATCTCACTCTCCGATGCGGCGGTCAGAACTTTCACATCAGCCGCATCTATAACTACACCCTTGATGCCGATCAGAAACGCCGTATGCGCAAGCTGTACCCGGATGCCGTCTTCGACTGGAAGAAAATAGAGAGGCAACTCGCGGAGAAGCGCGAAGTATGCAGGCGCTATCGCTCGCGCCGCCGAGCGAAGACCGAGCGCGCTGCGCGACCCCGCGAGCCGTTCTATGGCGTCTACGATCCCGTCACGCGCACCCTCTACGCCGATGGTGATTTTTCGGAATCCGGAGCATTTCTCGACGCCATCTTGCGCATGGAGAGAGATTCTCCCGCGTCGGTGCAGTCGGTCAGACCGATAAAACGCGCACTCAAGCTGGTGAAGTAGCCCCGTCGCTCAAATCGAAATCCGCTTCGCAGTCCTGTAATCTTCAGGATTATCTGTCGCACAATCTTCAGAATTATTTGTCGCTGTTACAACGCTGCAGCGAGGGTCGGAGCAGCTTCACAGCGACAGGGTGACAAATAGCGCTGAAGAAACAGCGCCATTTATTTCTGAAGATTACAAGTGTAATCTTCAGCGGATTGTGGCGGGCTTTCTTCACCAGATGTTGGCGGTCGCCAGTGCCGTTCGGTTGCGTGGCAGGCAGTTGTTGAGTTCTCAAGGCCGCCAACATTCTATAAAGATTCCCCGCCAAGATTCAATGAAGATTACATCTAACGATTTCACATCTCTTCCCCGTATCCTAAGCGCGTGATAATCCGGTTTATCACGTAGTCCAGAAGCACGGGGCGGGGCAGGGGAAACAAGCCCCGTAATAGCATAGAAAACGGGCGACAACATTCCACTTGCCCGAACTCCCACAATGTGGCACAGTACGCGGACTAACCCCATCAACCCCCAACTCACGGGAATTCTCCCATGCAAGACAAACAACTGGTCCATAACCTCAAGGTGGACTCCTCGGGTCGCATTGCGCTTCCGGCGGACGCGCGCGAACGCCGCCACATCGCCAGCGGCGACACTTTAGTCGCCATATGAGGATGAAAAAGGATTTCATATCAAGACGCGCGAGCAGCTCTTAGCTGAGGTGCAGGAGCTTTTCGCGCAACATGTTCCGCGCGGAGTGCTCCTCTCGGATGAGATCAATGCCGAGCGGCGCGCGGAGCATGAGCGTGACTAGCGTCGTACTCGACGCATCGGCCGTCATTGCCGTCCTGAATTCCGAGCCGGGAGCTGAGCTTGTGCTCGGCGTCCTGGCGGGCTCCATCATCTCCGCCGTTAACTACTCCGAGGTTTTGAAGAAAACCATCGAACGGTGTCAGGCGATCCGTCCCGTTGCCGCTCTCCTGCAGGGCTATCGCGTAGAAATCGTTCCTTTCGATGAGGCGCTGGCGACCACGAGCGCCGAGCTCTATCCACAAACCAAAGCGCATGGGCTGTCCTTTGCCGATCGCGCCTGTCTGGCGCTCGGGGTTCAGCGCAACTGCAAGGTGTTTACGTCCGAAAAACGCATGGGACTCGTCTCACTACCCATCAAAGTGAAGCTGATCCGCAATGCCCACTGAAACTGAAAAAGGCAGGAGCACTGCATCAGAAGCAAACGCCCCCGCCGTGCTTCCCGCGGCTGATGACGCGCCGCGAGCGCTCATGACGGTTGCGGCGCTTGCCGAGATTCCGGAAGAGGATATCTGGCTTGCCAAACAGAAAAGCAAACGCACCCGCCGCGCCTATAAGCAAGACGTGCAGCACTTCATGCGCACGCTGAATATCCATTCCTATGACGAGTTGCGCCAGGTGGACCACCGCGCCGTTATCGCCTGGGAGCGCATCATGCGCGAGATCGATAAAGCCGCCCCCTCCACCATCCGGCGCAGGCTTGCAGCGTTATCGAGCCTCTTCAAGCACCTTGTGCGCCATGACCATGCCGAGAAAAACCCGGTAGGCGAAGTCGAGCGGCCGGCCATCAACCGCGAGGAAGGTACGACCCTCGCCTTCTCAAAAGGGCAGGCGCGCAAGCTCCTCGATACGCCAGCCGATGACAGCGTTGAAGGGCTCCGGGACCGGGCCATCCTCTCCGTGGGCCTGCAGGTGGGGCTTCGCCGCGCCGAGATTGCGGCGCTCAGGGTCGGAGATCTCCACCAGAATCGAGGGTTTGATTCGTTGCGCGTCGTGCGCAAAGGCGGACGGCACGAGGCGCTCGCCATCAATCCGCAGACGGCGCAGCGTATCCGCGCGTACTTTGAGAAAGCCGGGCACGCGGCCGACATCGACGGTCCGATGTTTCGCCCACTCCGCCGCAACCGCAAGAACCAGCAACCACGGCGGGCCATGAATCCCGACGCCATCGACCGCGTGGTACGCAAGTTTGCCGGGAAGATCGGGTTGGATAGGGGGTATTCGGCGCATTCGATGCGGGCGACATTCATCACCACGGCCCTTGAAAACGGCGCGCAGCTCGAAGACGTGCAGAAAGCGGCAGGCCACCGCGAGCCGAGCACCACCAAGCTCTACGACCGCCGGGGTTACAATCCCGAGAAGGCGGCGAGCTTCTTTGCGACGTACTAATTTTATCCGTAAGAGCGACGAGTGCCTACAATTACAGAATACGGCCGACCCGACATTATGTACGGTAAGTCGGTAGTGTCTGAAATCTGACCCTGGCTCCTAATCTTTGCCATAGTTTTTGGGGCAGCGCAGTTCTTATTATGTGAATCGGTTGTAGTTCGGATTAGCGATGCGATCCAATTCGCCGTTGACTTTGAGGATATAGCCGAAGCAGGTAACCCTCTTCCTGTTGAAGCAGTCACGATATTCCGTCAATCCATAGAGCAGAAAAGTGTCCTTCCCTGACTCATCGAAGCCGCTGCTCCATGGCCACCTTTTCCCCTCTTTCACAAACGCCAAAACATGCCTGCGGAGTTTGACTGCCTCAGCGTATTCGGCGGATGTATATGTCATCGCTGAGTGATTCGGAAGCAGAGAACCCGCCTTGAACCCAATCACCAAAATGAAGATGTCAGAAGCCCGCACGTGTTGCAGAGCAGTGTCGAGTGGGGTGGATGGCGTCGCGAGAACGTCCTCCATTGCAAGGACGGACTAGCGCTTTTTTCGCAAAGCCTTCAGGACAGCTTCGCGCTCTGCAACCAAATCCGAGAAGGTTGAGCTTAAGAAGACTTTCAATCCCGTTCCCTTTTGCGGCGATCCAGCAGACTGTCCTCATTGTGCAAGAGAGGCGAGCAGAGCGCAAACCGGAACAAGCATTTGGAACAAGACGAACGTTTTCGAAGTTCGTCGGCTACTTAGAAACTAAGCCGAAATTTTCATTTTGGCACGAATCCGCCAGCACGCAAGTTGGGCAGGATCTGTCCTTTCAGCTTGCTGAAGTCGGTTTCGCGGCAATTTCGACACCCAAAACAAAGTCTTGGGACAGGTAAAAAGTTCGAAAATCGTCTGCTAGCCGACCAATTCTCAGTTTTCGCGTGCTCGGGAACTGGAGCAGCATCTGTGCGACGAATATCTCGGCGTTCTGATGTATCTCTGGCGAATGTCTCCAATGTAGTGCGGAAACGCTGTCGGATCGAAACGGTTGCCCCGTTGCTTCATCACGTGCTTGACGACGGAGGGGATGTCATTGTCGAGGGGACCCAAGGCTTTGCCTTGTCACTCCTGCACGGACCCGATTATCCATATGTCACTTCACGAGATACGACTGCTGCAGGGTTTGCAATGGAGGTGGGCCTTTCCCCGAGGCTCATTAATCAAATCGTTATGGTGCTTCGGACCTTTCCAATCAGAGTTGGCGGGACGAGTGGACCATTTGCCCGAGAAACGTCATGGGAGGAAATCGCCCGAACGTCTGGATCGCCGATCGTTGTTCCGGAATACACCTCGGTCACGAGGCGCTTGCGTCGAGTTGCACACTTCGATATTGAGTTGGTGAAAATGGCGTATCGCTATAACCGCCCAACCAGTCTAGCCGTAATGGGTCTAGATCGGCTTGAGCACGCGAATACAGGAATAACCGACATCGACAAGCTCCCCCCGTCTTAACAACTTTAGCCAACGCACTGCCACCTTGGAGAGTGTCCTACTTGACAGTACTCCAAGGTGGCTGGCTTTCGTTCCAGCCTGGTCTGGTCAAACAAGAGCCTTCCACTAGGATGACAAAACGCGAGATTGTTTGCTTGGCTCTGTTCGGCGATCAGCTAGAACTCAATCGCAGCGGGGCTTTCCCGTTTGCAGAGCGCAAGTTCCTAAGCTTTTATTGTTTTGACGAACTAGTCCGTCTATTCGGTGACAGTTGGCGTTGAACGTTCACTTCCTTGCAAAGGCACTCGATCTTTCGGATAAACATGGAGAATCTCCTTCTGCAAAGAACTGGTCAACTGACTTCTCCACCAAATTGGCATCAAACCCTGTGGGAAGTTTCAGCGTGTCGACTACCGGGATGCCCCATCCGGGCGGGTTATTCTGTCGATCTGGAACTTCGGGCGCGAGCGGACCGGGAAGCCAGCGTCAACTGGGGATATTTGAGCATCCGGCAATCGGAAAGACAAACATTATCATCACTCTTAGCTGTGACAAGGTGCCAAAATTGGGGCTACGGCGGGCCGTTGGGCCTATTGTTTCGCCAAGTCGCCTCTTCGCGAAGAGTGGCGAAATTCTAATAATGCCGCTGCCGAATTCGGGCCATGGAAATGTGAGGATGTATTCGCCGCGCCAGTTCATTTCGACTCGACTCAAATGCTACTTCCGACATGCGATGCTACATGTGGTACTATGGTGCCGTTTTCGAAGTCAAGAAGTAAATCCCGGTGTAGTCACAGCGGAGTCGTGTGTTGATGCGTAGTAAGAAACTGGGTGTGCTCCTATGGCTTTGCTTC
>Ga0182030_10009339_pt1 | contig 20081 bp, 19 predicted proteins | sample 812S3MmetaG_FD_121299 | JGI IMG/M metagenome (GOLD analysis project Ga0182030, IMG submission 121299) | Permafrost microbial communities from Stordalen Mire, Sweden - 812S3M metaG (Illumina Assembly) | ecosystem: Environmental > Terrestrial > Soil > Wetlands > Permafrost | place: Sweden... | reverse complement strand
GAGCCCTGGTGGTCGTTGAAGGTGACGCAGGGCGAGATGACGTCGATCACCGACAGCCCTTTATGGGCGATGGCGGTTTTCATGATGGCCTGCAACTGCTTCTTGTCGCCGCTGAAGGAGCGGGCGACGAAGGTGGCGCCCCATTTTAAGGCCAGGGCGCAGCAATCGAAGGGCGGAAGATCGTTGACGGTGCCGGTCTTGAGCGTGGAACCGATGTTCGCGGTGGCTGAGAACTGCCCCTTGGTGAGGCCGTAAACACCGTTGTCCTCAATGATGTAAATGAGCGGCATATTGCGGCGCACGAGGTGCATGAACTGGCCCAGCCCGATGGAGGCGGTATCGCCGTCACCGGAAACGCCGATCCCCATGAGCGTGCTGTTGGCCAGCAGCGCTCCGGTAGCGATGGCCGGCATGCGTCCGTGGACGCCGTTGAAGCCGTGGGAGAGCCCCAGGAAGTAAGCAGGCGACTTCGACGAGCAGCCGATGCCGCTGAACTTGGCGACGGTCCAGGGTTCGACCCCGAGTTCGTAAAACGCCTCGACAATGCGCTCGGATATTGAGTTGTGGCCGCATCCGGCGCACAACGTGGTCTTGGCGCCCTTATAGTTGACGACCTCCAGCCCGATGCGGTTGACCTTCTTGGCGGGGGGAGGCGTGGCGGTGGTGCTCATTTACTTGCCCTCCTGTTTCACGATATCGTCGGTGACGGTGCGCGCATCCAGCGGCAAGCCGCCGTAGTAGCGCACGCTGCGCAGTTTGGCGATCAGGTCGGCGTCGAGTTCCAGGCGCATGAGGCCCAGCAGTTGGGCATCGCGGTTCTGGTCCACCACGTAGACGCGGTCATGGCGGCGGATGTAGTCCGCCAGGTGCGAGGTGAAGGGATACGCCCTGAGGCGCATATAGCTGGCGGGGATCTGGTATTCGTCGCGGAGCTGATCGCAGCTTTCGCGCACGGCGTAGTCGGAGGTGCCGACGGCGATGCAGCCGATACGGGCGCCCTCGGCTTCCTGAATCACCGGTTCGGGGACGAACTGGCGCATGACTTCGAACTTATGGGACAGGCGATCCATGTTGTTGATGTAATCGTCTTCGCGTTCCGTGTATTGGGCCTTATCGTTGTGGCCGCTGCCGCGCGTGAAGTAGGAGGCGGCCGGATGGTTGGTGCCGGGCAGGGTGCGGTAGCCGACGCCGTCGCCATCCACGTCGCGGTAACGGGCGAAGCCGCCGAGCTTTTCGAGATCTTCGGCGGTGAGCACTTTGCCGCGGGCGATGGGTTTCTCGGGATAAACGAGCGCGTCGCTGGTCCAGTTGTTCATGCCGAGATCGAGATCGGTCATGACGAACACCGGGGTCTGGAACTTCTCGGCGAATTCGAAGGCATCGATGGCCATGGTGAAGCACTCCCGCGGCGAGGCGGGGAAGAGCATGGGGTGCTTGGTATCGCCGTGAGAGAGCAGCGCGGTGGAGATGATGTCGCTCTGCGCGGTGCGTGTGGGCAAGCCGGTGGAGGGCCCGACGCGCTCCACGTTGAAGACGACGGCGGGAATCTCGGCATAGTAGCCGAGGCCGATGAACTCGCTCATGAGCGAGATGCCGGGTCCGGCGGTGGCCGTCATGGAACGGGCGCCGGCCCATCCCGCGCCCAGCGCCATACCGATGGAGGCCAGTTCGTCCTCGGCCTGCACGATGGCATAGGTGGCCTTGCCGGTCTCCGGGTCCATGCGGAAGCGCTTCATGTAGCCGATCATGGTTTCCACCAGCGAGGAGGAAGGCGTAATGGGATACCAGGTCACCACGGTGCAGCCGGCGAACATGCAGCCCAAGGCGCAGGCGGCGTTGCCATCGATGATGATCTTGCCGGCGGTCTCGTTCATCCGCTCCACTTTCCAGCGGACGGGTTCGGGGAACGCTTTGGAGGCGTACTCGAAGCCGGCCTGGCAGGCGCCCCAGTTCAGCTCCGCGGCCTTGGCCTTCTTCTTGCCGAACTGTTTGAGCAGGGCGTTGCGGATCTCTTCCATCTCGATGGAGAGGAGTTTGGCGACCACGCCGTCGTAGATCATGTTGCGGACCAGCTTCCGCAATTTGGCATCGGGGCACACCGGCGCCACGAGCTTATCGAAGGGGACGGGGAAGAAGTGCAGATCGCTGCGCAGGGCGTTGAGTTTCAACGGCTCGTCGTAGACCACGGCGGAGCCGCTGTCCAGCTTCATGACGTCCTCGCGCGCGGTTTCGGGGTTCATGGCCACCAGGAAATCGATTTCCTTGCGGCGTCCGATGTACCCCTGCTTGCTGACGCGGATGGTGAACCAAGTGGGCAATCCGGCGATGTTGGACGGGAACATGTTCTTGCCGGAGACCGGGACACCCATCTGAAAGATGGCCCGCATGAGGACGGTGTTGGCGGTCTGGCTGCCGCTTCCGTTGACGGTGGCTACCTGGATGCTGAAATCGTTGGTTACCGAGTGGCGCGGCTGTCCGGACAGGGAGTCGGCCGGAGATACCTCTAGAGTTGACATCGATTGAACTTCCTTGTATTGGGGAGTGTGGCCCAGTTCACGGTTAATCTGATTATATGCAAAATGGGGGAGAAGGTGGGATAGGCAGCAGCTACACGAACTTCGTTTTACACTGAGACAGTGCTGAAGAAGGTCACGATCACGATGGAGGAGGAGGCGCTCCGGTGGGCCAGGAAGAAGGCCGCCGCAGAGAATACGTCCGTCTCCAGGCTGATTGGCCGGATGTTGGAAGACAAGATTCGCCAGCCGGACGAGTACTGGGCGGCGTACGAGAAGTGGAAGGGCATCAAACCGATTTCGATTCCCGGTCTGGCGGCTAACCGGTTGACGCGGGAAGAGGCGAATGAACGGCGCCGCTGACGCCTCCTACAGCTCGTGCACGTCTTCCAGGTACGTGTAGCCGTGCAGGCCCTCTTCGTAGAAGCGGAGCAGCGCGCCGCTTTCCTCATAAGTCAGGCGGCCCTCGCGCAGCGCGGCCTCCACGTCGCGGCGGAGCTGCATCACCAGCGTGTCGGAGGAGAACTGCACGTAGTTGAGCACTTCGCGGACGGTATCGCCCTTGATGACGGAATCCAGCATGACTTCGCCGGTGGGCCCCAGGCGCACGTGGACCGCGTTGGTGTCGCCGAACAGATTGTGCATGTCGCCGAGGATTTCCTGGTACGCGCCCAGCAGGAACGCGCCCAGGTAGTAATTGCCGCCCTCGAAGGCGTGCAACTGCAGCGTGCGCTTGACGTCGCGGCGGTCGATGAAGGCATCCACCTTGCCGTCGGAATCGCAGGTGATATCGCCCAGCACGGCCGGGCGCGACGGCTGCTCTTCGAGGCGGTGAATCGGCATGATGGGAAACAACTGCTTGATGGCCCAACTGTCCGGCATGCTCTGAAATAGCGAAAAATTGCAAAAATACGTGTCGGAAAGCATGGCGTCGATGCCTTCCAATTCCTCGGGGAAGTAGTCCAGCTCGCCGGCCAGGCGCTGGATCTTGCGCGAGATGGCCCAGTACAAATTCTCGGCGATGCAGCGCTGCTCCAGCGAAAGGTACCCCAGGCTGAACAGGTTGAGCGCCTGGTCGAGCGCCTGCTGCGCATCGTGATAGCTCTCCAGCAGGGTCTTGGCGGTCAGCCCGCGATAGGTTTCCGCCATGTCGATCAACGGCTGTTCGGCGTCCGGCGGCGGCATGGCCGGCACGTCGGCTTCACCCATCCCGGAGACGCCCAACACGTTGAACACCAGCACGCTGTGATAGGCCGCGATGGCGCGCCCGCTCTCCGTGATGATGGTGGGATGCGGCGCTTCGACTTCGTCGCACACGTTCTGCACGTGGTAAATGATGTCGTTGGCGTACTCCTGCAAGGTGTAGTTGACGCTGGATTCGAAATCGGTCTGCGAGCCGTCGTAATCGATGCCCAGCCCGCCGCCCACGTCCAGGTACTTCAGCCCGGCGCCGGCGCGCGCCAGATCTACGTACACGCGGACGGCTTCGTTCACCGCGCCCTTGATCTGGCGGATATTGGTGATCTGGCTGCCCAGGTGGAAGTGCAGCAGGTTGAGGCAGTCGCTCATGCCGAGTTCTTTCAATTCCTGCAGCGCGCGCACCGCCTCGGTGGCCGAAAGTCCGAACTTCGAGCGGTATCCGCCCGAGGATTTCCAGCGCCCCGACCCGCGGCTGGCCAGCTTGACGCGCAGGCCGATGGTCGGCCGCACGCCCACGCGCTGGCTATATTTCAGGATCAGGTGCAGTTCGGTGTATTTTTCCACTACCGGGATAATCTTGCGGCCCAGTTTCTGGGCGAGCATGGCCATCTCGATGTATTCATCGTCCTTGAAGCCGTTGCAGATGATCGGGGTGTCGTTGTCGGCCAGCGCCATCACGGCCATCAGTTCCGGTTTGGAACCGGCTTCCAGGCCGAAGCGGAAAGGCTTGCCGAATTCGAGCACCTCTTCCACCACTTGGCGCTGCTGGTTGACCTTGATGGGGTAGACGCAGCAGTAACCGCCCTGGTACTTGTGCTCGTTGATGGCGGTTTCGAAGGCGCTGTGGATCTCTCCCAGGCGGTGCTTCAGAATATCGGCGAAGCGGATCAGGATCGGCAGGTTGATGCCGCGCAGGACCAGCGTGTCCACCAGTTGTTTGAGGTCAATCGAGCGCGCGGCTTCCTTCTCGGGGTGCACCAGGACGTGCCCGTTCTCGCCCACCGAAAAGTAGCCCTTGCCCCAGCTCGCGACGTCGTATAGGTCGCTGGCCGATTGAGGGGTCCATCGTTCTGTCGGCTCCATGACGAGCGAGCCCTTGCGGCCATTTCTATCCAACGCGGTGCTTCTCCTTAGACCTCCAGTTTCCTTAAAAATGCCTGACAGGGCAAGAAGAAACTGATGATAAGGGCTTTACAGCCCACTTGGCTGCCCGTATCGCCTGACGATTCCACCTTTCAGTTATCATTCCTGGTACCTCCCCAACCGGTATGAGCCCTGTAGGACTGGATCTCTCCGGCACTCGCAGGCATACTGACACTGTAACCGAGTGGTATCGGGGCCATTGGCCCTATGGAGACCCAAGATGACGTACCCATACGCGCTGCTTTCGCTCGTTTATATGATGAGCTTCGTGATACTGTTCGACCGCGTGCACTACAAGAACAAATTAGTCAAGTGGCTGCGCGGCGACAACCTCATGAACCGCGAAGAACTGGACCAGATTCAGGCAATCTGGGCGGCTTGCCAGGAGAATTGATCGCGCCGGGCGGCGCCGTCCGCCTTTCTCCCCGCGATCGAATCGCGTAAGCGCAGCGGTCACCTGTGTGTCCGCGCGCGGGCGACAGTTGGTAAAGCTTTCATCACTTTCGCCGCCTCCAAGTTCGCCTCTGTCCCTCACGTTTTTTCGACCCCGAAACTGATGCTGCAACCTCTTTCAGTAGCAACTGATCGTCAAGAATAACCCCTTTCCTTCCCACCACTTGATGCCACCGCATTTCGGACTCGACCCCCTCCCTGTGCTATTCCTCAAAGCGGAAGGTCACCGCATGCCGTACTCCGTCGCCCGCCTCGATACCCCAGACTTCGAAGCCCCACAAGCGAAAATACCAAACGAAGCCATTTTGGGCGCCAACCCACACAAACCACAATTACTTGTGCCATTGGGGACGAACCCAACGAACCCAAAGCCGCCCGCATCCCAGCGCCGCCAGCCACCGCTTTTTTTTCGCACCCCGCCGCGCATTTCGCAGTCTTTTCGCACCCGTTCGCCCCGTCGCTGCATCCATTAGATGAGTAATCTTGACTATAAAGTATAGATTGGCGAAGATGGTATTGAGCCAATAGCTTAGGAGCACACCCAGGTGAGCGATTCCACCAACACCATCGAAGCATTTGCGAATCAGGAATATAAGTGGGGTTTTGTCACCGATATCGAAGCCGATGCCATCCCCCGCGGCCTGAGCGAAGACGTGGTCCGCCTGATTTCCGCCAAGAAAAACGAGCCGGAATGGCTGCTGGAATGGCGTCTCAAGGCTTACCGTCACTGGCTGACCCTCAAAGAGCCCGAGTGGGCCAACGTGCACTACCCCAAGATCGATTACCAGGACATTATTTATTACTCGTCCCCCAAACCCAAAGGCGATGGCCCGAAAAGCCTCGACGATGTCGATCCCGAACTCCTCAAAACCTACGCCAAGCTCGGCATCCCCTTGCAGGAGCAGGCCATCCTCGCCGGCGTCGCGGTGGATGCCGTGTTCGATAGCGTTTCCGTCGCCACCACCTTCAAGGCCAAACTGCACGAAGCCGGCATCATCTTCGGCTCGTTCTCCGAAGCCGTCAAGGAGCATCCGGACCTGGTCCGCAAGTATCTCGGCTCGGTGGTTCCCGCCAGCGATAATTTCTTCGCGGCCCTGAACTCGGCTGTCTTCAGCGATGGCAGTTTCTGCTACATCCCCAAGGGCGTCAAGTGCCCCATGGAACTCTCCACCTACTTCCGCATCAACGCCAAGGACACTGGGCAGTTTGAGCGCACCCTGATCGTCGCCGACGAAGGCGCCACGGTGAGCTATCTGGAAGGCTGCACCGCGCCCATGCGCGACACCAACCAATTGCACGCCGCCGTGGTGGAACTGGTGGCCCTCGATAACGCCCGGATCAAGTATTCCACCGTCCAAAACTGGTATCCGGGGGACAAATACGGCAAGGGCGGAATTTACAATTTCGTCACCAAGCGCGGCGCCTGCCGCGGCGTCAACTCCAAGATCTCCTGGACGCAAGTGGAAACCGGCTCCGCCATCACCTGGAAGTATCCCAGTTGCCTGCTGATTGGCGACAATTCCGTCGGCGAGTTCTACTCCGTCGCCCTCACCAACAACTGGCAGCAGGCCGACACCGGCACCAAGATGATCCACATCGGGAAGAACACCACTTCCACCATCGTCAGCAAGGGCATCTCGGCCGGACACGGACAGAACACCTATCGCGGCGGCGTCAAGATTCTGAAATCGGCCACCGGCGCGCGCAATTATTCGCAATGCGATTCGCTGCTGTTGGGCGACAAGTGCGGCGCGCACACGTTCCCCTACCTGGAAGTGCGCAACACGTCGGCGCAGGTGGAACACGAAGCATCCACCTCGAAAATCGGCGAAGACCAGATTTTCTACTGCCGGCAGCGCGGCATTTCCAGTGAAGATGCCGTGTCCATGATCGTGCATGGATTCTGCAAGGAAGTATTCCGCGAACTGCCCATGGAGTTCGCCGTGGAAGCGCAAAAACTACTCGGAGTGAGTCTCGAAGGAAGTGTGGGATAGGCCTCCCGGCCTGTCCTCTTGAAATTGGAACAATGCCATTACTCGAAATCAAAGATCTGCACGCCAAAGTTGGCGATCGTGAAATTCTGAAGGGTATCAACCTCACCGTGAATGCCGGTGAAGTGCACGCCATCATGGGGCCGAACGGCAGCGGCAAAAGCACGCTCGCCCAGGTGCTGGCCGGCCGCGAACTCTACGTCGTCACCGGCGGAAGCGTTACCTACGATGGCAAGGACCTGCTCGAAATGTCTCCCGAGGATCGCGCACGCGAAGGCATCTTCCTCGCCTTTCAATACCCGGTGGAGATCCCCGGCGTCAGCAACATGTACTTCCTCAAGGCCGCGCTCAACACCATCCGCAAGCACCGCGGCCTCGACGAATACGACGCCATGGACTTCCTCAACGTGGTCCGCGACAAGATGCAGATCATGAAGATGGATCAGACGCTGCTCAACCGCCCGGTCAACGCCGGTTTCTCCGGCGGCGAGAAGAAGCGCAACGAGATCTTTCAAATGGCCGTGCTGGAACCCAGACTGGCCGTGCTCGATGAGACCGATTCCGGCCTGGATATCGACGCCCTGCGCGTGGTTGCCGCCGGCGTCAACGCCATGCGCTCTCCCGAGCGCGCCATGGTCGTGGTCACCCATTACCAGCGCCTGCTCAGTGAGATCGTGCCCGATTTCGTGCACGTGCTGGCGGAAGGCCGCATCGTGAAGTCCGGCGGTAAGGAACTGGCGCTCGAACTGGAAGCCGAAGGCTACGCGGACCTCTGTGAGGAGCCGGAGGCGGTCGGCAAGCTATGAGTGCCGTAGCGGAACAGACCGGCGCCTGGCTGGAGCACTTCATGAACCAGGCCCCCGCAGCCGCGCCCTGGATGCAGTCCCTGCGCGATGCCGCCTTCGCGCGCTTCGCCGAACTCGGCTTCCCCACCACGCACGATGAAGAGTGGCGCTTCACCAACGTTGCCGCCATCGCGAGGACCGCCTTCACGCCGGTGGCTCCCGATACGCTCCTGGTCTACCCGGAGTCTGTAAGGAAACTGGAGCCGGCCGAGGCAGAGGCTCACCTTGCCCGGCACGCGGCTTTCGATCGGAACCCGTTCGTGGCCCTGAACACCGCGTTTCTCGGCAACGTGACGGTCCTCGAAATCCCACGGGGCATCGTGGTGGAAACTCCGATTGAGATCGCCTACGAGGTTCCCGAGCGCCCGGACCTTGGTCCGAACCTGGCGGCCCATCCCCGAACCCTCATCCTCGTTGGCGAGGGCGCCCATTGCACCATCGTCGAAACCTACAAAGGCGCCGGCGCCTACTTCACCAACGCCGTCACCGAAATCGTGGTGGGCGACCGCGCCGTGGTGGACCATTATAAGGTCCAGCAGGAATCCGTCACCGCCTTCCACATCGCGACCCTGCAAGCCACCATCGGACGTAGCGCGGCGTTCTCTTCGCACTCCATTTCGCTGGGCGGCGCGCTGGTTCGCAACGACGCCAACGCCACTTTGTCCACAGGCTCCGACGCCACATTGAACGGCCTCTACATCGTCAACGGCACGCAGCACGTCGACAATCACACCCTGATCGACCACGCCATGCCGCACGGCACCAGCCACGAACTCTATAAGGGTATCCTCGACGGCAAAGCGCACGCCGTCTTCAACGGTAAAATTATCGTCCGCCAGGACGCGCAGAAGACCGATTCCAAGCAGACCAACAAGAACCTGGTGCTCTCCGACGACGCCGTGGTGGATACCAAACCCGAGTTGCAGATCTTCGCCGACGATGTGCGCTGCACTCACGGCGCCACCATCGGCCAGCTCGACGGCGAAGCGCTGTTCTACCTGCAATCGCGCGGCATCGGCAAGCGCGAGGCGCGCAGGCTGCTGACCTACGCCTTCGCGCAGGACGTGGTGGATCGCATCAAGGTGCAGTCATTGCGGGATTCGCTGGAACGGATTCTATTCGAGAAATTCCATGAGCACGCTGAGTAAACCAGGCACAGCCGGGGCCACGGCCGGTTTTGACGTGGAGAGGATCCGCGAGGATTTCCCGGTCCTCAAGCAGTACATCCACGGCAAGCCGCTGGTGTACCTGGATAGTGCCGCCACTGCCCAGAAGCCCTTCGCGGTCATCGATGCCATTCGCCGCTTCCACGAGGTGGACTGCGCCAACATCCATCGCGGAGTTCACGAGCTTTCCCAACGCTCCACCGTGGCTTACGAGGAGACCCGCTCCAAGGCCAGGCGCTTTCTGAACGCGCGCGGCAAAGAGGAGATCGTCTTTGTCCGCGGCACCACCGAAGGCGTCAATCTGGTCTCCAGTTCCTGGGGCCGCAAGAACGTGAAGGCGGGTGACGAGATCGTCATTTCGGCCATGGAACACCACTCCAACATCGTCCCCTGGCAGATGTTGTGCGAGGAGAAGGGCGCCATACTGCGCGTCATTCCCATGAACGACCGCGGCGAGCTCCTCATGGAGGAGTACGCCAAGCTGCTCAATCCGCGCACCCGTATGGTGGCCGTCACGCATGTATCCAACGCACTCGGCACCATCAACCCGGTCCGCGAGATTGTCGCCATGGCCCACCAGGCCGGCGCCCTGACGCTGATCGATGGCGCCCAGGCCACGCCCCATATGAAGGTGGACGTGCAGGCGCTGGACGCCGATTTCTACACCTTCAGCGGCCACAAGGTCATCGGCCCCACCGGCATCGGCATCCTCTACGGCAAGAAGGCGCTGCTCAACGCCATGCCTCCGTACCAGGGCGGCGGCGACATGATCAAGGTGGTGACCTTTGAAAAAACCACCTACGCCGACCTGCCGTACAAATTTGAAGCCGGCACGCCCAACATCGCCGGCGGCATCGGATTCGGCGCCGCGATCGATTACGTCAACCAACTGGGTATCGACCAGATTGCGGCCTACGAACATGCCCTGCTCGCCTACGGCACCGAAGCGCTCACCCGCATTCCCGGCCTGCGCCTTATCGGCACGGCGCGCGAAAAAGCCAGTGTCCTCTCCTTCGTCATGGAAGGCATTCACCCGCACGATATCGGCACCCTGCTCGATCGGCAGGGCATCGCCGTCCGCACCGGCCACCACTGCGCCCAGCCGGTCATGGACTTTTTCAACGTACCCGCCACCACCCGCGCCTCGCTCGCCTTCTACAACACTTTCGGCGAAATCGATGCGCTCGTCGCCGGCCTTCAAAAAGTGAAGGAGGTTTTCGCCTGATGGTTCACGATCTCTACCAGGAAATCATTCTCGATCACAGCAAGCGTCCGCGCAACTGCCACTCCATGGCGGACGCCACCCGCCAGGCCGATGGCTACAATCCTCTCTGCGGCGATAAGCTCAAGCTCTTCGTCAAGGTGGAAAACGATATCGTCGTGGACGTCAGCTTCGTCGGCTCGGGGTGCGCCATCTCCACGGCTTCGGCGTCGCTGATGACCGAGAGCCTCAAGGGGAAGACCCGCGAGGAAGCGCTCAAGATGCTGGACAAGTTCCACGAACTGCTGACCACCGATTCAGCCGTCAGCCAGGACCTGGGCAAGCTGGTGGTCTTCTGCGGCGTGCGCGATTACCCGGCGCGCGTCAAGTGCGCCACTCTGGCCTGGCATACCCTGAAATCCGCTTTGAGCACCGAACTCACGGAACCGGTAAGCACGGAATGAGCCTCGCGCGACAAATAGCTGGTGGGGCGGACCCCTTGGTCCGCGCGGGACGCCTTCGCCCCGCTCTTCGCCAAAGGCATACACAGTGACTCTGAAAGACCAAATCGTCGCCGCATTTAAGAAGGTCTACGACCCGGAAATGCCGGTCAACATCTACGAACTCGGTTTGATCTACGGGGTCGAAGTGGACGAGGCCGGGCAGGTGGCCATCCGCATGACGCTGACCGCGCCCAACTGTCCGGTGGCCGGCAGCCTGCCGGCGGAAGTGGAACGCGCCGTGCGCGCCGTCCCCGGGGTCACAAGTGTCAAGCTGGAACTCACCTTCGATCCGCCGTGGACCAAAGAGCGCATGTCCGAAGCCGCCAAACTGGCGATGGGCATCGAAGACATTATTCCCCTCGCGAGGCTGCGCCGATGAAGTTGAGCGCCAATGAGGAATACGGCCTGCGCTGCCTGGTGCGCATCGGTTACGCCGGCGAGGGCGGCAGCCTGACGATTCCCGAAATGAGCCAGGCCGAGGGCGTTTCCCCCGCCTACGCGGCCAAGATCCTGCGCGTGCTCCGCAAGGGCGGATTCGTCAAGGCGGCGCGCGGCAAAGCGGGCGGATACACGCTGGCCCGTCCGGCGGAAGCCATCGTCATCGGCGACGTGATGGACGCGCTCGGCGGCCGCATCTTCGAGAGCAGCTTCTGCGACAGCCACTCCGGCCAGGCGGCCATCTGCACCCGTAGCGTAGATTGCTCCGTGCGTTCCCTCTGGCGCGCCGTCCAGGTGGCGGTGGACCAAGTGCTCAGTAAGGCGACGTTGCGCGATCTGTTACAGAACGAAGAAGAGATGAATTCCTGGGTGCGCACCATTCCGGGCGCCAAGGGTCTGCACTCGATTCAGTGACCTTCAGGCTGGGAAGCTAGCCGCCGCCCCGCTGCTTCTGCTCCAGGGTGCGGCGCAGAATCGGCAAAACGGCGAGATCCTTTTCGCCCCCGAGCTCTTCCTTCAGCGCCACAATCGTTGCCAGATTCAGTACACGCACTCGCACTCCCCCGCCTATTTCCATCTCCATGGTGTGCGGCAACAGATCTTCATAGCAAAGTCCGCGGCCGACCGTTCCCAAGACATCGAGGGGGCCGCAACTGGTAATCAGGTTGTGATGGCCGGGTGAGGTGAGATGGCCGGCGTCGGGCTTCAGACGCCGCTCCGGCTGCATTCGATAAATGCCATCGAGCGTCTCGAGCACGCCCAGCAGCTTGGCTACATTTGCCTCATCTCGCGCGGGAACGATGTCGAGATCGAAGGTATTCACCGGAGCGCCATTCAGAACGGCCGCCAGCCCCCCAACCACGGCAAACTCCACGCCCCCTTCGCGCAGGGCGCCTAGCGCCTTCAGAAAATCACCGTCCGGCATTTAATCTCCGGACGGCAAGGATCGCATCCACCTGGCGCTGTAAGACCTGCAGGCGCTCTGCCGGCGTCAGCGAGAGCATCCAGCGGATCAGCGTCAGGTCCACTCCATCCTCGCTGTAATCGGTCTGCGGTTGCGGATCCGGTTCCGTCACACGATCCCCCTCACAGTTTACGCGAACCAGCGCCCCTGGATGGTGAGGATCGCGATTTGGCGCCCGTGAAGCGCGGGGGCTTGACACTTCGGTATAATAGACGTGGATGGTGTTCTGCAGCCCGTGCCAGCGGGCGGTCGAAGTTTCGAATCCTTCCCGGTTGAGCGGTAACCCTTGTCGCCGTTTTTTCTCTGTTTGGAGGTATCCAACACCCACTTGATGAAATCCAGCGTACGCATCAGCCGAGGAGTAGAAAGCCTCTTTGGCACCCGGGATGAAAATATCCGGCTGCTCGAAGCCGGATTGGGCGTCCAGACCCATCTGCTGGACAACAACCTTGAAATCGAAGGCGAGGCGGAAAACGTCACGCGCGCTGCCAACATTCTGGAGGACTACAATACCCTCCTCCGCGAAGGCCACGTCTTCAACAACGGCGACCTGAACAGCTACCTGCGCGTGGTCACCAACGACCGCGAAGTGTCGCTTCGCGCCCTGGTGAACTCCGGCAAGCAGCGCAACTTCGGCAAGAAGGTGCTGGCGCCCAAGACCGTCAACCAGCGCCGCTACCTGGAAGCTATCGAGCGCAACGATCTCGTCATCGGCATTGGCCCAGCCGGCACCGGCAAGACATACCTGGCCGTCGCCATGGCCATCTCCGCGCTGTTGAACAAACAGGTGGCGCGCATCGTCCTCACGCGTCCCGCGGTGGAAGCCGGCGAGCGCCTGGGCTTCCTCCCCGGCACTCTGCAGGAAAAGGTGGACCCCTACCTGCGCCCGCTCTACGATGCCCTCTACGACATGCTGGATAGCGAGAGGGTGGAGAAACTTCTGGAGCGTAACGTGATTGAAGTGGCGCCCATCGCCTTCATGCGCGGCCGCACGCTCAACGATAGCTTCATCATCCTCGACGAGGCGCAGAACTGCACGCCCGAACAGATGAAGATGGTGCTGACGCGCCAGGGTTTCAGCTCCAAGATGGTGGTCAACGGCGATGTCACGCAGATCGATCTGCCCGCCGGCAGGCGCAGCGGCCTGATCGACGCCACGGAAGTGCTCAAAGGCGTGGAAGGCATCAGCTTCGTGCAGTTCGACGACAAGGACGTGGTGCGCCACTGCCTGGTGCAGCGCATTGTCAAAGCCTACGAGCGCTACAACGAGGCCATCGGCGCCGGGCGCCAACTCACGCTGCCGCTGGCCGCGCTACCGGCCGAGACCGGGAACGGCGAGGTCAAAGTGGAGATTCCGCCCGCCGAGACCGCCGCGCAGGCCTGATGCGCGCCATGCCGTCTCCCGAAGGCAGTAGCGTCAGGTTCCGTCGCGTCCCCGCCAGTTTGCGCCGAGCGCCGATCGAACGCTTCGCGCGCACGCTGCAAAAGGAAATCGCCAAAGGCCGCCCTTTCGACATCCTGATCGCGGGCGACGCCGAACTCCGCCGCCTGAATCGCGATTTTCGCGGCCAGGATTACACCACCGACGTGCTCTCCTTCCCTTCGGAGGTGGGGCAGGCTTCAGCCTGCCAACGCCCGCTTGCGGGCGCGTCTTCTCTCACCTTGTCGAATACGGGTGCCTTCCTCGGCGACATCGCCATCTCCCTCGGCCGCGCCCGCGCACAGGCGCGCGAATTCGGCCACACCATCGAGCAGGAGGTCCAGATCCTCATGCTGCACGGTGTGCTCCACTTGATGGGCCACGACCATGAAAGCGATTCCGGGGCCATGGCTCGCGCCGAAAAGCGCTGGCGCGCCAAACTCGGCCTGCCCAACGGCCTGATCGAACGGGTGCGGTCATGACCCTGGTGGTCCCTCTCGCCCTGTTTGCCATCCTCCCGCTGCTCGGCCTGGTGACTTTCGTGCAGGTGCTGTACCTGGAAAGCCTGCGCCTCCGCACCCGCGACTTCCCCTCGCTGAAATTCTTCAAGGAGACGCTGGAAGATAAGATCGGCTTTGAAACGGAGGATGGCGCCGGCGCCTTCTCGCTGATCAAACACACGCTCCTCTCCGTCGTCGGCATTCTCTACTTCGCCTGGTTCGCCGCCGACGCGCCCTGGCACGCCGCCGTCTTCTGGCAGGCCGTCGTCGCGGTGGCGCTTACCATGGTCGCGGTCTGCTTCGCGCTGCCCCAGTTGCTCTACCGCCGCACCGGCGGCCAGTGGCTGCTGCCGCTGGTCCCGCTGCTCCGCCTGTTCGCCTGGATCGCGCGCCCTTGCGTCGCCCTGCTGGCCTTCTTCCAGTCTCTGATCGATCTCACCGACGATTCCGCTACCGCCGCCGACGAACCCACTTCGGCGGAGAACATCGACGCCCTGATTTCCGCCGGCACCGAAGAGGGGTTGATCGAAGAGGAAGACCGCAAGCTGATCCAGTCCGTGGTCGAGTTCGGCGACAAGGTGGTGCGCGAAGTCATGACGCCGCGGCCGAATATTGTCGCCATCTCCGCCGACGCCACGCTGGAGCAACTGCGCCAGCTCGTCATCACGGAGCAGTACTCGCGCATCCCGGTCTACGAGCAGACCATCGACCAGGTGATCGGCTTCATCCACGTGCGCGATATGTTCGAGCTGGAGGGAGAAGAGCGCGAGCGCCGCACCGTGCGGGAACTGGTGCGCACCATCGGGCTGGTCCCCGAAACCAAGCCGGTGAGCGACCTGATGCGCCAGATGCAGCAGGAAAACAGCCACATGGTCATTGTGGTGGACGAGTACGGCAACACCGCCGGTCTGGCCACCATGGAAGACCTGCTGGAAGTCATCATCGGCGAAATCCGCGACGAGCACGAGCCCGAAAGCGACGTCACCGAGGACGGCAAGGGCGGTTTCATCGTCTCCGGCAGCTTCGACCTCGACCGCATCTCCGACCTGGTGGCGAGCTTCCACCGCGAGGAAGAAATCGAATCCACCACGGTGGGCGGACTGGTCAGCGAATGGCTGGGACGCGTGCCCAAGGCCGGCGAGAGCGTCGACCGCGACGGCATACGCCTCGAAGTTCTGGTCTCCGACGAGTTGCGCGTCGGCCAGGTCCGCATCAGTAAGTCCCAAACGGTTGCTCAATGAACACAGAATTGAAAACGGAATTCAAGTCGGGGTTCGTCTCTATCATCGGCCGGCCCAACGCCGGAAAATCCACGTTGCTGAATGCCCTCGTCGGCCAGAAGGTGGCCATCGTCGCCGATAAACCGCAGACCACGCGGACGTCCATCCAGGGCGTGGTCACCCTGCCCGAAGCGCAGATCGTCTTCATCGATACGCCCGGCATCCATCGCGCCGATTCGCAGCTCAACAAGCGGCTCATGGATACGGTGCGCAACTCGCTGGAGGAACGCGACCTCCTGGTGTTCGTGGCCGACGCCGCGCGCAAGTTCACCGAGCAGGACCGCCATGCCATCGACGTGGCGCGGCGCACCGATACCCCCTGCGTGCTGGCGCTCAACAAAGTAGATCTCATCAAGGACAAGTCGCTCCTGCTGCCGCTCATCGAGCAGTACAAAGCGGCGTACGAATTCGCCGATTACGTTCCCGTGTCCAGCGTGAAGCGCGGCGGCACCGCCGAGCTGCTCAAGGTCATTCTCGGATATCTGCCCGCCGGGCCGATGTATTTTCCGGAAGACCACGTGACCGACCAGCCGGAGCGGTTTCTGGCCGGCGAGCTGATTCGCGAAAAGGTGCTGCGCGCCACGCGCCAGGAAGTGCCGCACTCGGTGGCGGTCACGGTGGACAAGTGGGAAGACAACCCGAAGATGACCACTATCTACGCCACCATTCACCTGGAGCGCGAGGGGCAGAAGGCGATTGTGATCGGCACCGGCGGCGCCATGCTGAAGCAGATCGGCACCCTGGCCCGCCAGGAAATGGAGCGCCTGTTTGGCCTCAAGATCTATTTGGACCTGCACGTTCGCGTACAGCCCAACTGGCGTGAAAACCGCAGCTTCCTCAATGCCCTGGACTGGCGTACAATGACCGGAGAAGACGATGCATAAAATACTGGCCGCTTTCCTCGCACTATTCCTGTTGCAGGCTGTATGCCTCCCAAAGGATCCTCCGCCAATAACGGACGACACAATCAGCGACGCCGTACGCGTCAAGCTGGCAAGCGATCAGCTTGTCGGCGTGCTCGACCTGAAGGTGACCGTGGCGCAAGGCGTGGTGACGCTTGGCGGCACCGTCGAGGCGAAAAGCCTCAGTGCAAGAGCCGAGAGGGTTACCAGGAAGGTGAAGGGCGTCAAGCAGGTCGTCAACCAAATCGAAATCAAGACCCGCTCGGGGAAATGACCCGCCTTTGTGGGGCAGGCGTTTTCGCCTGCCAACTGGCTTTCTTGCGGCTTCTGGTGGTGCCGGCTCTCGCCCAGGAGTTCGAAGGGTTGAAATTCGAGCGCCTGGCGCAAGGGTACCGCTTCACCGAAGGTGTGGTGTGGTCCAAAGAGGGCGGCTACCTGATCTTCAGCGATACTCCCAGCGACCGCCTGCTGCAATGGGCGCCGGGCGGCGCGATTGCGGTTTACCGCGCCGATGCCCACGGTCCCGCGGGCAATGCCTTCGATTCCCAGGGCCGCCTCTACACCTGCGAAACCCGCACCCGCCGCGTCACGCGCACCGAAAAGAACGGCAAAATCGAGGTGCTGGCCGAATCCTGGGACGGCAAGCGGCTGAACGCCCCGTCGCAGATCGTGGTGGCGCGCAACGGGCACGCCTACTTCACCGATCCCGCCTTTGGCGAGCAAAGCGACCACCGCGAGCTCGACTTCCACGGCGTGTACCACATCCCGCCCAAAGGAGCCATGACGCTGGTGGCCAAATCCGCCTCCCGGCCGCGCGGCATCGCGCTTTCGCCCAACGGACGCACGCTCTACGTTGCCAATGCCGACGATCACAACATCCGCGCCTGGGACGTGGACCGCAACGGTGAGACCGCCAACGAGCGCGTACTGGCCGCCAAAATCGAAGGCGCCCCGGCCGGCATCGCGGTGGATGAGCAGGGCAATCTGTGGGTGGCCGCCAAAGGAATCGCCGTCTTCAGCCCCGAGGGCAAGCGCGTCCGCGTGATCGAAATGCACGACGCGATCTCCAGCGTGGCCTTCGGAGAGGGCGACATGAAGACCCTGTTTATTGCCGCCCGCGCCATGGTCTACCGGGCGCGCCCGGACACCCAGTGACGGACGACCGCCGCTACCCCAAGCGCCCCATTATCGGTGTGGGCGCGCTCATCTTCCACCGCGGACGTATCCTCATGGCGCAGCGCGGCAAAGAGCCGTTGAAGGGCTGGTGGTCGCTTCCCGGCGGCGCCCTGGAAATCGGCGAGAGCCTGGATTTCGCCGTGCGCCGCGAGGTCCGCGAAGAAACCGGCCTGGAAATCGAGCCTCTCGGCGTCTTTGAGATCTTCGAGCGCATTATGCGCGACGAAACCGGCGCGGCCGAGTACCACTACGTGCTGATCGACTACATCTGCCGCGTCGCCGGCGGCACCCTGTGCGCGGGAGACGACGTGTGCCGCGTAGAATGGGTGAAGCCGGAGGGCCTGAAGGATCTGCAAATCACCGAAGGCACGCTTGCCGTGATTGAAAAAGCCTTCCGCAAACGCGGAGAATATGGGAAGCGGTCGAAGCCGGCCGGTGAGGAACGCTGAAAAAGCAATCTCACGCAAAGTCGCCAAGCCGCAAAGAAGAACTGGTTGGTTTTCTTGGCGGCTCCGCGCCTCTGCGTGAGACAGCTTTTTTCTCGCGAGGAAGTATCGATTTTGAAGACAAGCGCTGAAGTCCTGGAATTCGAAGCTCTGCGGCAACTCGTGGGCCGCTACATTGCGAGCCCGCTGGGCAAACGCGAACTGGAGAAGGTGCGCCCGATCGCCGACCGCGCGCAACTCGATACCGCTCTCACCGAAGCCGGAGAGGCCATTCAATACCTGCACGCCGCCACGCACCCGCAACCCGCCGGGCGCGGCGCCGCGCTGCGCATCGAGTTCGGCGGCATCCCCGACGTGGAGCCCGCGGTGCACAAACTGCGCATCGAAGGCGCCAGCCTGGAGCCCAAGGAAATCTTCGAGCTGTTCACCCTGCTCGATGTCGCCGCCGACGCCAAGTCGCACCTGGCCGCGGCCGCCGAGCGCTTTCCGCTGCTGGGCCGCCGCGCCGCCACCATCGGCGAGTTCCGCGCCCTGCTGCGCGAACTGGACGGCAAGATCCTGCCCGATGGCAGCGTGGCCGACCATGCCAGCGTCGCCCTCGCCCGCCTGCGCCGCGACATCGAGCGCCAGAAGAAGTCCATCCAGGAGTCGCTGGAGCGCTTCCTACGCTCCCATCGCGAGGAAGGCGTGCTGCAGGAGGAGTTCGTCACCATCCGCAACGATCGATTCGTCGTCCCGGTGATTGCTGGACAGCGCCGCAAGATCGATGGCGTGATTCACGCGGCGAGTTCCAGCGGGCATACGCTGTTTGTCGAACCGCTGGAGACCATTGACCTCAACAACGAACTGGTGCGCCTCGGCGAGGAGGAGATGCAGGAGGTCCATCGCGTCCTGCTGGAGATGACCAACCGCCTGCGGGTGTACCGGGACTCCATCCGCCAGACGCTGGTCACCATGGCGGAGCTGGAATTGATCTTCGGCAAGGCGAAGTTCGCCAACGATTTCGATTGCGCCATCCCCCGCTTCGGCGAGCGCCTCTATCTCAAGGATGCGCGCCACCCGCTCTTGGCCGACGTGCTGCGCCGCCGCCGCAAGACGCCCGTTCCCATCTCGCTCGAACTCACGCGCGAACAGCGCACGCTGCTGATCAGTGGTCCCAACACCGGGGGCAAGACGGTAACGCTGAAGACCGTGGGATTGCTCAGCCTGATGGCCCAGGCGGGCCTGCCCGTGCCCGCCGCGGAAGCCGAGTTCCCGCTCTTTGGCGCGGTGTTGGCCGACATCGGCGATTACCAATCCATCCAGGAAAACCTCAGCACCTTTTCAGCGCACGTCTCCAATATTCGCGAGATGGCGCTCGACGTCACGCCGAATTCGCTGGTCCTGCTGGACGAACTCGGCGCCGCCACCGACCCCGAAGAGGGCGGCGCGCTGGGAGTCGCGCTGGTGGAGCATTTTCGCGCAGCGGGAGCGTTCACCCTGGTCTCCACCCACCTGATGGCGCTCAAGATTTATGGCGCGGCGACCGTTGGCGTGGTCAACGGCTCCATGGGTTTCGACGAGGAAACCCTGGAGCCGACCTACCGCCTGCAACTGGGCCTGCCGGGGAAGTCGGCCGGCCTGGAAATCGCCACGCGGCTCGGCATGCCCGAGGACATCATGCGCCGCGCGCGTCTCTCCATGAGCGACCGCGAGCGCGATGTCACCCGCTTCCTCGCCGAACTGCACCACCGCATCGAAGAGACGCAGGCGCTGGAAAGCAGCCTGCGCGAGAAGATGATCGAGCTCGACCGGCGCAAGGAGGAAATCGCCCGCGAGTGGGAGAAGCGCGAGACCGCCAAGATCAAGGAACTGGAGCGCCGCACCGATGAGGCGCTGGCCAAATTCGAGGAGCAGGCGCAGGACGCCATCGGCAAGATCGCGCAGGGCGGCGACCGGCG
>Ga0182030_10009338_pt1 | contig 20081 bp, 20 predicted proteins | sample 812S3MmetaG_FD_121299 | JGI IMG/M metagenome (GOLD analysis project Ga0182030, IMG submission 121299) | Permafrost microbial communities from Stordalen Mire, Sweden - 812S3M metaG (Illumina Assembly) | ecosystem: Environmental > Terrestrial > Soil > Wetlands > Permafrost | place: Sweden... | reverse complement strand
GCGCAGGCGTTCTTCCATAACCGAACTCGCTTTCCACGGCATCCACACCTCCCGCTCCCAAAAAGGCGAAAAGTGTAACCCATGTGTCCGGTACGAAATGTCACCTATGTCTCGGGCCGCTCAACTGAAGTCAAAAAACCCAATAAAATCGGACATTTCTGTTGTCGCCGGTTCTGGTTGGTGTGGCACCACGGTGTAGCACCATGGCGGGCCAAGTTGCCACCGTTCACGACGAAACGATACCCCACGAATCCTTCAAATTGGGACCGACGAAACTCGCCATTCGGCGGCGACGGGCATAATTGACGGCGCGGCCGTCAATTGGGCACACTGCAATTCCTAGATGTTGTGTCGATCGAGCGGCCCGTACGGACAGTCTTCGCAAGTATTTATCCCCCTACCTGGGGGTCTGATTATTTCGAGTTTGAAGAAAAAGACTCGGCCGGGGTTCGAGGGGCCGTTTTCCATTTTGCGAGTACTTCAAATCGCTTTCCATAATGGGCCTTATGCGACTCCGCGCCTGTCAGAGTCAGACCGCTGAGACACAAGGGATTGATTTGCTCGATGGACGTGCACCACGCCGAACTGGATAGAGGGAAGCTTGCGGCAATGCCGGAGGCTGAGCGCGTATTGCTCCTGCTGCTGGCACACGCCAGCAACGAGATCAACGTGCTGACCAAGCTCATTCTGATGATGAGGAAGGATGAGCCACCCTCACCCATCATCGATCATGTAGAGGCGGGCCAAACGTTTATTTTGATGCGCCTACTGATCGGGAAGCTTCATGAGGCTTGGGAGCTGTTCAAAAATCGCGTGCAGAGCGATCCCACGATTAGAGTGAAATACATCCCGCAGCTTCGACCCGAGGCAGCGAACGCGCTTCAAGCTTTGAATCGTCATTTCGGACAAGGTAGCGCGCTCACGGCAATTCGAAACAAAATCTCGTTCCATTACACCGATAAAGACAATCTGACGGAGGCGAATTTTCAGCAGCTCGCCCCTACCGAGCCGTTGCAGTTTTATCTGGGTATCGTCGGGAACACATTCTATCACGCAGGTGAGTTGGTCGCTCAGCTTAGCGCCATCAATTTGATGAAAACGCTGCCGGTCGATCCAAACGACAGCCGATCGGCCGAAGCCCGCGCCTTCGATGCACTCTGCACTGAGATCATCGAGGTCTCGCGTGACGTTACCGAATTGTTTGGCTCTTTGATCGGAATTCTGGCCGAGGATGCGGTTAGCACGCTCACGACGAAGCAGATTCCAGATGGACCGAAGCTATCGACTTTTACGCTGCCCTACTTCTTTGACGAGAACGACTCTTTACCCTTGGCGGCGCGCAGGGCCAAGTGATGACAGCTCTCAGCAGTAAAGCCGGTCGGCCCCCCAAACGCCGACGCGTACGGCAGCCGATCGACGTTTGAGATGTTCGAACGCCCGAAGAAAAGCGACCTGGACCGCAGCCTTTCGGAGCTGATGCACGAAAACCGTCACAAGCTAAAGGCCGAGGTCAATCGCATTAAGACAGATGCGATTAAGACGGGCTCGCTTCAGAGTAATCGACTCATTGTTACGGCCGTGACGGCGGCCGACAATTTGCACAAAGACGCGATGACGCAGGCCAACGCGATCTTGCTTGATTTTATCGAGCGCATGGAGCGCCCGCCGGCCGAGATTGTCGGCTGGGCACGCGGTCACCTGGAGAACCTGGGCAACTCGCTTCTTGGTGTTGTACCACCAAACAATTTCCCGCAGGATCATCAACGTCTCACTCATCAGTATCGTGCTGTTTTCCAGCAGCGTCTTGATGGCATGCTGCGTAATGTTGAAATTGGTCTCGTTAAGGGAGCGGGCTTCGCCCGAGCTGAAAAGGTGGAGAGCAAAGAAGAATGGATCAGCGCCGCGGAGGCTGAGCAACTTCTAAAGCCGGCATTCGGCACCTATGAAGCGCGGCTGACTATCTGCAAACGCGCTCACAAGGGCCTGATCCGCGCAAGAGGGCAACGCTTCATCATGGACTCCAGGGCGGCCGACAACGCCGAAATTCCGCCGATCTTCTGGTGGGCTGAGGGCCACCAGGCCCTTAGTCAAAACTGGACGGCAGGCGATTTCGACACCTGGGTTGATTCCAGCCGGCTCACCGGCAACTTTCACTACAGCGCGCTTAAGGTTCACTTCGAAGCTTTCAACGTGTCGTTTTTACGAGCCGATATCGAAGCGCTCATCCCGGCCGGAGCGCCTGCGCCGGCCGAATCTCCGGCAGCAGTCCCCACTCCTGGTGCCGGCGGCCGGCCGCCGGCCGGCTGGTGGGAAGATTGCCTGATCGATCTTTGCTTCAAACATTTTCATGGCGAGCTGCCGCACCAGAAGCAGGCCGACATCGTGCGCGCCATGCAGGATTGGATCACGGCGCACGGCTACGACGCCTCGGAGAGCACGATCAAGATACGGGCGCGCAAGCTCGCTGACGCGATCAAGCGAGACGACGCGGCCGGAAACTAGGTTTTCGCCCATTTCCGCCCGTTCTCGGCCGACATTTCCGACCGCCGGCCGCATCTTCCCCTCAGAAGCGACGGTGCGTTGCTGGCCTCCCGAATCCGGGAACGGTTCACGCACTCGAAGCAGTTGCGTTGCGGCCGGATCGGAGACCCAGGATCCTGACGGCCGACGTGGAACCAAACGCGGAGACCTTGCTGTGACGACCCGACCTGACCCCTTTGACCGCTTCCAGAAAGCTATGACTGCGATCGCGACGCTTGTTTCGTCCGTCGCCGGCGCGATTATGACAGGCCACACCATCGGTTGGTGGTAATCAACATTGCTGCTCGAAACTCCAGGAAACCGGCTATGGCGCTTCGCCATGCCCATCTACCCGTGCGAGTTCGAGCTTCCAGATAATTGGCTCGCTCAGGCAGGTTGGCTCGATGATGCCGGCCGCAAGATTTTTCAACCGGCTGATGAAGCCTATCGCTCCACGCGGGACGCGCGACCAATCGACCTGGAGCTGATCGAGCCCCTTGGCCGTTACCACGGTTATGAAAAAGATTTCCGGGGTTTCGACCGCGAGCGGATGGTGAACATCGTTAGAGGTTTCGTCGGCGGCGAAATCATCGAAGCCCCCGCAGCGATCGAGCTACCTGACCGCGATTCCTACTGAGGACTCTTCCGCTATCGCATTTGCGACGGCGTGCATCGCTATTTCGCTTCGATCGCCGCCGGCTACGGCATGATTCCGCTACGTCTTTAGGAACGACGCTGGGGTCGTGGATTTCATCAGCAACGAAGGCAGATTAAAGACGTCGAACCAGACGCACGCTTGCGCCAGCTATGTTCGTCAAGGTCGGTCATCGACATCCCCGCCCGCACTGTGCTTGTATCCTAACAGCAGGAACACCTTGGTCAAATATCCTGCGGGGGTGCGGGGGCGCAAAGCCCCCGCCTAATCAGCATCGCTTTCCGCCGCCCTAAGTCGCGCTCGCGGATCTTCCAATATAGCTTTCTAGTCGGCTCCCCCCGCACTTTTTCAAGATGTCGCGCGAAAAACCTCCGGTCTCTTCGACAAGATGCTGCCGTGCGAACAGCGGCGCCCCGATGAAATAGCCGAGAACTTTGACAACGGGGGGGAAATCGAGTTCGATGGCGCACTGGAAACGAGACCTGTCGGGGCCGTCGCCGGTAACGCGCATGTTCCAGACAACGCCGATATTGACGGGGAAAAGGTGCATCAGATACGCGCGACTCGCTTTAGATACCATGGTAACATGGTGCTTTTCGGCAAGTTGCGTCGAGTAATGTTGTATTATGAGGGTTCCACCAATCGATTCCACATTCACCATACCTAACCGTCTAGCGCCGCCGATGATGCCGAGCGCTCGATGTCCGCGGGCACAGCGGGCGTAGTCTTGCTCAGTCAGCTCAAAGAGCCAATCAGGCAGGTTGATCAGATTCTTTGACAAGGGGATCGATACTTCGTGCGAAAATTTCATGAGGAGTCTCCGTACGCATCGGGAACGACTGGTATTGATCTGAATGACGGGGCATGAATCACCGTATGGTGCCGCACGAAGTCGGCATGCGCCGCGGCGAAACACGGACAAGGAGCTTTTGGCAGCCGCCGGGAGGGCCGCCTGAAAAAATCGAGCAGGTGGCCGCCGTATATGACGGTTGGCAGCCCTAAGCAGCCAAAGATGATCCATCCGCGGTGTTCGTTCATCTGAATTGTCCTGTCAGCCGCGCCCCCAGTCATCTTCGAGATTGCCGACAGAGTTAGCCCCGGCGAACGAAGGTGGCTTCCAAGAAGTACTGATCCTTTTCAAATCGCGCGATGAACCTTGACGCTTGGCACGGTATCGCGGGCGAATACGCGGTCGTCGGATCATCGAGTCATCGGCGAGGTCGAGCGATGGCCAGAGGCCAGCGGTGGGAGCCGTTCCGAAAGCAGGCTGAGCGGGCGGCGCGGCAGGCGACAAGCGCCTCCATCCGCAAATCTCAAGCGGACATCCTCGATCGAGCTGGGCTTTGGCGCCTTGGAATGCAGATCGTCCTCCATTCGATCACCCTCGTGCTGTGCGTGATCTGACACGATCGCGCGCTATTTCGGGTTCGATAGCTCGCGCCCGATCGATAGCCCGCCAGGGCCTTGCCGCCATGCAATTGCAAAAACGGCGCAGGCATTTTGAAAAAGCGAGCCATTTCGAAAGTGCTAGGTTCGGCTCCGGGTTTCCTCATCCACCTGGCGAGGCGCCAAGGTCTGCAAATGCCGGATCCGCTCGAGACGAATGGACTGGTAGCAACGGGTGGTCCGACCAGTCGATGGGATGCCGCCTTGGCCCACATGGTCCAGGCCGGGCCGTCATTGCTATTCGGCCTGCGACTATGGGGAGCGGTATGCCTCTCGTTGTATGTCGCCTTTTGGCTCGAACTGGATAACGCCTATTGGGCCGGCACATCGGCAGCGCTGGTTTGCCAGCCGCATCTCGGCGCTTCACTGCGCAAGGGACGGTTCCGGATGATAGGCACCCTGGTGGGAGCGTTCAGCATCGTCGCATTGACGGCGGTTTTCCCGCAAAACCGTGCGGGATTCATGATTGGATTGGCGCTTTGGGGGGGTATGTGCGCGTTGGCAGCCACGCTATTGCGCAATTTCGCGGCCTATGCGGCCGCGCTTGCCGGCTTCACGGCCGCTATCATCGCCGGTGACGAACTCGGCGTCGTCGGCGGCGTCAACGGCCAGGCGTTCAGCTTTGCCATTGCTCGCACCAGCGAAATCTGGATCGGCATCGTCTGCGCAACCATCGTGCTCGCGGGAACCGACCTTGGAGACGCGTCGCGCCGACTTGCAATGCTGCTCGCCGAACTGTCTTGCCACATCGCAGATCGATTTGCAGTCACATTGCAGCACGCAGGCTCCGCGTCCATGGAGACCCAGCCGATCCGTCACGAGCTAATCCGACAGGTTATAGCGCTCGATGCCGTATTCGATGAAGCAATAGGAGAGTCTTCCGCACTTCGCTATCACTCCCCGATGCTGAGCACAGCCATCGACGGGCTTTTCGACGCCATTGCCGCCTGGCGTATTGCCGCGGTGCGGCTCAAATGCCTGCCGGACGAGGAGTCGCAGCGGGACGCCGATACTGTCATGCAACTTCTTCCGGAACAGCTGCGGTTGACCCTGTTGGCGGACGATCCGAGGCGCTGGATCGATGCTCCCGTCCGACTTCGCAATCAATGTGAGCTTGCAATCGGTATTCTGGCGGGCACGCCAGTTACCACGTCGTCGCAACGGCTGCTTGTGGATCAGCTCACCATGGTCCTGACCAGCTTGTCGCGAGTCCTGGATGGATTGGAAATGCTGCGATCCCATCGCGCCCCGGACCCGTTGCCACGACGTCGTGCCGGCCTCGACGTGCCCGACTGGTTGCCGGCTCTGGTCAATGCGGCCCGCGCCGTTCTGGTCATTGCGGCGCTCGAGCTGTTCTGGATCGTTTCAGAATGGCCGGATGGCGCAACGGCGATTACGTGGGGCGCGATTGTCGTGATCGTGTTCGCGACCAGGGCCGACGAGGCATACACGACCGCGGCGAAGTTCACCGCGGGCACCGGTCTTGCGGCGGCTTGCGCGGCAATCGTCTTGCTTGCCGTGCTGCCGCGGGTCGAAACCTTCGCGGGCTTCGCTATGGTCATCGGCCTCTATTTGGTTCCGATGGGGGCACTTATGGCCCAACCATCGCTGGCAGCAATTTTCATGCCCATGGCAGGAAACTTCCTTCCTTTGCTAAGGCCCGCCAACCAGATGATCTACAACGATCTGCAATTCTACAATGCCGCGTTGGCAGTCGTCGCAGGATGCGGGGTCGGCGCACTATCGTTTCGGCTACTGCCGCCGCTTTCGCCGCGATTTCGATGCCGGCGACTGTTGGATCTGACGTTACGCGACTTGCGCCGCGTTGCGACCGATCCGATCGGCAGATCGAGCGAAAACTGGAAGGGCCGCATGTATGGTCGCCTCGCCGCGCTGCCGGATCAGGCCGAGCCGCTGCAGCGCGCGCAATTGCTGGCCGCATTGTCGGTGGGTACAGAGATGATAGAGCTTTGTCAGCTTGCCGCCCGTGTCGGGTTGTCCTCCGAACTGAAGCCGGCGCTCGAAGACCTCGGACGCGGCGATAGCCTGGCCGCGCTTGCACGCCTCACCCGGCTGGATCGGAGATTGTCCGCCGTGGGCGGCCGCAATGATCTCATGTCGTCTGCTGCGCGCGCGCGCAGCCAGATTCTTGCCATCTGCGACGCCCTCGTACAGCATCGCGAATATTTCGGAGCGGGAGCGACCGTGTGAGATTCCATGAAATTGACGTGCTCGGGGTCTATGTGGCGCCAATCGCCTTGTTGATGCTGGCCGCGTGGCTGGCAATGATCGCTGCGCGCCGCGGCGCGGCGCGCTTCGGACTCCTGCGGTCAACCTGGCATCCAGCGCTGTTTGAATTCAACGTCTACATCATCGTGCTGTCGCTATTGGTTCTTGGCGTTGCGCACTGAGAATCGCCATGTCAGAGTCCGAAATCAGCCTTGAGAAGATCAGCTCCGATCCTCGGACCGTCAAAACTGCAGGGACGTCCGGCGCTCAAATTCAGGTCGTTCCGTTCGTCCTTACACTGGCAACGTCGATGGCTGCCGTCATTCTTGGCTGGATGATGTGGAGCAGTTACATGGAGACACCCTGGACCCGCGACGGCATGGTGCGTACCTACGTCGTAACGATGGCTCCGGAGGTTGCCGGACGCATTGTGAAGATGCCGGCCATCGACAATCAGTTCGTGCATAAGGGAGATCTGCTGCTGGTTATCGATCCTACCGACTACAGAAATGCCTTTCGGCTCGCCGATGCTGCCGTTACACGGGCCCAGGCTGTCGCGGCAAACACGCAAACTGAGGCCGAACGACGCCGCAAGCTTTCGGACCTTGCCGTAACGATTGAGGACCGCCAAACGTATGAGGCGAATGCTGCTGCAGCCCAGGCGCTCTACCAACAAGCCATTGTCAATCGCGATCAGGCCAAGGTCAATCTGGAACGCACCGAGATACGTTCCCCGGTGAATGGATGGGTAACGAACCTGCTGGCTCAAGCCGGTGACTACGCTAGCGTGGGACGGAGCATTATCTCGATTGTCGATGCCGACTCCTTTTGGGTGGACGCCTACTTCGAGGAGACGAAGCTTCCCTATATCCACGAAGGCGATCCCGCGAAAATCAAGCTGATGTCCACTCGCAGGATTGTCGATGGAGAAGTTGCCGGACTTGCGCGCGGGATCTATATCGCCAATGCACAACCCGACCAGCTGGGCCTCGCGACGGTCAATCCGGTGTTCACCTGGGTCCGGCTTGCCCAGCGCGTGCCGGTACGGATCCGCATAAAGCACGTGCCGGACGGCATTCGTCTGGCTGCCGGCTTGACCGCAACGGTGCAGGTCGACACCCGCCCCGGTTCGCCACACTAAAGCTGGTCGGATGACAAAGCATCGACGCTCGGGACTGGGGAGGTGCGCGCCGTGAAAATGAATAAAAAGCGCCAGGGTGATGACAGTTGTGAAGCGCTAGCCCAGCGCAGCGTTCGTCACAGTCGCTTACGAACCGAATCTGTGGGCTTCGCGCCCACCTTGGCATTGATCGTGCAAAGCGGCAATTCCGACGATCTATTCGAAAAGACGGTGGAGGCAAAATCCTGCAAGTCTCGCGCGCCAACGACGTGTTTTCCAGGAGGGGAAAGTTGCTCTCCCGGCGTCACACGGTATCCCAGCGCGAGGCTGAGCCATGTCAGATGCACTTGAGATAAAGCCTTCTTTGGGCAGCACCATCCGCGCCCTGGATGGCAAATGGGGCTGGTTCGTTGCTCTTGGTGTCGGTGAGCTCATCCTTGGCGGCATCGCTTCCACAAATCTGCTTGCCGCCAATCTGGCCTCGGTGCTGTTCATCGGGGCGGCGATGCTGGTGGGAGGGCTCTTTCAAATCGTACATGCCTTTTCAGCCCGTGGCATCCGCGGCTTCCTGTTCTGGCTGCTGGGCGGGATCGTATACGCTGCCGCCGGCGCTATCGTTCTCTACGACCCGCTTCTGGCGTCGCTCAGTCTGTCGCTTCTCGCCGGCATATTCCTGCTGATGGCCGGCGCCCTGCGTGCAGCGGCGGGATTTCACTCCCGGCCTGCTGCGGGCTGGCGATGGATCGTGGCTGCGGGGGTTCTGACGTTTTTGGTTGGCATCATTGTGATCGCGGCGTGGCCGACCATCAGCCTTTGGCTTCTGGGAGCGATGCTTGTCGTGGACCTGATCTTCCAGGGCTGGGGATTCATCGCCTTCGGTATCGCGCTGAAGGCGCGCACTTCCAGGCGCAACGACCGGCCGGTGCCGGTCTGAGTCGTTGTCGCGATGATCGCCGATCCGACCTTCAGAGAGCTGCCGAAAATCGCGTGGCGCGGCGGTCAGGCGGCGCCGGCGTCGCGGTTTGTCGCGGAGGAACGGGCGGTCGCGCTGACCTATGATGGATCGACTTACGCGGTCATGATGGCTACGCCGGCCGATCTGGAGGACTTCGGCATCGGATTTACCCTTACCGAGGGCGTCGCCGAGCTCGCCGACGAGATCAGCAGCATCGAGTTGGTCGACTGTGCCGGCGGCGTTGAAGTCCGGATGTGGCTGGATGCAAAGCGAACCAGATCTCTCGCCGCTCGACGACGTGCAACCATCGGCCCGACGGGCTGTGGGCTTTGCGGCATCGAAAGCCTCGAACAGGCCGGGCGAGCGGTGCCGCACGTCGCGAGCGACAGGACGTTCCGTGCCCGCGACCTGCTCGACGCCATGCGTGCGCTTCCACCGTTGCAAGGCCTCCATCAAACAACGCAGGCCGTGCACGCCGCCGCGTTCTGGCAGGCTTCGGCCGGCATCGGTCCGGTCCGGGAGGATGTCGGTCGCCATAACGCGCTCGACAAGCTCGCTGGCGCGCTTAGCCGCGGCAGCTGGATGCCTTCAGACGGTGCGGTTGTCCTTACCAGCCGCGTTTCGGTTGAGATGGTGCAAAAGGCAGCGATGATCGGCGCTCCGATCCTGATTGCCGTCTCGGCGCCGACGACGTTTGCCATAGAGACCGCTGACGCGGCGGGGATCACGCTGGTCGCTATCGCCCGCGACGATGGATACGAGATTTTCACGCACCCGGACCGGATCGTCTTTCCCTAGACGTCCGCGACCCGGGCGGATACGACGCTGCAATCGCGCGGCTCAGGTCGCCGCTGTGTTCGGAAGATAAACGGCGATCGTGGTGCCCTTGGGTGATGTCCGCTCGATTGCGACCGAGCCTCCGAGCGATCGAGCGAACGCCGCGACCATCGCCAGGCCCAATCCAGTTCCGGCGACAGCGCTCTTCGTGGTGAAGTGTGGCCTGAAGGCCTTGGCGGCGACACCGGGATCCATCCCCATGCCGGTGTCGTGAACGCGAAGAATAATTCCGCCGCCAGCGCCAGATCTCGCGCCGCGGGTCACCTCCACTGTTACCCGTCCTCCGGTCGGCATCGCGTCACGCGCATTGATGGCCAGATTAAGGACGACGCTTTCGAGCTCGCTCTCAACGCAAAAAAGCGGCGGCAGGTCCGGAGCGATCGCGACCACCAGCTCGTAGGCTGGACCGAGCACCCAGCGCAGCGGCAGGTCGAGCGTCGCGAACATCTTCGCAACGTCGATGGCGGTTATTCTGTTCAGCGGCAGATGGGGAACGCGTATCATCTGGCGCAGCTGTGCGCTGACTTTGTCTACCGATCCGCCAATCTTGCGAAGAATCTCCGGCACCTCGTCGGCGCGCCCCTGCTCAAGGCGTTGCTCGGCAACGCCTACGCCGCTCGAGATGACTTGCAGGAGATTTCTGAGATCGTGCAGGGGTCCATTGCGACGGAGCAGGGGTCCGCCGGAATCGGATTTAAGCACGCCGCCGATATCGTCGACTTGTCCGTTACAGGCAACGAGATGCCCATCATCGTCTCGGCCGGCCGCCGGACTTCCGGATTTCGGCCCGGATACCTTCGGCAATCCGTCGGGCTTGTGCCGCGGTGCCTGCCCGTCAAATGCCCGGATGGCATCGGCCGCACCGCGCGGTTTGGGGGCGACATGAAGATGCTGCATTCTTGCGCTGCCGGTTCGGGTTTTCGAACCTGACCCGGCTTCCCGGGAAGTCTGATCCTCGTCCGCAAATATGCCGTGCATTTGGATCCCCTCGGCGATGACCAGCGACCGACCGTTGGCGCTGCTGCAGCGACGGAGTGTAGAGATGTCGATCAAGTTGTCTTCTCAACGCGGTCGCGCGTTTTCGCGAACGCACGGATGCGGCAGAGGTCCCGCGGATCTGCTTGATGACGTCGGGATTATCGCTGCGATCTTCAAAAATATCCGGTGGCATCATGCGAATCCACAAGGAGCGTTCTTTCATGGAAGCCTGGAACGCCAATGGTGCAGCATAGTGGCTCGACTATCCCGATGCAGGAGCGTGGTGAGGCACAATGACCGCCATTCGCAAGGAAGTGGACAGCCTGGGCGAAGTCAACTTACCCGCGGACAAGCTGTGGGGGGCGCAAACACAGCGCTCGCTCCAACATTTCAGCATCGGCAAGGACCTGATTCCGCGCGAGATGATCCTTGCCTATGCCATCCTGAAGAAGGCGGCGGCCAACGCAAATCGTGCCGGCAATCGGCTCGACGCTCAAGCTCACAAGCTGATTGTTCAGGTCTGCGACGAGATCCTGAGCGGCCAGCACCACGACATGTTCCCGCTACACGTCTGGATGACCGGCAGCGGCACCCAATTCAACATGAACGTGAACGAAGTGATCTCCAACAGATGCTGCCAACTTGCTGGCACTCCGCTCGGCAGCAAGAAGCCGGTTCATCCCAACGATCATGTCAATATGTCGCAATCGTCGAACGACAGTTTTCCTTCCGCGATGTACATCGCCGCCGTGGTCAACGTCACGCAACGCCTTGGTCCATCGGTGAAGGCCCTGCACGACGCGATCGCCGCCAAGGCGGCCGAGTGGAATGACGTCATCAAGATCGGCCGAACCCACATGCAGGACGCGACGCCGATCACCTTGGGACAGGAATGGTCGGGTTACGCGGGCATGCTGGCAGACGACCTGGAACGTCTGGAGCAGGCGCTCAAGGGGGTTTGCCGGCTGGCCCTCGGGGGCACGGCCGTCGGCACCGGGATCAACGCGGCGCCGGGCTTCGCAGAGGCGGTCGCGGCGGAGATTGCCGGGCTGACGCAGTCGCCGTTTGTCAGCGCACCGAACAAGTTTGCCGTGCAGGGCGCGCATGACGCGCTGGTGCAGCTGTCCGGTACATTCCGCACGCTCGCCGTGTCGCTCTACAAGATCGGCAACGATATTCGTCTAATGTCCTGCGGGCCGCGAGCCGGCTTCGCTGAATTGATAATCCCGGAGAACGAGCCAGGCTCGTCGATCATGCCAGGCAAGGTCAATCCGACCCAGGCCGAGGCACTGACCATGATCGCCGTGCAAGTGATGGCGAACGACGTAGCCGTCGGCTTCGGCGGCGCCGGCGGCTATCTGGAGATGAATGTCTACAAGCCGTTGATGATCTACAACATCATGCATTCGATCACGATCCTGAGTGACGGCTGCACCAACTTCCGCAAGTTCCTGGTCGAAGGAACCCGGCCGAACGCGAAAAGAATCAAGGAGTATCTGGATCGCTCCTTGATGCTGGTTACCGCGCTGGCTCCGGTGATCGGTTACGACAACGCGTCCAGGATCGCGCATTTCGCCATGGACAACGATCTGACGCTCAAGGCAGCCGCGCTGAAGCTCGGCTTCGTTACCGAGCAGGAGTTCGACCGCATCGTCGATCCCGCCAAGATGGTCAGGCCCTATGTCGCCAAGGATACCGGCGTCGCCGAAGCCGGCATGTCGGCCACTAGGGAGATGACGTGATGATCCGTTGCATCAAACTGTGGACCGGCGCCGACCAGAAATCCCATTTCGAAGAGGGCTTCATCGAACTCGATCCCGGAGCGAGGGGGGACGCGCTCAGCGTCAAGGTTCCGACCGCCTCGGCGTCACTTCATGAAACCGACGCGGACCCAACGGTGTGGGCCGCGCGCTACCTTGCGACGAACGGCAAGCGACGGCTGATCGGATCAGTCTGGCACGGCTCGGACTGCCGGTGAAGGTCGTGGTCTTTAACAACATCGCGCTCGGCTTCATCGAGATCGAGCAGAAATCCTCGGGCTTTCTCGATTTCGGAACGGAGTTCAAGAATCCAAATTTTGCCGTCATGGCGGAATCCTGTGGCGTGGGCGGGATCCGGCTTGAGAACCCCCAGGAAGTCGACAATGGCATCGCCGACGCGCTCGCCCACGACGGCCCGGTGCTGGTCGATGCGGTGGTGAGCCGGACCGTGCTTGCCATCCCGCCGGCGATCACGGCCGAAATGGCCAAGGGTTTTACACTTTACATGGTGAAGGCCGTTTTCAACGGCCGCGGTGACGATCTGGTTGATCTCGCCCGATCGAACCTTTGGGCCTGAGAAGAGGAGACTGCAATGGACGCCACGGCTCTTCTGTTGTCACGGCTGCAATTCGCTTTCACCATCTCGTTTCACATCATTTTCCCGGCGTTCACCATCGGCCTTTCGGCGTGGCTCACGCTGCTCGAGGCGCAGTATTTCAGAACCGGTCGCCCGGTCTATCGCACCGTGTTCGAGTTCTGGCTCAGGATATTCGGCGTTGCATTTGGCCTCGGCGTGGTGACGGGCGTTGTGATGGGATTTCAGTTCGGTACCAATTGGAGCGTGCTGTCGAAGATGTCCGGGCCGATCCAGGGGCCGCTGCTGTCGTATGAGACATTTACAGCCTTCATGCTGGAGGCCAGCTTTTTCGGCATTCTCATTTTCGGGCGGCCCCGTGTACCGCCGTGGTTCTATCTTTTCTCGACTGCGATGGTGTCGCTGGGGACGACGCTTTCGGCGTTCTGGATCATGGCCAACAACAGCTGGATGCAGGTCCCCGTCGGCTATGTCCTGCAAAATGGAGCCTTCGTCCCGACCGATTGGAGCAAGATCATCTTCAATCCGGTGGTCTGGGTGCGCTTTCCGCACATGCTGCTCGCCGCGTACCTGACCGGCGCTTTCTGCGTGGCGGCGACGGGGGCGTGGTACCTGCTGCGGAACGTATATCACGCCGAGGCCCGGATCATGCTTCGCATGGGCCTGTTCCTCGCCGCGGTGCTGGTCCCGATCCAATTGCTGTTCGGACATCTCGTCGGCGATTACGTCCACCAATATCAGCCCGCAAAGTTCGCCGCCATCGAAGCCCGCTGGCACGACGAGCAACCGGCCTCCGAGGTGCTGATCGCGATCCCCGATCCGGCAACCGAAACCAACAGTTACGAAATCAAGATCCCGGTTCTCGGAAGCATCATTGGCAGCATGAGCCTGACTTCCAGGGAAGTCGGCCTGACCGACTTCCCGCCAGGAGATCGGCCGCCGGTACTGATCCCGTTCCTCACTTTCCGCGTCATGGTCGGTTGCGGATTGGTGATGCTGGGGCTGGCCTGGCTTGGAAGCTATCTCAGCCTGAAACATCGCATCGAACGAAATCGCCTGCTGCTTTGGCTGCTCTTTCTCAGCTTCCCTTTGCCCTTTGTCGCCATCCTCACTGGCTGGTACACCGCCGAGGTCGGTCGCCAACCCTGGGCGGTCTATGGAATGTTGCGGACGGCTGAGGCCGTGACACCGTTCCTGACGGCCCGTGCCGCCACGATTTCGCTGATCCTTTTCGGCGCGGTCTATAGCTTCATCTTCTCGTTCGGCGTGCTTTACGTTCACGGGCTCCTGCGTGCCGGTCCGGCCGGATCTGCAGTCGCAGTTCCGCGCGCCGCGACACCCAATCGGCCGATGTCGCTCGCCGACGACGGGCCAATCGCCGTGCGCGGCTACCTCAGCGCGGGAGAATAGCCATGGTCCTGTTCTGGGTCGCACTCCTCGCCATCAGCATCCTGATCTATTTGTTGCTTGATGGATTCGATCTCGGCGTCGGCATCCTGTTCGGACTGACGAACAGCGAGCCGAGGCGGGGCGCAATGCTGGGCGCGGTCGCACCGGTGTGGGACGGCAACGAGACCTGGCTGGTGGTTAGCGGCGTAATTCTATGGGGCGCATTTCCGGTGGTTTACGCGACGCTGCTATCGGCCTTTTACCTTCCTCTCATCTTCATGCTGCTGGGCTTGATCCTGCGGGGGGTGGCGTTTGAGTTCCGCAACAAGACACTGCGGATGCGTTGGATCTGGAATCTCAGTTTTACCGGCGGATCCCTGGTCGCGACCTTTATGCAGGGGACAACGGTCGGTGCCCTGGTGGAAGGACTGCAATTCACCAATGGTCAATATTCCGGCGGCGAGTTCGGCTGCTTTACGGCGTTCTCGGTGCTGTGCGGCATCGGCCTTTGCCTTGGATATGCGCTGCTCGGCGCCTGCTGGCTGGTCAGGAAATGCGACGGTGAGGTTCGTGATGTGTCGCGCCGCCAGATCCGCGTACTTGCGATCGGAGTACTGGTATTCCTGATCATCGTGTTCTTCTATGCGCTCGCCGAACACCTTCCGATCCTGCATCGATGGATCGACAGGCCATATCTTTTCGTTTTCCCGGCGATCGGCGCCGTCGCGGCGATGGTGCTCGCGGCCAGCATCCTGCGCCACGACGACTATTGGCCATTCCACATGGTTGCGCTGATCTTCGTGTCGGCCTTCGGTACCCTGGCGGTCTCGTTCTGGCCCTACATGATCCCGTTCGTCATCACCATCGACAAAGCTGCGGCGCCGCATTCCAGCCTTGCGTTCATGTTCTGGGGGGAGGGCCTGTTCGTGTTCCCGCTCATGGTTCTGTACACCATCGTCGGCTACCGCGTCTTCGGCGGCAAAGTTGGATCCATTCCGGGGCCGTATTGATGCCGGGGCTGAAATGCATCGCAGCCGTTGGACGCCGGCTTTGGGCCTGACCCGGAAGCCATCGGTGGTCTGGTCGATCTGGGCAGGCTCGGCGACAATGCGTCGTTTGACGTGCTGCGCATTGCGCTCGCGGGCGGGGCCACGGCCATGCTGGCTATCCCGGCGATGACCCTCGGTCTGGTCGTTCCAAAAATGTCCATCGAATATTTCTGGCCCGGCCTTGCCAAGCCTTGCCCTCGAGATTCACGGGAAAGCCGCGATGTCCGAAATCTGTGAGAGAGCGGATTGTGTTCGTCTTGACGCGCGAGCACGGCACGATCACGCGGCGAGTTCAGCGTTCGATGCCGTGGTGACCGTCACCCCGGCCGGCGGCGTGAGACGTCGTGCCGTTGCTTCGGACGGCATGGCGGCCGAGATCGTGCAAGTCACGGCGCGTGAAAGGATCGAATTTCGCTTTCGTGCGCCGTTTCATCTTCTCGCCGCATATGAGCGGGGCACTCGCCGTGATGGCGATACTTTCGTCGAAGGCCTACCGCGGTCCGGCCTTCGGGACTTCAGGCAGAAATTCACCTTTGTACCGGCCGGTCATGAATATCGCGAATGGCAGGAACCATGCATTCTCACCCGCGCGGCGTATTTCTATTTCGACCCGGTCAGGATGCCGATGCATTACGTGACGGGTATCGCGCCAGCGCCTTTGACGCCGCGGCTGTTCTTCGAAGACACCGCACTGTCGGATACGGCATTCAAGCTCATGCAGTTGATCGAGAGCGAAAGCGCCGGCATCAGCCCCTATTTCGAAGCGCTCGGCAATGTCCTGGCGCATGAACTTGTGCGGGTCAATGTCGGCGTCCCACGCATAGAAGCCCCGATCCGCGGCGGTCTTGCTCCCTGGCAGCAGCGTACGGTCACCACCTATATCGAGGAGCATCTCGGAGACCAGATCTCGCTTGCCACGCTCGCGCAGTTGGTTCGCCTGAGCCCGCATTATTTCTGCCGAGCCTTCAAGCAGTCACTCGGCGTGCCGCCGCATCGGTATCACAGCAACCGTCGCATCGAGCATGCCAAGACTCTGCTGGCAATGCCGGCATCCTCGGTGACGGATATCGGGTTCGCCATCGGCTTCCGTGAGACCAGCTCGTTTACTGCCGCCTTTCATAAAGCCACCGGCCTCACTCCGACGGCGTATCGCCGAAGTCTCTCCTGAACCCGGTTGTGGCCGCTGACTGGGCGATCGTCGTCGTGTCCGACGGCGAAAGCTGGCACACCCGGCGTCCAGGGCAGGATCATGCGGCCACGGCCAGCCGACCGTGGCCGCATGCCGGCCTTGCTATCCCACGATGACGGGCTTTTCCTTGCTCAGCGCCGCCATCGTCTTCGAATCGAGGTTGAGGTGGGCCTGCACCAGTTCGGGCGGCGTCAGGGCCATCCATTGATTAGCCGAAATATCGGCGAAGTAGGGGCTGCGGAACATCTCCAGGAAGCGCAACGGCTCATCGCCGGTATTCTGGACGTAATGACCCATCGCAAACGGCACGTAACCGACGTCGCCGGCCTGGTAGTCGAACGTCCGCGCCTTCCCGGAAGCGGCAAACACCGTCATGCGCCCGCTGCCGCTGATATAATACTGCCATTCGTCCGTGTTGGGGTGCCAATGCAGCTCGCGCATCCCGCCCGGCTCGATCTCCACCAGGGCGCCCGCGATGGTGGTCGCGGCCGGGAAGTTTGAGGAATCGACGATCCGGACCTGGCCACCCGCCACCTTGATCGGTTCCTGGGCCAGCAAGCGGTGGCTGTAGCTCTGAGGCACCGTACCCGCCGGCGACTTGACTACGTCCGATGCCAGCAGGCCGGGTACCTTTCCATCGAAGACCCAGCGTGTGTGCTCGACGTCTTCCGGGAGGTTGGCGAAGGCGGCTTCGGACACCCCGAAATTCTTCGCCAGCACCTCGCGCGGTGTATGGGCGAACCAATCGGAAATCAGGAAGGTCTCGTTTTCCGAGAAATTGCCGTCATCGAACACCAGCAGGAACTCGCAACCCTCGTCCAGCCCCTGGATCGAGTGCGGGATGCCTGCCGGGAAATTCCACAGGTCACCTGCACCGACATCATCGATGAAGTTACGGCCTTGCGGATCGATGGCGGTGATGCGGGATCGCCCGGCGAGCATGAAGCCCCATTCGGCCTCCTTGTGCCAGTGCATCTCGCGAATGCCGCCGGGCTTCAGGCGCATGTTCACGCCGGCGAGCGTGGTGGCGACCGGTAACTCGCGTACCGTCACCTCGCGCGCCCAGCCGCCGGTGGCGATGCGGTTGCGCGCGGCGGCGTAGGAGAATTTGAGGTTCGGAATGGTGCCCGCATCGGTGAACGGCGAGGCCAGCAGGTCCGGGTTCGCGGCCTCCAATGGAATGTTGCGCGGGCCCAGGATGGTCGCGCCCAGGTCGCCTCGAATCGGCTGCGGCCCGCCATTGCTGCGGGCGCGCGCGTATTGCGTGGTCTCAGTCATCGTGAGTTCTCCTTTTTCTCGATTTGAAAGTTGGTCTCGTTGGCGGTCGGCGAAGTCAGCTTCGTGGACCCCGCCGCGTGGTTCCGGCGGGAGAAGCGACGGCGATCCCCGATGTCGTGAATCCAGCGATCCGGCAGGGGGCCACGAATCCGCGGCAGCGATCTTGCGGAGCGCATCGGCATCCGCACTCAGGAAACGTTGCATGTCCTCGCTGGTCCAATCGAGGCCGATACCCGACATGACAGCCCTTCCGTGCAGGCGATGGTCCTCGATCTCCTCGACGTCGATTGCCACTGCGGCGAATGCCGGCGAACCGGTCATCGGTTCTTGAACGACGTAGGCGCGGCCCCGCGCCGTGAACGCCAGGTCGCCTTGAGCCAGAATGCTGAGCGCCACTTGCGGCTGGGTGCGCAGCCGGGCGAGCGACCCGCGGCTGCGATGCAGGGTGAACAGGATCCAGCGATCGTCGACGCGAAAGGGTGCGGTAACCGGGATTGCGTGGGGCGTCCCGTCCATCGTGCTCAAAACGGCGACCGTCCTGCTCGGCCAGACCGGCAGTTTCGGAATTTTTGGGGGAGTAAGCGCAGATTTCATGCCGGCGTCGGCGTGGGCCGGAGAAAACGGCGCAGAATTCTCACGCGAGGCTTGCTGCCAAAGACGAAGATTCGTTGACACAGCTCTTTCCCTTTACTCATTGGCGGCTTGAGATTGATGGAGGCCGCGAGCCTCAGAACATTGTCGAATATTGACGCGACCGCACGGCTGTGGCTTTTCTCTTCTTATCGCCGCTGTGGCGTTCTTATCTCAATCTGCCGCAGAGGTTTCCCGCTCGCGCGAGCGTGAAGAAGCCGCTCGCAGTGATCAGCGAACCGATCATGCTGACGAAGAAGTGAAGGGGGCTTGCTCCGCATGGATGCGGCAGCGAACGCCCAGCATTGGGCAACGCCCCCACAAACACGGCAATGCCGCGGAAGCAGCTTGCACAGCTGCGGGTCAAACTGCGAGGTCGATAAACCGTCAATTGCAGTCTTTTGAAACCGGCGAAGGTGCGCGCAAATGGCGATGGCCAACGAACAGGCTCACAACCGCGGGTCCATCACCGACATGAGCGCGCAGGCGGTTGTTCGTGCCGAGCCGGTGGAAAAGGCGCGCGCTTCCACGACCACTTCGGCCCCGATCGCGCGCGGGGTCCCGACCCTCCTGGGTTTTGTGGCCGGTTATGTCGACAGCTGCACCTTTCTGGCCTTCAACGGCTTGTTCGTGGCGCAGGCCACGGGAAGTTTCGTGGTGGCCGGGTCGGAGTTTGTCACCAACAATGATGGTTTTGTGATCAAAGTGCTGGCGATCCCCACCTTCTTCGCCGTCGGCGTTTTGACAACCGTGATGGTGAGGATGCTGGGCGCCGAGGACCGGCGGGCTCTGGTGGCGACGCTCGCGGTCGAGGCCGCCCTGCTCTTCGGACTGGCATGCGTTGGTGTCTCTGCGGCATCGGTGCCCGGGATCTCGGTGGCGGCGTTGTTCGGTCTCTCAGCCATGGCAGTCCAGAGCGCTTTGGTCCGGCTTCTGTTGGATGGGTACGGCTCAACAAATGTGATGACCTCCAACACCACACAACTGTCGATCGACGTGACCGAGGTCGTGCTGGCCCGGTATCGGAAGCGGCGCAACGCCCCCGGCGCAGCGCCGGCTGCCGGCTACGCGTCTGCCCGCGGCAGGCTGACGAGGCTCGCTCCCATCATGCTTGGTTTCCTCGCAGGAACAATCGCGGGGGGCCTTGCCTACGTTTCGACCGGCCTCATCTGCCTGGTGCTTGCGATCGGAATTGTCGGGTCGTTGGCCATCTGGGCTGCCCGACGCCAGTCGTAGCCTCAAACGATCGCGATAGGCGTTGAAGCGGAAAGCTCTATTCAATCACCTGGTCGGCGGCGACCAGCAGATTCCGCGGCACGTTGAGACCAAGCGCCTTGGCGGTCTTGAGGTTGATGACAAGGCGAAATCGTGTCGGCTGCTCGAGCGGTAGATCGGCAGGTTTCCCACCCTTCAGGATACGCAGCACGAGATTTGCGCCGTTCTCTGCGGCT
>Ga0182030_10009337_pt1 | contig 20084 bp, 11 predicted proteins | sample 812S3MmetaG_FD_121299 | JGI IMG/M metagenome (GOLD analysis project Ga0182030, IMG submission 121299) | Permafrost microbial communities from Stordalen Mire, Sweden - 812S3M metaG (Illumina Assembly) | ecosystem: Environmental > Terrestrial > Soil > Wetlands > Permafrost | place: Sweden... | reverse complement strand
GTTCCCGCGTTGACCGGCCCCGTTCGCACGGGGCTTCGCAACGGCTTGAGCCGGATGAGGGGAAACTTTCACGTCCGGTTCTGAGGGGAGGAAGCGGCAGCAATGCCGCTTCCTTACCCGACCGGTTGTTTCGTGCCCGATCAATCCCGTCTGGCCCGCTGGGTCCTGCGCCAGGATCGCGGCAAGTTCGTCCGCCAACGCCACGAGTACGAACGGCTCGCGGCCACCAACTTTTCCAAACTGGATACCACGTCCGCCACGACCTGCTCCGTATCCCTTACACTCATCTCATCATGCGCTGCTCGAATTGAATGAGTTCGAAAAATCCCCTGTGAACCCACTGAATTCGCGACCGGACCAATCGGTGAACTGGAAGACGTTGGCTTAATCAAGTTTCTGCCGGCGACCGATTGAGTCAGTCCGCATCAGGCTTGTAGCCCGAGAACCGCCGTACGGAAAGGTTCTCCAAGAAGTTCACCGGCCCATTCACAGGTATTTCCAGAACCCCTTCCCGCAAGGCATGGTCCTGCAGAAGCACCATAACTTGCGCATTCCAGTAATTTAAGTACGGCAGCCACTCATGGGTCTGCGAAGCCGGCGGTGACAATGGTTTCGGTGGTACGGCGGCCATACGCCCCACGATCCAGACACTGTTACTGCCGCGCAAGGTGCTGGTTATCTCACGCAGCACCGGAGCCATCGGGTCCGGCTGTTTCAACTTTTCCAATACCAGGTCGTTGCGATGCACCTTGTGCGAGTCAATCGGAGGCACAGTCACCCAATGGGTTCGACCGTGATAGTACCGGTCAAACGTAATCCCATTCCACGCGTCTTGCACCACGATCAGGTCTCCCTCGGAGGCATTCTTGTCGAGAACGGTGGCAATCAGATCGACATTGCTCCGCCGGGTATGCGCTTCCTCCCACGCCGAACCTGCACTCCATGTCATCATCCCCACCAGCAACCCGATCCGGAGCAGCCCCCAAGGACGCAGCGCAGGCCAGTTCGCGCCCAATATTCCGTCGAGCGAAATGACGCAGAGACAGAGCATTTCGACGTAATACCACGTCTGTGTCAGATATTGTAATTTCATCAGAAAAGCCATATACCCCACGATTCCGAAAACCATGCTCACGACACAGAATAGCGCCAGGTCGGCGCGGACCCGGGCGGTGCTCGCTGGGGCAACCTCCGGGTTCTGTGCCTGACCCCGGCGGGTCCGCTGCATCATAAGCGCCACAACTGACCCGACCAACAGAAGCACAACCCAAAACCAGATCTCCGGGCCGTCGAATCTGGGGGGATGAGCGCTGCTCCGGGCGGTAAGGGCACTGCTGAGTTTATACCACAGAATTGAGAAACTAAAGAATGGAACCTGGTTCATCAGGTTAGTCGAACCCCGGTGGAGGGTGGGCAAATATATCATCATGGATGCGCCGGACACAGCACCGATTCCCGCCAGTGCCCCCAGCGTCTTCCACTGCCGTCGTCGAATCGCCACCATTGCTGCGCCGGCCAGCATTGCGCACAGGAACACCGCGTCATAATAAACGCAATGTACAAAAAGAATGCAGGCGAGACCGGCCAAAAGAATCCGCGACCTTGACGGAAACTCCACCATTCGCCAGATCATTCCGAAACTGAGCACCAGCAGACAATTCGCCAGACCATAAGCCCGGTTCGCCCCCATGATGAAGATAAATGCTGGCAGACTGCCCAGCAGCGCAATGCTCAGGATCGGTGCGCGCCCCCCCATCCAGCGTGAGCATAGCCACAGTGAAGCGAGGAAGAACAGACCTACATACAGTCCCAAAACGCGGATGCCCGCGTCGCTGTCCGCCAGGCCTAGAAAGCCACACCCTCGCAAAAGCAACAGCCAAAGCGGTGGAAACGACTCGATGTTCCATGACTCCTTCAGCGAGTGCATCTGCGCCACGTTGATGGTGTTGGTCTCATCGCGCCACAGAGGGCCCGCGTACATCGCCGTTAGAACCAGCAACATCGCCGAGAACGCAGTGCCAGCCAATGCCACAGCGGTTTCTGCCCCCGGCTTCGGCAATCGCGTCAAAGACATGGTTTTGAATTGGCTTGATGAGCTGTCACGCGTCAGTTAACAACTTTAGAGGAGTTGTGTCGAATCCTCTGTTACAACAGTCCCAATCATGATACGGTCTCTTGACCAAATTTTTCAGGGGCATCTTTGTCGCAATGATCGATTCGGCCATGGATTCTTGTTTTTATGCGTACGACAGGTCGGTCGAAGCACTCGAGATCACGCTACGCCCTGACCTCGAAGCAAATAACTGCCCGCCCGCGCAGTGAAAGGCAATGCTGAATTTCAAATCGCCAGCAACAGTTTCTTGATTTCCTTTAACCGCGCCCTGGCATCCTTTCTGGTGAGTCGCGGAAATTTTCCGCCGAGCGTGATGAAATCGCCGTGGCGCGTAAGCATCAGCTTGTCGTCCTTTACTTCAAGGTTTGTCACAGCCTTTTCGCTGGCGAGGATTTTGAGTTCGGCCACTTGCAGCAGCAATTCCACCGCCGCTGGCAGCGGGCCAAAGCGGTCGCGCAGCTCGCGGGTCAGACTTTCGAGCGCATCCTTGTCCGTCGCCTGTGCCAGCTTGCGGTAAATTTCGATGCGGTGCTGCGGTTCGGTGACGTAGTGGTGAGGAAGTGATGCGTGATGCGTGATGCGTGATGCGTGATTCACGGAACACGTTTCACGTTTCACGTCTTCCGACCCCAGGAAATCCAGCTTCACGCTGACTTCGACCCGAGGTTTAACCTTTTCGCCTTTCAACACCGCGATGCTTTGTTTGAGCAACTGGCAGTAAAGCTCGAAACCCACAGCGGTGATGTGGCCGCTTTGTTCCGAGCCGAGCAAGTTGCCCGCACCGCGGATTTCAAGGTCGCGCATGGCGATTTTGAAACCGCTGCCGAGCGTGGAGTACTGCCGGATGGCGCTGATGCGCTTGCGCACATCGGCGAGCAGGCTGGCGTGGCGCGGCAACAGCAGGTAGGCGTAAGCCTGGTGCTTGTAACGCCCGACCCGCCCGCGCAACTGGTAAAGATCGCTCAGGCCAAAGCGATCCGCGCGGTCAATGATGATCGTGTTCGCGTTCGGAATATCGAGGCCGCTCTCGATGATGGTCGTCGAAAGCAGCACGTCCGCCTCGCCATTGACGAACTTGGTCATCACTTCCTCGAGTTCGTCCGATTCCATCTGGCCGTGGCCGACGACGATGCGCGCGTGGGGCACCAGCGTCTGTAATTTCGACCGCATGGTTTCGATGGTCATCACGCGGTTGTGCAAAAAGAAAACCTGCCCGCCACGATTCAACTCGCGTTGGATGGCGTCGCGAATGACGCGTTCGTCGTATTGCACCACGATGGTTTCGACCGGCAGGCGGTCGTGCGGCGGCGTCTGGATGGTGCTCATGTCGCGCGCGCCAGTGAGCGCAAGGTAAAGGGTGCGCGGAATCGGCGTAGCGCTGAGCGTCAGCACGTCCACCAGCGTGCGCAACCGCTTGAATTTTTCCTTGTGCAACACGCCGAAGCGTTGCTCCTCGTCAATCACCACCAACCCAAGTTCTTTGAAGACGATATCGCTTTGAATCAGCCGGTGCGTGCCGATGACAATGTCCACCGCGCCTGCCGCCAAATCCCTGACGATGCGCTGTTGTTCGCGATGCGTGCGATAGCGCGAGAGCAGTTCAATGCGCACCGGGTAATCCGCCATGCGTTCGCGGAACGTGTTGAAATGCTGTTGCGCCAAAACGGTCGTGGGCACCAGCACGGCAACCTGCTTGCCGCCCATCACGGCTTTGAACGCGGCGCGAATGGCGATTTCGGTCTTGCCAAAACCGACGTCACCACAAATCAAACGGTCCATCGGCTTGGGGCGTTCCATGTCAGATTTCGTTTCGCCGATGGCACGGAGCTGATCCGGCGTTTCCTCAAAAATGAACGCACCTTCGAACTCACGCTGCCACGGGACATCTGCCGGAAAAGCGTGGCCGGCCTGCGATTCGCGTACGGCCTGGATTTGCAGCAATTCGGCGGCGACATCGCGAACGGCGCGCCCGGCCTGTTCCTTCGCCTTGTTCCAGCGCATGCCGCCGAGCGTATTGAGCGGCGGACGCACCTTGCCAACGCCGACGTATTTGCCGACGAGATGCGCCTCGGTGACGGGCACGTAAAGTTTCGGCGGTTCGTCGCCGGGATGGCGGGGCGCGTATTCGATGACGAGGCACTCGGTGCTGGTTGAGAGTTGAGGGTTGAGAGTTGAGGGATGACGGCCGCTGCCCGCCGGCAGGTTTTTCAAACCAAGGAATCTCCCAATCCCGTATTGCAAATGAACGACGAAGTCGCCTTCTTCCAGTTCGGTAAAATCAATGTCGAGGGCGGAACGGGTGGCCAGCGCTTGCGGGGATTTCAGCCGGCGTGGCCGCTGGATTTTGTAGCGCCCGAATATTTCCGAGTCGGTGACTATGACAAGTTTGGCTTCTTCGCACAGGAACCCGCGTGAGAGCGTGCCAAGGTGAAGCGTAGGACAGGCGTCGCACCTGTCTCTGATTTCTTTCCCAGGATCTTTTTCAGACGAAGACGGGCGCGACGCCTGTCCCACGAGTTCAGCCCAGATTTCCGTGAACCGCTGCCGCTCGCCGTCGTTGTTGCAAAAGACGTGAACGGCGTAACCGTACCGTAACCAGCGATGGAGCTGGTTGAAAAACTCGCGGCGTTGCGCCTCGGCAATTTGCGGATCAGGCGCGCGTTCGCCGAGTGGACGAAAGGCGTCGAGTGAGGAAAAAACTGGAGCGCCGGATTCCAATTCGGCGTGTTGGAGTTCAAGCTTCAGCTTGCCCGGGGAACAAGCTAAAGCTTGGACTCCAACGTCAGCATCGCTCACTTCGAGCCGCGTCATGACTTTCCGGTCAAGCCGGGCAAGAAAATCAGTCCAAGGAATGAAAAATGGATCGTTTTCAGGAATTTGCTGCGCGTATTCGTCGGCCCGGGCGGCGAGTTGTTCCGGTTCGCAGAGGAGAAAAATTGTCTCTGGAGGCAGATAATCCAAGAGCGTGGCGAGGGAAGCCGTCGTTTCGGAGGGACGAGTTTCACGAGTCCCTGTTTCATCTTCAGCATTGGGGGCTCGGGTAACTCGTCCCTCCGATTGAAAGTGTTGTTTCAATACTCCCAGTTCGCCTGCCGGTGGCAGGGTGACGCTCAAAATTTCTTCGCGCGAAATTTGCGTGAGCGGATCGAAATGGCGGAGGGATTCAAGTTCGTCGCCGAAGAATTCGAGTCTCACCGGCCACGGGCTGGTGAGCGGCCAAACGTCGAGAATGCCGCCGCGCAGGGCGATTTCACCCTTTTGTGTGACCTGGGCTTCCGGTTCGCAGCCTCGCTCTTCGAGCCATTTGATCAGGTCGAGTGGATTAATTATATCGCCGCGGGCAAGCGTGCGGGTGCTTTTCTGAATTTCACCGGGGGAGAAAGTTTTTTGCAAGAGCGCGGTGACGCTGGTGACGATCAAGGTTGAGGGTTGAGCCGCCTCCGCTCCGCTTCGGCGCGCCTCGGGGTTGAGGGTTGAGGGTCTGGACAACTGGACGAGCGTATCCAGCCGGTCGCTGATGGTGTCAGCATGCGGGAGTTTGCCTTCGTGCGGCAGCACGTCCCAAGCCGGGTAGAAAAGTGGTTGAGCGTTGAGCGTTGAGGGTTGAGGGCTGGAATTTGATCCGCCGGGTTCTTGACGCATTACGGCACCCGCAATCCGTATCCACGTCTCCAGGTCCTGTTGAAAACTTTCCTGTGTCTTGAGGTTGTCGGTCACGACGACAATCGGGCGGCGCGGGAAAATTTTCCGGAGCAGGGCCGCAAAAAACGGCTGCGCCGCCTGGCTGACATCCGCGCAAGTCAACACTCCGCCATTCTCCAGTCGCCGGGCCAAGGATTGCACAGCGGGAGCTTTCGAGATGTCAGCGAACAAGCTGCTTGTCGCCGACGCTGCCGCGTTATGCGCCAAGCAAAATAAAGCTTGCAGTGAAAAGTAATCCCGTCAAGTCGCGTCCTGCCGGGATGGAAGTCGGGTTGCGGTCTGTTCTTTGAAACCCATTTGTTTTTTAACTTCACAAATGCTCAAAAAAATTTGAGGCGGGGCGGCCATGATTAATTCAATGATGGTTCACAGTGGTTTTACGCTGATAAATCTCCAGGCCGCTCCCATGAATATCCCTGCCATAGCGCGCAACCCATTTTGCACCCAAAACATAAACGGTTTGCGTTGGCGAAATGATGTCAGCCATCCCGACCAGGGTGTAGTTGGTTTGATACGAATCCCACCAATTGAAAATTGTCGGGTCTGAATCGGGCCGGCGGTTCCAGGACATGATGTTGTCGGCAAAGACGACGAATTCCGGTTTGCGCGTTTCGATGTCGCTGATCATTTCGTGTTGCATTTTCAAGGCAAACGGCTGCGGTTCCATCTGCGCGTAGGTGTAAATGTAGCCGGTCGCGGAATGGCGGTGCGCGAGAAAATAAATCTCCGGCTCCGAACCGAGCACGGCCACGCGCGCGTCCGGCCCCGAGTGGCTGCAGATGTATTGGGCAATGATCTCCGATTCCGGCAAGGGATCGGCGCCATAAATGGCGCGCGCAATTTGCACTGGTGTCTTCACGAACCAGATATCGCTCTTGGCCATGACCGTTGTCGCCACCATCAGCGCGTAACACCAGACCGGCCAGTCGCCAGGTCTGGAGTTTATTGCCCGCTGGCTCCAAAGCCGGCGCGCCCCGCTGACCGCGCAACCGGCGAGCAACGCCGCCGCCGGCAGGGTCAAAAGAAAATAGTGCTTCCGAAAGTAAAACCCGGGAACGACGGTCAATGCCGACATCAGACAGAATCCCAGGAGCCAGAGCCGCGCGGGCTGCAACCGGTCGTCGAACCAGACCAGACCCAGGCCGATGACGGCAACCAGCCATAACAGCGGATCCGCTCCGGCCAGGCGGCAAAGGCGTTCCCAAAACAATCGTGGCGCCTGGTCAATAGGGACGACCGATTCGTACTGCCGGGCGTAATCAATTGTCCAAAACCAGAATTTTTCAAAAACTCCGGCGTGCCAGAGAATCAAACAGCACACGCTGAACGGCAAAATCATTCCCGCGCCAAACACCGTGACCGGCCAAAACCGTCTGGCCAGTGGTAATTGGTTTTGGCGAACCATCTGAACGATAAAAGCCATCACCGCCCACAAACCAATGAACGCGACATGTTGCTTCATTAAAACGCCAACACCGAACAGCAAACCAGCGGGGAACACCATCAGCCAGCTTGCGTTCTGCCGCGCCTTCCACATCACGCACAAGCCGGCGGTGACAAAGAACGCGGCAAAATGCGTGGCGTGCCCGGCCAGTCCCAGCATGGCCGGACTGGCAGCCATCACGGCGTAGGAAGTGGCGGCGACCATCCCTGCCGTCCAGTCGAGAATTTGTTTGCCCAGCCAGAAAAGCATCAGCGCCGTCAGTGTCGTCAGGCACAGCACGCCAAAATGAATGGCCGCCGGCGTCTCGCCGAACAACTTCATGATGACCGCGTAAGCCGCATAGGTGCCGGGGAACTTCATGTTGTAGGCGAGTTGATAAGGCGGGATGCCCTGTAGCATGAGCTGGCCGGCATAGGCGTATTCGCCTTCGTCGCGTTCGAGCGGAAAATCCAGCAAACGAAGCCGGGCGATGGCAACCACCACCAGCACTGCCACCATGAACCACCAAGTCCAATGCCGCTGGAAAAGCCGGGGTCGGACGGACGGCGGCGCGACGGATGGTTGCGTCATGGGCGGCAATGGAACAAATCAGCCGGCGGGGAACAAGCAAATTTAACGTGCGCCGACCGCGTTGGCGGAGCGGGTTCAGTGACGGTTGGAAAACCCGTGGTTGTTTGTATTTGACCCGCCTTTGCCTGCCCAAGCAATCTTTCGGCGCATGAGTCACGAAGTCATCGCGCCAAATCCGTGGATGATTTTGCCGTTTGCGCTGTTGCTGGGCGCGATGGCGCTCGCGCCGTTGCTGGCGGCCAACTGGTGGTCGCGGCATTACGCAAAAGTGTCGCTCGGCCTCGGCGTGATCACGCTCGGCTATTATTTGCTGGGTTTACAGGCATCAGCGCGCGTGTGGCACACCGCGCACGATTACATCAGTTTCATCGCGCTCATCGGTTCGCTCTTTGTCGTTTCCGGTGGCATTCACATCAACGTCAAAGGCGAAGCCACGCCGCTGGCCAACGTCATTTTTTTGTTCTTCGGCGCGATGGCCGCCAATTTCCTGGGCACCACCGGCGCGGCCATGCTGCTGATTCGCCCGTGGATTCGAATGAACCGATATCGCGTCACAGCGCATCACATCGCCTTCTTCATCTTCATCGTGGCCAATGTCGGCGGCTGTCTGACGCCCATCGGGGATCCGCCGCTGTTTCTCGGCTACTTGCAGGGTGTGCCGTTTTGGTGGGTCGCAAAAAATTGCTGGCCGATATGGGCGACGGGCGTCGGAATTCTGCTCGCGATGTTTTACGTCGTGGACCGGATCAATTTCTCCCGGGCGCCGCGCCAGGTGCGCGGGCAGGAAACTGCGCCTGAAACGTGGCGGTTCGACGGGCTGCCGAATTTATTTGCCCTCGCCGTCATTCTCGGCGCGGTTTTTGTAACCCGGCCGGTTTTTTTGCGTGAAGTGCTCATGGTTGTCGCGGCCATCGCTTCCTATTTCACATCCCCGAAATCCATTCACGCGGCGAACGATTTCAACTTTCGTCCGATGCGGGAAGTCGCTGTTTTGTTCGCCGGAATTTTTGCGACGATGATGCCCGCGCTCGACTGGCTTGATCAAAACGCGGGCGGGTGGCTGGGTCAAAACCCCGCGCCCGGGGTCTTTTTCTGGGGCGCGGGCGCGTTGTCCGGCGTGCTTGACAACGCGCCAGCCTATCTCGGTTTTCTAAACGCGCTTTTCGGCACGAGTGGCGCGAAAGACATCGGCGAATTGCTGAACCAGCACGCCTTGAACCTGCTGGCCGTCAGCGTCGGAGCGGTGTTTTTCGGCGCGGCCACTTACATCGGCAACGGGCCGAATTTCATGGTTAAAGCCGTCGCCGATCAGCAGAAAATCCGCACGCCGACTTTTCCCGAATTCGTTTTGAAATTCACGCTGCCCTTCCTATTGCCGATGCTGCTGGCCATTTGGCTGATTTTCTTTCGCGGCTGAACCAGTTGCCGGCTTGAAACATTTTCTTTGCGCCCGGCGCCTTTTTTCGAGAGAGTATGCCTGTCAGGAATTGGGGACTTCGGGTGCGCAAATTATACAACATTCTGTTCACGATTTTTTTCGTGCTGTCTTCGCCGTATTACTTCATGCGGATGTGGCGGCGTGGCAACTGGCTCCCCGGTTTTCGCGAGCGCTTTGGACATTACAGCGCGGGCCTCAAACAAGTGCTCACCAACCGCCATGTTGTTTGGATTCACGCCGTCAGTGTCGGCGAAGTCAATTTATGCACGCAACTCATCCGTGCGCTCGAACCTCAAGTGCCCAACGTCAAAATTGTGGTGTCCACCACGACGACAACCGGCATGGGTGAACTGCGCAGCCGGCTGCCCACGCACATCAGCAAAATTTACTACCCGGTTGACCGGCGGAAATGCGTCAACCGTGCGCTGGCCATCATCAACCCCACAGCCATCGTGCTCGTCGAGGCGGAAATCTGGCCCAACTTCATCTGGCGCGCCTGCGATCTGGGCATTCCGCTTTTTCTGGCCAATGCGCGGCTGTCCGATCGCTCCTATCGGGGTTACAAACGATTCGACCGTTTATTCCGGCCGCTCTTCGCTTCGTTTGCCGGTATCGGGGCGCAAAATGAAGAAGACGCCAGGCGCCTGCAGGAAGTCGGCTGCCGGCCTGAAGTCATCCGCGTTGTGGGCAACTTGAAATTCGACGCGGCCAAACTGGATGAACGCCACATCCTCGATGTGCCAACGATGCTGCGGCAAATCGGCGTGCCGCCGGACGCGCCGATTTTAATTGGCGGCAGCACGCATGCGGGCGAGGAAATTCTTCTGGCGGAGATTGCGCAGCGGCTGCGCGCGCGGTTTCCCAAACTGTTTCTCGTGCTCGTGCCGCGGCATTTCGAGCGCACCCGGGAGGTCGGGCGGCAATTGCAAGAGCGCGGCGTGAAATTTATTTACCGCAATGATATTATTACGAACACGCAGCTTCACGAAGGCGAGGTGGATTGCCTGTTGGTCAACACCACCGGTGAATTGCGGTTTTTTTACCAAAACGCGACGGTGGTGTTCGTTGGTAAAAGTCTCACCGCCGTCGGCGGGCAAAATCCGATTGAGCCGGGGGCGCTGGGCAAAGCGATGGTTTTGGGGCCGAACATGCAAAACTTCGCCGACATCACGCGGAGTTTTGTCGCGCAGAAAGGCGCGATTCAAGTACGCAACCCGGAAGAATTGGAAGGCGCCATTGCCGGATTGCTGGCCGATGAAAACCGCCGTGCGGAGTTGGGGCGCAACGCGCAACGGGTCGTTCATGAAAACCTCGGCGCGATTGACCGCACGGTGGAAATGATTCTGGAACATCTCAAAAAACACGAAATTTACATCGCTTCCGGCATATAAAACCTTGCTGACGCAATTTTTCAGTCGCGGTTGCAAAAAAAGCGTTTCCCCCCTTGACGAGTTCGACCAGTCGAACCATATTCTAAATTGCTTTCGGCGATGAACCGGAAGTGTTGAACGCGTATGTCAAAATCGAAGGTTCGGAAACCCGAGGTGGATTTGTTCCCGAAGAAAGGAAGACCCGACGGCGCGGTGTTTACTGACAAGGCTTTCCATTCTGCGGCGTCCCCGTTGTTCAACGGCGCGCCTCAACCTGATTCCGACGCGGAATTATCGGAAAAAATCAAGGAACTTGTCCGCCTCGCGCAGGAACAGGGACGCCTGACCTACGGTGACATCAGCGAAGCGCTGCCGGAAAGCGCGATTGAACCGGAAAAATTGGATCATATTTTCGCCAAACTTCGCAGTCTCGACATCGAAATCGTGGATCAAGCGGAGGTGGACCGCGTCAAAACCCCCGGAACCGAGGAAGAAGACACCACGCGGCTGGACATTCTGGATGACCCGGTGCGGATGTATCTCAAGCAGATGGGACAGGTGGCGCTGCTGACGCGCGAACAGGAAGTGGAAATTTCCAAACGCATCGAAGCCGCCGAAAACGAAGTCCGCAAAATCATTTACAGCCTTGGTTTCGCCGGCAAGGAACACATCGCGCTGGCGGAAAAACTCCTGGTCGAGCCGCCGCGGGAACGGTTTGACCGCGTCATTCTCGACAAGAAAGTGGACAATCGCAACGCGCATTTGCGCGTGCTGCACCGGCTGGTGGTGCAGGTCCGGACAATTGACCGGGAGGTGGATGAGAAATACACCGCGTGGCGGAACGCGCATAACAAGTCCAAATCGAATCGCGCATTGGCGGCGTTCAAACGGCTGGATCGAAAACTGCAAAGGGTGTTCCCCGGATTTTGCTGCAAACAAAAAGTGATTGAGGAAATGGCGCTCGTGGCCGAAAACATCCACGACAAGTTGCGATACAGCCTGCACGCGCTGGCCGACGCCGAGGCGCAGCGCGAATCCAGCGCCCAGCGGCATCTGGTCGAAGCCGAACGGCAAAAAATCAAGGCGCTCGAGGAATTTGTCCGGATGCCGCATGCGGATTACCTCGGAACCTTTGACCGCCTGCGCGAATTTTCCACCCGGGCGCTCCAGGCCAAAACCGAAATGGTCGAGGCCAACCTGCGTCTTGTCATTTCCATCGCCAAAAAATACACGAACCGTGGCCTGTCGTTTCTCGACCTGATCCAGGAAGGCAACATGGGTTTGATGAGGGCCGTCGAGAAATTTGAATATCGCCGCGGCTACAAATTTTCCACCTACGCCACGTGGTGGATCCGGCAGGCCATCACCCGCAGCATCGCCGACCAGGCGCGGACCATCCGCATCCCGGTGCACATGATCGAAATCATCAACAAGCTCATGCGCACCCAAAAACGCCTGATTCAGGACTTTGGCCGCGAACCGACGCCCGAGGAAATCGCCGACGAGATACAAATCCCCGTGGACCGCGTGCGCGCCGTTTTGAAAATGGCGCAACAGCCCATTTCACTGCAATCACCGGTCGGCGACACCGATGACGCCACCTTCGGCGATTTCATTGAGGACAAGGCCGCCGACAATCCCCTCGACATGACCAGTTTCAGCCTGCTCAAGGACAAACTCGGCGACGTGTTGTGCAGTCTGACCGAGCGCGAACGGAAAGTGCTGGAACTGCGTTTTGGTCTGGGCGACGGTTGCGCGCGCACGCTCGAGGAAGTTGGGCAGCAATTCAGCGTCACCCGGGAACGCATCCGGCAGATCGAGGCCAAGGCGCTCCGCAAAATGCGCCACCCCACGCGCATCCGCCAGTTACACGGCTTTCTGGAAATTGAAGACCTGGAGGGACTGAGGTCGGCGGAATAAATTTGTCGCGGACGCAGCCCGGCGCAAAATGCTTCCGCTTCGGGCCTGTAGTTCACCTCTCTGCGGTAATCCGTCAACGGTTTTTAGGATTCGTTCAACGGGTTTTTGAAGGGATTTTTGCCCGGTTCCACGCGGTCGAAGAGTGACACCAACGGAATGCCCTTTTCCGCAAGGCCGCTTCGTCGCTGTTCACGTCGGACGCCCCGCCCGGCTCCATCCGTGGAGAGCTGCCCGGGCCCGGCGACCTTCGTCTCAACTTCTTCCTACTTGGATGCGAAACCACTTATTGCATTGAGGGCACGCGGTTACGATTCTCGAGGCCCCAAACTTCTCCTGGTTCTTCAGATAAAGCAGCAGCTTGAACGGTTTGAAGGCCAGGGAGGCAACCAGTGCGGAGACGTAACAACAATAAAAGAACCACTTTTTTGTCCGGAAACTCCAAAGCAAGGCAACGATTCCCGATTTGGCCCGGCTCATGGAGTACGCCTGTCTCGCTGCTCCGTGAGCAGCCATTTCCTGCAAATAAATCGTCTGACCGCAGTGAGGGCAAACCACCCCTATTTTGCATACCTGCATCCCGTAATGCCGGGCGATGGGGTTTTCCGCCGCCAAGTTCAATGGTTCGCACGAAATCGCCTTCGTGGACCGATACCAGAGAAACATCCCGCCCAGATAATCCAATGCCATAATCCAAATGGTCCAGTATAAAGTGGACATCGATGTCATGTTGATCGATTGGTCGATGTTCTCGTAGAAACTGAGCTTGTCCGTTATCAATCCCCTGCTGAGGCAAAAATCAAACACCTTGCTGCCCGGATAAGGCCGGAGGCTAAACAGGCCGATATTGATGTCCGTGCAATAGTTGCGAAAAAAAACGAGGGATTCGGACAGCGTCTCGGGGCTTTCGGCGGGATCGCCAAAAATAAAATTCCCACCAAAGCCGATGCGCACCCGATCCGCAGTTTCGATGGCGTTGACGATCTGCGCCGGCTTCGTCCGCTTGTTCATGCTGGCCAGCACGGTCGGACTTGCGCTCTCTATGCCGTAGGAGAAAAAATAGCAGCCAGCGCGTTTCGCCAGTTTGAGCGTGTCCTCGTCAAAGGAAGCGCTGGCATGGGTCTGAAACCACCAGCTTATGTCCCAGCCCTTCTCTTCCCGGGCCTTTAACATCGCCTCCGAGAATTGACGCAAACGGTCGTTACTGACGGCAAACAGTTCGTCCAAAAGATATAGAATATTGAATTGGTGCTTGGGGTAAAAATGCCCGATTTCCTCCATCAGGTTATCGACGCTGCGTGCGCGGTACTTGATGCCCCGGTGATGCACGCAGAAGCTGCAACTGAACGGGCAACTCCGAGCCGCTATAATCGGCCAGGGCCGCGGTTGAAAACGGGGATACCGAAACAGATTGCGCGCCGCCAGCCAGTACTTGTCCATCATCTCCTGGACGCCGAAGACTTCATAATCCGGAAACGCTCTCTTATTGAGATCGCCATAATGAAAATCCAGCCTCGTGAATTGCGCGTTTCCGTTCTCCCAAAATCCCAAATTCGAGATGTTCGCATGCCGCCGGGATCCCCCGTTCAAGCTCCCCACCAATTCGACCAGCACTTCTTCCGCCTCCCCTCTCACGCAGAAATCGGGCCTTAAAGCTTTGAAGATAAACTCCGCGTCGTTGTTGATTATCCCTCCCCCAAGTACGATTGGCGTCTGGGGCGAATGCTTTCGAATTATCTGGATGGCATCTTTCAGGAAGTGGTACTCGGTGCATAATCCCCCCAAACCAATGAGATCAGGGCGGATGTTCGCGAGAGCTTCTTTGAGCTTGGTTTCGACCATCTCGCGCTGGTTGGCAAACCTGGTGTCATTGTTGGGGTTCAGTCCATAAACCTCGTGCCCGGCCACTTTTAAGGCGGAAGCCAGATAAGCAAATCCGGTCGGAAAGTCCGTGAGTGCCATAAAGGCCGGATAGTGGGAGTGATATTGCGAAGTTGGAACAACTAACAAGATCTTCATAAAAAACGGCGGTCGTTCTCGGTCGGCAAGTAATTGACTCGATAGGACATTAGTTTCTCACGCTTTCCGTGAGAAAGATTGATGGGAATTTGCCTTTTGACGTTGCGCGATTCAGGGAGAATTGCTTTTGCGTCGGGTTCATTTGGAGTTGAGTATCTGCATCCGGAGCCACATAGCAAGGGTTTTTCAGGGGTTTTGTACGTGAGCGGGCTGCTGGCTTGTCAAGCCATAGCTCGGAGCGTTTGTGAAAAGTTGTGCGTCGTAGCCCGTCTTCGTTCTGCTTCGACGCGGCAGCCTTCGTTCTCCGCTACGCTCCGAGCGAAGACTGGTGGGCCCGCTCGGACTTGAACCGAGGACCCAGCGATTATGAGTCGCTTGCTCTAACCAACTGAGCTACGGGCCCAAACCGAAGCTATTTTGCGCCGGGCCGCGCACGCATCCAAGTTTATTCCACTGGATGCTTCACTTTCCGGCCGCTGAACTCGCCGCGTTGCGTTCCTGTAACGATCTTTGAAGATATTGGTCCTCCGGGGCTTCGAGCCAGGCGGTGTACCAGATATCGCCCAGCATCTGGCCGGCCTTGACAAGCTGGCCGTCGAGGAATGGTCGGCCCTCCAGACCCTTGTCTCCTTCGCCGGTGAGTTTGCCTTCCTTCTCCAGTTCATAAAGCGGCCCGACCAATTTGTTTTGTTCGACGATATAGCTCACGGCGTCGCGGAACATGCCGTCCGGCTGGCCCGCATTCTTGATGCGCTCGGCGGGATGAATTTTCCCCACCAGCTTCCCGACATCGATGCCGCCGGTCTGGTGAAAGTAACCACCGTCAATCCACGGGTGAAATTTCAGGCTGGTCGTATAACCGTGCGGATTGTTGCCCACCCAGCCGTTGAAATGCATCGTCGTGTGCAGCGGCTGTGAACCGTCGCCAACGAAATGTCCCATCACCCCCATGACATAGACGACGTTGGCCTGCGCGTTGGCGATCTCCTCCGGCGTGCCGCCGTATTTTTGAAATGTCTTCAGGTAGCTGAAACAGGATTTCAGTTTTTCGTAGTTTTCCGTTATGGCCCAGGGGAGGAACCCGCTCAACTCGCGCGTGTGGTCGGCGTCCTTGGCCGGATCAATGGGCGGAAATTTATCCGGGTGCGCCGCCCGCTCCCGCGCAATGACGGCGACAAAATCGTAACGCATCAACGGCAGCGTCTCCGGCGTCAGGCCATAAAGCTTCAAATCCTCCAAATCAATGTAATGGTCCGGCCCGTTGGAATGTTTCAGCGGCAAATCGCCCACATTCCGCCAGCGGTCCGGCTCGCCCGCGAGAAACGCAATACGGTTCTTCATCGCGGGCTTCAGGGTGAACCCGCCGAAATCCGCCGGCAACGACGCCAGCGCCAGTTCATTGATGGCGTGATGCCCTTCGTAATCCCACGCCCCGGCATTAAAGGTCAACGCGCCCAGCACCGCTGCAATGGTGAGTAATTTTTTATACATAATTGAATTCTTAATGCGTTCCACGTTAGCGGAACCCGCCACATATGCAAAAAAGAATCTGCTGCCTTTGCAAAAATAAATTGGCTTGGGGCCGGTAAAAATCGCGATTGGTGGCACGAACCGGAGATTGGTCCTGGGGGCGCCGGCGTCTCGCCGGCCAGTTCCACCGTCACACGCCGGCGGGACGCCAGCGTTCCCAGGTCAAATTTACCTGCTGACAAATTCGTGTTTATTTGTGTTCATCCACCCTCCGCAGGGTTGCTACGAAGGACGGGTTCGTGGTTAAATTTTCGTGTGAAAATCATCACCGACGAACGCTGCGCCGGCTATTCGCGCTTCAGCCATCCTGAACGCCCGCTGCGCATCCTCGCCACACTCGAACTCCTGCGCAACCAGACCGAATTGACCATCGAATGGACTGAACCAGATCAGGTAAGTGACGCGCAAATTCTCCGTGCCCATTCGGCTGAACATCTCGCGCGCTTGAACGAGCCGGTGGATTTTGACGCCGACACGCCGTTTTACGAAAACATCACCAGTTTCGCCCGCGCCTCCGTCGCCGCCGCACTCACCGCGCTGGCCGCCGTGCGCGCCGGTGAAAATGTTTTCAGCCTCATGCGACCGCCCGGCCATCACGCCACCCGCGACCGGGCAATGGGCTTTTGTTACTTGAACAATGTTGCCATTGCCGTGCTCGAAGCCGCAGCCACCGGCGCAAAGCAGGTCGCGGTTTTCGATTTCGACGTGCATCACGGCAACGGCACGGAGGCGATTTTGCTCAACCGGCCCGGCACCGCGTTTTTCTCCATCCACCTGTTTCCATGTTATCCCGGCACCGGCGGCGAGAATGTTGGCACTAACTGTTTCAATTATCCCGTCGCGCCGGGCTTGCCGCGCCAGGACTACCGCGCCGCGCTCGCCCGGGCACTGGGCGATTTGAAAAAATTCCGGCCCGACCTCGTCGCGGTGTCCGCCGGATTCGACGCCTACGTGCGCGACCCGCTGGTGCCGGGCATGCTGGTGGTGGACGATTTTTACTGGCTCGGCCAGTCGCTGCGCGCGCTCGGCGTGCCGCTGTTCAGCCTGCTCGAAGGCGGTTACAGCCGCGACCTGCCCGAACTCATTTTTGCCTACCTCAAAGGTGTGGAAGGAAAATGAAATCTGCATATTTATCGGCTTCCTCGACATCTCAGTGGAATGAGTGTTTACGCCCGCCCTCACCTTTTGTCCTCTCCCCCCAGGAGAGGAGACGGCTGCTGGCCGATTTTGGTTTTACGGATGAACGTTCGGCAAATTCAGTTGTAGGTGTTTCAGAGAGACGGCGAACAATTCTCCCTCTCCTGGGGGAGAGGGCCGGGGCGAGGGCGGATATCATCTTTTGATTCTGATTTTGAATTCCAATTATCCGCGTGTTCGCACCTACGGTGCTGGAAGTCCTCGTGTCTTCCATTTAGACTCCACGCATGACGGTTCTCGAAGCGATTCAGAAGAGCGCGGAATTCCTCGCCAAGAAGGGCGTCGAATCGCCGCGCCTGCAAACCGAGCTGCTACTCGCGCATTTGCTCAAACTGCCGCGCATGAAATTGTATCTGAATTTCGAGCGCGTGCTCACCCCGGCGGAAACGGACGCGCTGCGTGAATTCGTCAAACGCCGTGGCCAGCGTGAACCGCTCCAGCACATCACCGGTTCGACCTCGTTCTGCGGTTTCGAAATCGCCGTGAACCGTCACGCGTTGGTTCCGCGTCCCGAAACAGAATTGCTGGCGGAGTCGGGGTGGGAGTATTTGGCGAAACTCGAACAATCCCCTCACCTGGCCGGAGGCCACCCTCTCCCCGCCGGGCGGGGAGAGGGACGGGGCGAGGGGCGCGTGGCTTTGGATTTCGGCACGGGCACGGGCTGCATCGCAATCGCGCTGGCGGCGAAATGCCCGTCCGCAAAAATCATTGCGACAGACATTTCAGCGGATGCACTTGCGCTGGCTGGGGAAAATGCCGGGCGAAACAATGTCGCCGACCGGATTGAATTTTTGCAAGGCGATGGTTTTGCCGCGCTGCAAGACGTAGGACAGGCATCTTGCCTGTCTCCATCTGAAAAGAAAAAGTTAGAGACAGGCGGGACGCTTGTCCTACATTTCGATCTCATCATCAGCAATCCGCCTTACATTCCATCCGCGGAAATCGCCGCACTCCAGCCGGAAGTGCGCGATTTTGACCCGCGCGCGGCGCTGGACGGCGGCGTGGATGGCCTGGACTTTTACCGGAAGCTGGCGGCGGAGGCGAAACCGTTCCTGAAACCGGGTGGGAAGATCATGCTGGAATTCGGCGACGGCCAGGTTGACGCCATCCGGACAATTTTTGAAGCCGAAAAGTGGATTGTCGAAGCGGTGAAGGAGGATTACTCTCACCGGGCAAGAATTTTAATTGCCAAATCGTCCTCGTCGTCGTCCTCGTAATCGTAATCGAAAAACGAGGACGAGGACGAGAACGAGGAGGATAAACCAATTTCACATGGAAAGTTTTTTAATCAAAGGCGGCGTGCCACTGCACGGCGAGGTGACCATCAGCGGCAGTAAAAATGCCGCGCTGCCCATCATGGCGGCGGCGTTGCTGACCGCCGAACCGTGCGTCATCCGGGGCGTGCCGGATTTGAGTGATACGCGATTCATGGCGCGCATCCTCGAATCGCTCGGCGCCACGGTGAAATTCGAGCGCGGCACACTGACGGTCCGCGCGCAAAAAGTCCGCGGCTACGCCGATTACGAACTTGTCCGCAAGATGCGCGGCTCGATTTGCATCATGGGGCCGCTGCTGGGCCGTCTGAAAAAAGCGCGCGTGTCGCTGCCCGGCGGCTGCATTATCGGCGCACGCCCCATCAACCTGCATTTGAAAGGCTTCGAATCACTCGGTGCGAAAATTACGATTGACGGCGGTTATGTCAGCGCCGCGGCCAAGCAACTCGCGGGCGTGCCGATGTTTCTCGGCGGACGCTCAGGCTCGACCGTGCTGGGCACGGCGAATGTGATGATGGCGGCAACGCTGGCCGAAGGCGTGACGGTCATCGAAAGCGCGGCATGCGAACCGGAAGTGGTGGACCTGGCCGGTTTCCTGAATGCGATGGGTGCAAAAATTTCGGGCGCGGGCAGCCCGACCATTACAATCACCGGCGTCAAAAAGCTGCACGGCGCGGCGCACAAGGTCATTCCCGACCGGATTGAAGCGGCGACTTTTGCCATTGCCGCCGCCGCGACGAACGGCGAAGTCACGCTCAAGGGCGCACGTGCGGACCACCTGCGCGCAGTGATTGATAAATTGAACGAAACGGGCGTGGCGGTGGAACGGCGTGGCGCAAATTTGCTGGTGCATCGAAGCGGCCGGCTCAAATCGGCAGATGTGACGACACTGCCCTATTCCGGTTTTCCGACGGACGTGCAGGCGCAAATGATGTCGCTGCTCGCGCTCGCGCCGGGCATCAGCATCATCACGGAGCGGATTTTTGAGTCGCGTTTCATGCACGTGAGCGAACTGGCGCGGCTGGGCGCGGACATCGAGATCGAAGGGCCGAGCGCGATTGTGAAGGGCGGGCGGCCATTGAGCGGCGCGCCGGTGATGGCGAGCGACTTGCGCGCGTCAGCGGCGCTGGTGATAGCCGGTCTGGCGGCCAAAGGCGCGACGCAGGTCAATCGCATCTACCATCTGGACCGCGGCTACGAAAAAATGGACGCGAAACTGCACAAGCTGGGCGCCCGGATTGAGCGTGTCGAAGAAAATTCGTAGGAGCGCGGACAGAATCGCATCAAGCTGAAGCTTGGACTCCAACTTGCGGACAAGCTGTCCGCGCTCCGGTTGTTCCCCACTAGAGCATATTAAATAATACTATAGCTACAAAGGGACTGCGGTGGCATAGTGGGGGGCATGAAAACATTGTCTGTGGATCTGCGTGAACGGATTCTGGCTTCCTATGATGCGCGCGAAGGAACACGCGAGGAGACAGCGAACCGTTACCGGGTATCGCTGGGCATG
>Ga0182030_10009335_pt1 | contig 20085 bp, 17 predicted proteins | sample 812S3MmetaG_FD_121299 | JGI IMG/M metagenome (GOLD analysis project Ga0182030, IMG submission 121299) | Permafrost microbial communities from Stordalen Mire, Sweden - 812S3M metaG (Illumina Assembly) | ecosystem: Environmental > Terrestrial > Soil > Wetlands > Permafrost | place: Sweden... | reverse complement strand
TTTGACTGGTTGATTAGTGAGTGCTTGCGTCGATTAGAAAGGTGCTCAACCGGACAGGCATGAACACCTTACTGATTTTCGTCTGCAAGATGATGATGCTAAAAAACCATCGCGGTAACCTCTTACCGTTTTGCGTTTTGCGGCAGGCGCAACCCCGACTGGTACCGGAGTTGTAAGGCAGGGATTTTCAGCCGGGTGCCATGGGTCGCGGCAGCTCGATCGCGCTCCGCAGCCGATGGCTGGTAGCGGGTCTGTTCTGGCACGCACTCGAACTACCGAGATTAGAGTGCCCGATCCCTGGCGCGATAGAATGGGATAGCCGCAGCAAGCGAAGGGGCTGCCATCGTGCAACCGACCAATATCATCGTCAAGGATCAGGACATCCTCGGAGGGACTCCGGTCTTCCGAGGCACGCGCGTCCCGTTTCAGGCGCTATTGGATTACCTGGAAGGCGGGCAGAATCTCGATGAGTTTCTCGACGATTTTCCCACTGTGACGAAGGACGCAGCGGTGGCGTCGCTCGAACTGGCGAAATCGCTCCTTGTCGGTCAATTGGGATGAAGATCCTGCTCGACGAGTGTATTCCGCGCAAGCTCAAGAACTCATTCCCCGGCCATGAATGCCAAACCGTGCCCGAAGCGGGCCTGGCCGGCCAGAAAAACGGACTCCTGCTTTCGCTCGCCGAAGGCGCTGGCTTTGACCTTTTCATAACAATCGATAAGGGCCTCCAGTACCAGCAGAATCTGGCTGGCCGCGGCATCGCAATTCTGTTAGTGCGCGCCAGATCGAACCGCCTCGAAGATCTCTTGCCGTACGTGGAAGCGTGCCGATCGCTAATAAACTCGATCCAGCCCGGTGAACTGAAACGGGTCGGCGAATAGAGCCGACGGCCGGATAGATCCGCCCGACGCCTCAGTGTTCACCAGCGCGTTCCACCCCGCCTTGGAGGAGTCAACAAGAGGTGAACCGCATCCGATAGCCCTAAAGGGCCATGTAAGCCATGAGCTGACCTGATCTAATCGAGACAGAGGCGCAGCAGAACAATGTCGAGCCTGTTGCCGACCCCAAACTCAGCGCAAGGCTCGGGTTGCTCAAGAACCCTGCTATTGTTGGCCTTCGCCGCCATCGCCGCCGCGGGGCAGGACGCGGCGCAGAATGCCCAGCAGAATCCCGAGCGGGAAAAGCCGCTTGTGCGCGTCTATGTGGACCTGGTGCAGATGGATGTGGTGGTCACCGACGCCAAAGGGAATCACATTAGCGATCTGAGGCCGGAGGAGTTCGAGATTCTGGAGAACGGAAAGCCGCAGCGGATCACGAATTTCTCATACCTGGCTGGCGCGCGCGTCGGTACGATTGCGAACGCGCCGCCGAGCACTCCGCCGGGCGCGGTCCCGGGGAAGGGGGCAAAGGTGCCTACGCCGCCGCCGCCAATCCCTCCGGCCCGCATCGCCGCCGGCGAGGCCAATCGGACCATCGCCGTCGTCGTGGACGATCTCGGCATCGGCGAGCAGAGCTTTGCGGCCCTCCACGCGGCGCTGGAGAAGTTCATCGACCAGCAGGTGGGACCAAGCGACCTGGTGGCCATCGTTACCACCAGCGGCCGGTTGGGCTCGTTGCAGAGTCTCACCTCGGATAAGCGGCTACTGCGGGCGGCGGTGGCGAAGTTCCGCTCGATCCCCAATCACAGAACGGTCGTCGGGGACGACGATTTCACTTGCGTCTATTATTGCTACATGACGGGCGGGAGCCGGCCCGGAATGCCCCAGGACGAGGACGCGTTTCTGTCCTATACGAACAAGCTGGAGTCGCTGCGAGAACTGGAGAACGATCGCCGCTCGTTGTACTACGGCTTGCTGAGCCTCTCAGCGATGCGGCGCGTCGTGGACGGTCTGCGCGAGTTGCCCGGCCGGCGGTCGATTCTGCTCTTTTCGGAAGGCCTGCCGTTGGTGCGCGCCCAGGGCCGGGGGGAAACAAACCCGCAGATCACGGATGGCTATGAGGCCTTTATTAACCACGCCAATCGTTCGGGCATCGCGGTCAATACGATCGATCCGCGCGGCCTGGTCGCGACCTTTGCAACGGCCGATTCGGACGACGTCTGTGGCGGGGCCAAAAGGTCGGAATTGACGTTGACCCAGCTCCAGCTCAGCGATATCGCCAAGCGCACGGGCGGCATCTCCTCATATAACGACAATGACATTGTGGGCTCGATGGGTCGCGTCATGAACGATCAATTGGGCTACTACCTGATCGCCTACAAGCCCCCGGAAGCGGTGAAGTCAGGACACGCGGATCCGGGATTCCGCAAGATTGCAATCCGCGTGACGCGGCCGGGGTTGAAGCTGCGTTACCACTCCAGCCTGTACGAGCAGAAGCCTGAAGAGGCGTCGGCGGAGCATGGCCCCAAGCGTGGACCCAAGCGTGAAGACGACCGGCTGGTTGCGGCCGTCGAATCGCCATTTGCCGTCCGGGATGTCCGCATCCGGCTTGCTTCCCGCTTCTGGGACAACGGTCCCGGCGCGGGTTCGGTCCTCGACACGATTTTGCAGATCGACGCGCGCGATCTGACCTTCCGCGAGGACGGCGCTGGCCGCCGCAAGGCGACGTTCGACATCCTGGCCGTGACCTTTGGCACGGCCACCAAGCCGCTGGACACATTTGAAAAAAACTATACGCTATCGCTCACCGAAGCCGGCTATCAGCGGGCGCTGCGCGAAGGACTCGTACAAGAGCTGCATCTGCCGGTCAAACAGGCCGGCGCGTACCAGCTTCGGGGCGCAGTACGCGACAAAGATTCCGGGCGCGTGGGTTCGGCCAGCGAGTTCGTCGAGGTCCCGGACCTGACTCACGGCAAGCTGGCTCTTTCCGGGATCGCATTGAGCGGAAAGCCCGGGAAGCCCGGGAAAAACGGTGAGCCGCCGGCCGCGGAGAGTGACAACAAACTGCGCTTCCACGCCGGAGGAACGGTGTATTACGCCTGCCAGGTATTGAATACCAAGCCTGCTCCCGACGGCTCGACGAATGTGGAACTACGCGCCACCCTCTTCTACGACGGGCGTGCGCTGGGGACGAGCCCTGCAATCGGAATTGATCCGAAAGGCCAGACCGACGCTAAGCGGCTGGCGGCGAGCAACGATTTCCGGCTGGGGAAGCAATTGACGCCGGGCGACTACACGCTGCAGATAGTCGTCGTCAACAAGAATGCGCCGGAGAAGCGCGCCACCGTCAGCCAAACGGCCGATTTCGAAGTTGTCGAGTGAACAACGGCTAGTGCAGCCGCATCCGCGACCGGATCGTCTTGCTCAGTTTCTCGATCTCTTCCAGCTTTTTGATGCTCTGCAGCGGGAGCACGTACGGCGTGCCCTTCGCCACCTCCGTCCGCACCTCCCACAGCAACCGCTGCATCTTGTGCAGATCCTCCAGGTTCTTCGCGTATTCCTCTCGCAGCACGCGGTCCGGATTCTGGATCACCTCGGGCACAGGCGGCCGGACGCTGTCCTGGGACTTCGATTGCGGGCGAGCACCGGTTTGCGGCTGAGCGCCGGGCAGCGCGCAGAACAGGACGGCGATCAAACATAATAGCCGCAACACGCTGCTATCATGACGCTTTATGCGGGACATCAATGTTGGCATCGTGGGCCTCGGCAACGTCGGGAGTGGAGCAGTCACTATTCTCGCGGAAAACGCCGACGAAATCGCCGCCCGGCTGGGCTTCCGGCTGAACCTGGAAGCAGTTTGCAGCCGCACCGCGCTGCGGCGCCCGATGACCGCCGGCATGGCGCGGGCCTTCGTCACCGAGCATTGGCGCGACGTGGTGACGCGGCCGGGCATCGACATCGTGGTCGAATTGATCGGCGGTACGGGCGTGGCGCGGCAGGTGGTGGAGGGCGCCATCGCCAACGGGAAAAGCGTCGTCACGGCCAACAAGGAACTGATTGCGCTGGACGGCCTCAATATCTGGCGGCGCGCCACCGAGCGCGGCGTGAGCCTGGGCCTGGAGGCCTCGGTGTGCGGCGGTATTCCGATTCACGCGGTGCTGCGCGAGGGCATCTGCGCCGACCGCATCGAGACCCTGTTCGGCATCCTCAACGGCACCAGCAACTACATTCTGACCGAGATCGAGAAGCACGGCACGCCGTTCAACGCCGTTCTGGCCGAGGCCCAGAAGCTGGGCTACGCCGAAGCCGATCCGGCCGCCGACATCGACGGCTTCGACGCCCGCTCCAAGCTGGCGCTGCTGGCCGCGTTCGCTTTCGGCGTGCGCATCGATCCGCTGCAGATCGCCGTCGAGGGCATCCGGCGCATCGTGCCGGTCGATTTCCGCTACGCTCATCAGCTCGGCTGCACCCTTCGCCTGCTGGGCTCGGCCCGCCGCGAGGACGACGGCCTGTTCGTCAGCGTGCGCCCGGCTCTGGTGCCGCTCAGCACCGTGCTCGCCAGCGTGCAAGGCGCTTACAACGGCGTCTGGAGCCGCGGCGCGTACGGGGCCGACACGTTTTATTACGGCCAGGGCGCAGGGTCGCTCCCGACCGGCGTGGCCGTGGTCAGCGACCTGATGAGAGTGGCGCGCGACCTGCAGACCGGCAATCTGCCGCGCGTTTCGCCGTTCGGCTACGCCACGGTAACCGAGGCCGCGCCGCGCGACATCGGCGAGCAGCGGCGCGAATGGTACCTGCGGTTCCGCGTGGTCGACCGGCCGGGCATCATCGCCGCGCTGAGCGCGATTCTGGCCGAGCACGGCATCAGCATCGACGCCGTGCTGCAACTGCCGGACGAGGACTGGCGCTCGCTGCCGTTTGTCATCACGACCGAGGAGACGCGGGAGTCGAATCTGCGCGCCGCGCTGGCCCGGATGTCGGAATTCGACTTCATGGCAGAGCCGCCTCTGGCCCTGGCCATCGAGCGCGGCGTGTGAGCGCGCGCCGCGAAAACACCGTGAACCCACCGCGAATTCACCATGAAAACACCGTGCGCGACCACGCATTGACCACAGTTTCACCGTGAAAACACGGTAAGAACACGGTGCGCGACGGTGAAACCATGGTGCTTTTTGCGGTGTTTCGCCGGCTGGCGGCGCGCTGCGAATGCGCCATCGCAGCGTCCATCGCGGTCAGATCGTGCGTGCGATTTCGACCAGATCGGAGAACAGACCGTAGGCCGTCTGATCGAGTCCGGGCTTGAGCGTGAACACGCCCACATCGCCCATCAGGTCGGTGTGCAGCACCAGCAGGTTCGAGGTGCCGCGGCAGGCGGCCAGGATGTCGTCGCGGTCGAGCACCTCGGCGCGCACGCGCAGTTTGACGCCGCGCGGCGTCTTGCGGGCGCGGCTGAGCAGGGTCACGCTCTTGCCGCGGGCCTCGATGGCGGCGAGCTTTTCAGGCGTCAGCCGGCCGATGCCACGGCGGTCGATCTGTTGCGGCGTGACGCCGGCGTTCATCAGAACATTGGCCAGCGCGGCGGCTTTGCAGGCCGAGTCCCAGCCCTCGATGTCGAACCAGGGATCGGCTTCGGTGATGCCCAGGCGGCGGGCCTCGGCGATGCCGTCTTCGAGCGATTGGCCCTGGCGCATGGCCTCGATGATCACCTTGCTGGTGGAGTTCAACGCGCCCGAGAAGCCCAGGATTTCGACGCCCGGCAGGGTGTTGCGCACGAGATTAAAGACCGGCGTGCCGTCCATTGTGGTGGCTTCATACAGGAACTCGACGCCGGCGGCGCGGGCCTCCTGTTTCAAGGCCTGGTAGGCGCAGGCGATGGGGCCTTTGTTGGCCGTGATGACGTGCATGTGCCGGGCGAAGGCGGCGCGGATGTAGGACACGGCGGGCTCGCCCGACTCGGGATTGAGAGTCGTGATCTCGACCGCTACTTCGGCCCGCGCCTGAGCCAGAAATTCGTCGACACTGGCGGCGGGCGGGCCGAATGCGGGTTCGATCGGGAGCCCACGCGGGTCGTAGGCGGTGCCGTGGCGGGCGGTGTGGATAGCGACGATGCGGTTAGGGTAGACGGAGCGTTTGCGCTCCAGCAGGCGCGCGAAGGCGCGTCCGACGTTGCCGTAGCCGATCAGTGCGAGTTTCAAAAACTCAGTTTCTCAACTAATTGGGCCAGCTCGCTTTCGAGGGCGGCCTTCTTCTTGCGGGCCTCGTCCAGGCGGGACTGGTGATCGATGATGAAGACCTCTTTGGCGGCCAGATCGGCGGCCCACTTCTCGACCTGCGGCCGCTGGCTGACGACGGAATTCAGGCTCTGAATGTTCTGGCGCAGCCGGCTCTCGTCGGCGCTGAGCGCGTTGATGCGGGCCTCAAGCTGCTGGATCGCCGCGGTGGCGTCGGAGAGATCGCGCTTCTTCGCGGCCAGCGTTTCCAGCTTCTGGCGAGCCTCCGGGCTGAGCTTGCGGGCGGCGATCCAGGCGACGATCTGGTCGGCGTTCAACCCCATGATGCTGACGCTCTCCTCGAGCGGCTGCTGCTCGACGACGGTCAAGCTGGTGCTACCGGCGGCGGGCGCGGTGACGGCGAAGAGGTAGCGCTGGTCGGACTTCTCCTCCGGCTTGGGCGAGATGAGCTCCTGCTCGCCGACCACCGGATGCGAGATGAGCAGCGCCTTTTCTTTGGCGTCGACGTTCGAGACGGTGTAGGTGGTCCGCCGCTCCAGGACCGATTTGGTGGTGAGCAGGCCGTGTTCGGCCTTGAAAGAGCGAATGACTTGGGCGCCGGTGTCGAACTTGGTCGTGACGCGCGTGCCGAGATCGATGGCGAAGGAGAGGAACCGCTTGTCGCCGGCCTTGAAGGTGCTCATCAGCGACTCGCCGGTGTAGCCCTCGGGCGTGTAGACGGTGACCGGACCGCCGTCCAGCGTCTTGCCGGTCGAGTTGGTCAGCTTGGCCGCGCGCTGCGGATGCACGCCCTCGCCGGAATCCCAGATGTAGACCTGGCGGGCGGTGATCTTCTGCTGGACGAAGGGCAGCAGCAGGGATTCGCCGGCCTTGACGCTGGCCGGGCGGCTGAAGTGGTATTCGAACAACTCGCCGACCTCCTGGGCTTCGGTGTCGGGCTCGACGCTGCTGGAGACCTCGACGCTCTCATTGACCGAGCCGAGCATCCCGCCGGCGACTCCGGCGGGGGTGCCAGCAGGCATGGGAGCGTTCATCTGAAGCATGTTCTGTTGCTGGCCCATGCCCAGCTTGGCCTTGGCGATGTAGTGGCCGGGCGCGGCCTGGGGGGCGGCGTTGCGTTCGAGGTTCTTGAACTGGGCCACATTCTCGGCTGGCTCCAGGTCCTGGCGCTGGATGTATTTCGGTTCGTAGAGGCGGCTGATGAAGGAGATGGGCTGGCCCGAGACGACGGTCAACTGGACGTTGTTCCAGTCGGAATCGCTCTTGTTTTCGACGATGGCCCAGCCCTCGATGGTGGCGTCGTCCTTGTCGGTGAAGGCCAGGCGGTAGGCCGATTTCCACATCGGGGCGGGCACCAGGTAGCGGGCCAGCAGGTTGCCGGCCGCGCCGGAGGTCTCGACCCATAGCGACTTGCGCTCCTGCGACTGCGCCTGCTGGTAAGCGCCGAGGGCGTCGGTGAGGAGCTTCTGCAGGCGGTCGTCGGCGAGCTTGACGCTGGAGACGCCGTCCAGGTCGATGATGCGCAGCTCGCCGGCGGTGGTCAGGAAGGTCAGCTCGAGCTTCTGCGCCTGCACGATCTGATGGAAGGCTGGCCCGGCCGGCGCGAGCGGCTGGACGACGCGTCCGCTGACGACGACGCCCTCGACAGGCCCGCCGGTGGTGCCGAGGACGATGCGCGCGCCGCGCATCTGATCGAGCAGCGTGGCCAGGTTGACGCCGTCGGGAATCCTCAGGCCGATGTCGGCCAGGCGGAGGTCCAGAGGCTCGTCGAGCTCATAGCGCAGGTGCGTCACGGCGCCGGCCGAGGAGGTGAGGACCAGGGTTTTGAGAACGTCGTCCATCTCGGATTTCTTGAATTCGAGGCGCACGGGCTCGCCGGGCTTGACAGCGCCGGAACGCTCGAACAGCGCCAGGCCGTTCTTATAGAGCACGACGCGGGAAACGGGGAGTTCGGCCGCGGACAGGGTCAGAGCTGCCGCGATCAGAAACGCAAAACAGCGGATCATTATGATTCCTCCAAATCCATCCTACGGGGCCTCTCCTACAATGCCACTCCTAAGCCTCGTCCGGCGGCGATTCGTCGCCTGGACGAGGCCCACAAGAAAGACGTGGCCGCTACGCGTTTAGACGCCGGCGGAGCGCCGATTCGTTCATGCGGCGATGAAATAGCGGGTGAGAAGAAGGGTGAAGTCCACACAGCGCAGGAGAGGCAGAGGGTGGAGCGGAAGAATTGTGCGCGCCCTGGGTCGATTTGGGCAGTTTTGCCCAACTCGGTTTCTAAGCAATTGATTCTAAAAGGCATAAAATGGCTAGTTGGGAAATCGTTGCCCAATCGCTCACGGCCACGGCGCGATCGCAACGCGAAGCATCCGCTCCTTAACAGTCGCGGCTCCGTCACGTGGTCGCGGCTCAGAAACGGCGGTCGCGGCTCTGAAACGAGCGGCTCGTCAAGACGCGAAGCAACCGCTCTCTCGAATGTCACCCGCTGACATTCATCTCCATGGGTGGCCCGCAGGGCATGGCGCGATCACAACGCGAAGCATCCGCTCCTTGACAGTCGCGGCTCAGTAACAAGAGTCGCGGGTCGATAGCGCAGTCCCCACTCGGTTTCGGCCACCTACGAGATGCCCTCGCCGGGCGGTTCGTCGAGCAGCAGCATGAGGCGTTCGGCGAAATTGTCTTCGCTTTCGGACCACAGCAGACGGCGCTCGACGGTGAGGGCCTCTTCCAGGTCGTCGGCCAGGTGCAGAATGCTGCGGATATTGGATTGCACCGGGCGGAGCTGGTCGCTCTTCGGCTGGGGCAAATAGAGATCCTCGCGGCCCAGGTCGATCCAGATCTGCTCGGCCTCGCCCAGGGGGTTGAGGACGTCGTGCTCGAAGAGCGGCGCGTGCAGCTCGATGCAGACGCGCGAGGGTTTGAGCGCCCAATCGCCGTCCCAGAGCCACAGATCCCAGCGCGTTTCGAGCTGGATGCAGCAATCGTCGTGCAGGAACTCCTGCACCAGGCCGGCGGCCTCGCGAGCGTCGACCGCGGTGTCGAGGAAGCTCTCAAAAACGGGGACTTCGTGGAACGAGACGGCCCACACGCGCAGCAGCGAACCCGGCGCGAGTTTGGAGAACGGGAAGACCTCGAGGGTCTTGCGGAAGTAGATCGGCAGCGCGAGCGGGCTGAAGCCGCCGAGCCACAGCGAGAGGAAGAGTGGGTCGCCCATAGCGGCTAAGTCGTCTGCGCCCGACATCCTCCTTACGCTAACGCATTCCGAGCAGAGGCGGCTGCGGCGCCGGCGGGTGGATTGCTGCGGGAGTGGGAAATCGGTCCCGCTTGCCGTGGCCCCCGATGAGAGATCGACCACACATGGACAAGAAACAGCCAATTTGGCCTATTTTGCCACGGCGCCGGCGCAAGCGACTGCCCGGCTGCATTCACCGTCTCCGCACGATGGATGCCGCGGACGATCAGCCGGCCTTCGATCCGACCGAAGGGTCGAGCGGGCATTCTCAGAAAGGCAACTGCTGCGCCAGGCTGGAGGGCCTCAAGGCTTTCCAGAGTGGCCAGTTGTCCGAGAACTCGCGATTCCAGCAACTCCTGCCTCGGCGGGCCCATGTGCCCGGGCGCGGCCTGCGACCGAAACTTCTCCGGGTCCTCCGCACTAAGATGAGATTCAGATCTGTATGTGCAATTGTTGTGGGCATTTCTTACGCCGTCACAACGTTACATGCACGTAATGGTCCAGATTACAACCGCGGTGCCCGAAAATCGCCATGCTGTTGAATCGGCGTGGGTTAGTGGATACTCAGCGGATGCGGAAGGCAAGCGGTGAACTCAAAGTGAGGCATTTGCCGCAGTCTATACGTCCCTGATCCCCCACTGCGGCGTTCCCGTCCAGACACGGCGTTCCCGAACCCGATCCATGCCGCGGCGCCGGTGGTCTGTCGCCGCTTCCTGTCCGCAACCGAAGATCAGCCAGGATTCCCGCCTGCCGAAACTGAACTCCGTCGACTCAACTTTGCGCGCCCAGTTCCTCGTGGGAGACGTCTTTGACGTGCGTGGCGATATACCACTTGTAACCGAAGGGATCGCGGACGCCCGACATGCGGTCTCCATAGGGCTGATCGGCGGGCTCGCGCAGGCTCTCCGCGCCCGCGGCCAGGGCCTGCGCATAGACGGCGTCGCAATCGGCGGTGTAGATCAGCAGGCTGATCGGAGAGCCGCCGTAATGCTCGGGACTATACGCATCCATCTGCGGCGCTTCATCGGCCAGCATGATGGTCGAGTCCCCGATCAGAATCTCCGCGTGGCCGATGCGGCCTTCGGGACCGGCCATTCGGAATTTCTCCGTCGCTCCGAAGGCTTGCACGCAAAAAGCTATGGCCGCGGCGGCGTTCTTGAAGATCAGATACGGCTGGACGCAATGATATCCATCCGGTACCGGTTTCACCTGGGACATCGAGTGTTGCTCCTTTGAACGGCGATTCCTGGGCCGAGCCCGGCACCTGGATTGAACCGGGGCTCAATTCTGGACATAGAAATCAAATTAGCATACGCCGGACCTCCGACCTAAGAAAATCCGGCGCATTCCGCGGAGAGTGGATGCTCATGCGGCTCCGGGCGCCTTGAACGCAAAGGCGAAGAAGGCAGCCAGGCCCAGGCAGGCGAAGGCCACGAGATAATTCCAGGCGAGTTTTTCTTTCAGGAACGTGACGGCGAATATGGCGAAGACGAAGAGCGTGACCACCTCCTGAATGATCTTGAGCTGGAAGCCGGAGAACTGGGCGTAGCCGAGGCGATTGGCCGGCACGGCCAGGCAATACTCGAGCAGCGCGATGGCCCACGAGACCAGGATCGCTTTCCACAACGGCCAGGCGTGACCGTACTTCAAATGGCCATACCAGGCGAAGGTCATGAAGACATTCGACATCAGCAGAAGCAGGATAGTGTTCATAGGGTTGGGTTGAGAAACTGTTTATCGCGTGTCTCGGGCATGAAGAAGAACAGGATAGCGAATGCGGCCGCTGCGACCGCGGCCAGGAAGAGAAAGCCGGCGCTGGAGTCAAAGCCTACTGGCTCGCATCCAACACCTCCAACCGCCTCCTTCAGGGCCGTTCCCCGGTTCGCGCGGCTCAGGCGTGCTGGACGCAGCGGAACACGGAGACCGCGAGCGGCGGCAGCGTGAGGGTCAGGAAATGGTAGTGATTCTGGATGACGCCGGGGCGGCTCCAGAGGTCGCCGCGATTGCAAACGCCGCTGCCGCCGAATTGTTCGGCGTCGCTGCAGAGAACCTCGACATACTTGCCGGGCTCGGGCACGCCGACGTTGTAGCCGTGGCGGACCACCGGGGTGAAGTTGCAGACGAAGACCAGGAAATCGTTCGGGTCTTTGGCGCGGCGGACGAACGAAATGACGCTCGAGTCGATGTCGTGGAAGTCGATCCACTCGAAGCCGGACCAGTGGTAGTCGACCTCGAACATCGGTTTTTCCCGGGAGTAGAGCAGATTCAGCTCGCGCACGTAGTCGTGAAGCTGGTGGTGCCTGGGATACTGCAGCAGATCCCAGCGCAGGCTGGCCTGCCAGTTCCACTCTTCGTACTGGCCGAGTTCGCAGCCCATGAACAGCAGCTTCTTGCCGGGGTGGCCGTACATGTAGCCGAGAAAGGCGCGGACGTTGGCGAAGCGCTGCCAATCGTCGCCGGGCATTTTGGAAATGAGCGAGCCCTTGCCGTGGACCACTTCGTCGTGGGAGATCGGCAGCAGGAAGTTTTCGCTGAAGGCGTAGACCAGGCTGAAGGTGATGTCGTGATGGCTGAAGCGGCGGAAGATGGCGTCCTGGTGGAAGTAGTGGAGCATGTCGTGCATCCAGCCCATGTTCCACTTCATGGTGAAGCCCAGGCCGCCGGCGTAGACCGGGCGGGAGACGCCGGCGAAGGAGGTGGACTCCTCGGCGATGGTGATGGCGCCGGGTACCTTGTGGGCCTCTTCATTGAACCGCTTGAGGAAATCGATGGCGGCCAGATTCTCGTTGCCGCCGTATTGGTTAGGCAGCCACTCGCCGGGCTGGCGCGAGTAATCGAGATACAGGATCGAGGCCACGGCGTCCACCCGCAGGCCGTCGATGTGATACTCCTTCAGCCAAAACAGGGCGTTGGAGATGAGGAAATTGCGCACTTCGTTGCGGCCGAAGTTGAAGATCAGGGTGCCCCAATCCTTCTGCTCGCCCTGGCGCGGATCGTCGTGCTCATAGAGCGCGGTACCGTCGAAGCGGGCCAGGCCGAAGGCGTCCTTCGGGAAATGAGCGGGGACCCAGTCGATGAGGACGCCGAGGCCGGCGCGGTGGCATTCGTCGACGAAGAAGCGGAAATCGTCGGGGTTGCCGAAGCGGGCGGTGGGGGCGTAGTAGCCGGTCACCTGATAACCCCAGGAACCGGAATAAGGGTGCTCCAGGGGCGGCATGAGCTCGAGGTGGGTGAAGCCCATCTGCCGGGCGTAGGAGACCAGGCGCTGGGCCAGCTCGCGATAGCTGAGCGGGTTGCCGGAGGGATCGCGCATCCACGATTCGAGATGGACCTCATAGCACGACATGGGCGCGGTGAGGGCATCGGCGGCGGCGCGGCGCTCCATCCACTCGGCGTCATGCCACTCATAGCGGGTCAGGTCCCAGACCACTGAGGCCTGCTTAGGCGGCTTCTCGGTGGCGAAGGCGTAGGGGTCGCATTTCAGGCTGTGCACTCCGAAGATCTTCGAGCGAACGAAGTATTTGTAGAGCGCGCCGACGCCGACCCGCGGCAGGAAGATCTCCCAGATGCCGCCATCGCGCAGGCGCATGGGATGGCGGCGCACGTCCCAATAGTTGAAGTCGCCGGCGACGCTGACCACTTCGGCATTGGGCGCCCAGACCGTGAACCGGACGCCAGGGACGCCGTCCACTTCAACCAGATGCGCACCCAGCGCGTGCCAGGCTTCGTGATTGGTGCCCTCGGCGTGCAGGTGCAGGTCGAAGCTGCTCAGCAGCGGCCCGAAACGGTAGGGATCCTCGATCTCCTCGACCGTGTCCTGCTGGGTCTCCACCCTCAGGCGGTAGCGGCCCGGAGCGCGGTCGAACGCGGCTTCAAAAAAACCCTCGGCGTGCCGGCGCTCGAGCTCCACGCTGCGGCCATCTTCACATAGCGCCGTGACGCTCCTGGCGTGCGGCAAGAAGGCGCGCAGCGTCCAACCGCCTTTGGCCGTGGACTGCGGGCCCAGGACGGCGAACGGATCACCGTGGTAGCCGCCGACAATAGCTTCCAGATCACCCGGCTTCATGGGCCTATTATCGCAGCGACGGGGCCGCAGGATTGAAGGCTTCTTGGCTGCAACGCCCGATAGACCCATGTCTACTTCTTCGTTGCGCTCGGTCGGAAGCGCTCGACGTACGCTCCGATTACCGCGCTTCGACCTTTGCCGATGAGAAGCGCCTCCACAGGCGCAGGAGCACCGTCACGACCAGCGCCATGGCAAAGATGGTCCAGGCCAGGATGAGCAGCATGTAGCAGAGCATCCACCAACTGTCGTATTCGAGCATCATCGACGCCGGGATTGTCAACACTCGCGCAACGACGTAAATGGCGACGATCTTCTTCCAGATGGACCCACGCGACTCCAGCCAACGGCCGATGGTGTACCAACATAATGCCGCACACAGAAAATGGAGGCCCGCCCAGCGGAAATCGAATGGAGTGCTGAGCCTCCAGCCCGTAGCCCCATTCGGGATGAACGCCTCGAAGATGGCCGCCACGGTTAATGTGGCGGGCAAGGTGCCCGAGGTGATTGCCTGGACTGGCGCTTGCGGCCGGTACCAGCAGTCATTCCGCCACCAGTTGGGATCGATGCGCTCGTACGATTGGTGCCAGAGCGGATAAGGGTTCCTTCTCGCAAGCCGGTCGGCATCGACCACATGGACTGCTGCAATGAGCAGCGCCGCATCGATGACCAGGTTGACCACTGGCAGCAAATAGCGGAAGCGCATGTGGGCTCTTGCACAATTAGACACCAGTTCCGGTCAAAGAGGGCATCGAAAGCAGCGGCTACGATAAGGGAACGTGACCGAATTCATTCATCGACTCAAGAAAGCGGAATTGCACCTGCATCTGGAAGGTTCGGTCGAGCCGGAAACCTTGTTGGAAATCGATCCGGCGCTGACGCGGGAGAAGGTCGCGGAAGCTTACGGCTACACCGATTTCCTCGGATTCCTGCAGAGCTACAAGTGGGTGAACCTGCGCCTCACGCAGCCGGCACACTTCGCGCTGATCGCGCGGCGGCTGCTCGAGCGGCTCAGCGCGCAGAACGTGGTGTATGCCGAGATCAACCTGTCGGTGGGAGTGTGGCTGTGGCGGGAGTTGCCGTTCGAGCCGTACTTCGCCGCGATTGCCGCGGAGGCGGCGCAAAGCCCGGTGGAGGTGCGGTTCATACTCGATGCGGTGCGGCAATTCGGCGTCGAAGCGGCGTGGGAGGTAGCGCGCCTGGCGGCGGCCCATCGGGAGCGCGGCGTGATTGGATTCGGCATCGGCGGCGACGAGGCGCGGGGGCCGGCGCTGGAGTTCCGCGAGGTGTTCGCGTGGGCCAGGCAGCAGGGGCTGCACCTGGCGCCGCACGGCGGGGAGACGATGGGGCCGCAAACGGTTTGGGACGCGCTGGAGTGCGGGGCCGAGCGGATCGGACACGGCATCGGCGCGATCGGCGATCTGGCCCTGGTGCGGCACCTGGTGGAACGCCGGATCCCGCTGGAGATCTGCATCACGAGCAACCTGCGCACGGGCGCGGTGGCGTCGCTGGGAGCGCACCCGCTGCGGCGGCTCTACGATGCGGGAGTCCCCGTGACGCTGAACACGGACGACCCGGCGATGTTCGGGACCACGCTGGAACGCGAGTATGAAATCGCGGCTACGGCATTCGGCTTCACGCAAGAGGAGTTGAGAGGGATCGCAGCGAACGGGTTCGAATTCGCGTTTGATGCAGAGGCGCGGGGACTGGCGGGGTAAGGCGGACGGGAGTTGGTTGCAGAAGCACTCGGCACATCCGCTCCCTGACGGTCGCGGCTCAGTAACACAGTTGCGGCTCAGCAACACGGTCGCGGCTCAGTAACACAGTTGCGGCTCAGCAACACGGTCGCGGCTCAGTAACGCTTGGGCGCGGTGCGGCGAGTTTCAGCCAAAGACCGTTCGAGCAGGCTGAGAGCCTGTGGCGGCTGCGCGGCGACCAGCAGGCAGCGGCTCAAACGAGGCGCCACGAAACCCTCGGCGACGGCGTGGCCGACGAATGCCAGCAGGTGGTCGTAGTAGCCGCCGGTGTTCACGAGGACGCAGGCTTTGTCGTGATAGCCGAGCATCGAATAGGTCAGCACCTCGAACAGTTCGTCGAGCGTGCCGAAGCCGCCGGGCAGTGTCAGGAACGCGTCGCTCAGCTCGGTCATAACGGTCTTGCGCTCCTGGAGCGAGGCGACGACGCGCAGTTCGGTCAGCCCGCGGTGGGCCACTTCGCGTTCCACCAGGGCGCGCGGAATCACGCCCACCACGCGGCCGCCGGCGGCCAGCGCGGCGTCGGCTAAGGCGCCCATCATCCCATTGCGCGCGCCGCCGTAAACGATCGTCCAGCCGGACGCGGCGAACAGCCGTCCGGTCTCGCGGGCAGCATCCAGAAACAGGTCTGAAACGGAGTTCAGCGAACCGCAGAATACGCACACCGAAGACATGGCTCTCCCCGCATTGTAGGAGACCGGGGCCGGGCCCGAGTGCAGTGCGCAGCGCTGGCGCGCCATGAATAGCGCGCACTGAAGCGGGCCGCGGGCGCCGGTGTGATAGGATGCCTGCTTTCGCTAGGGCTGGGCTTCATTCGTGCAAGTTTGGACTCAGAATTACAATCCGCTGGGTAACGCCGTGCTCTCGACGGCCGTGGCGGCGTTGCCGGTAACGCTAATGTTTTATCTGCTGGCGGTGCGCCGGCTGGCGGCGCACTGGGCGGCGGTGTGGGCGTTCGCGTGCGGCGCGGTGCTGGCGCTGGCGGTGTTCCGGATGCCCGCGCTGATGCTGGCGGCGGCGGTGGGCCACGGGTTTGTTTATGCCGCGATCCGCATTGGATGGATCCTGGTGGCGGCCGTTTTTGTCTACGACCTGACGGTGGAGAGCGGGCATTTCGAGACGATCAAGGTATCGATCGGAGGGATCACGGACGACCGGCGGCTGCAGGCGCTGCTGATCGCGCTGGCATTCGGTGCGGTGCTGGAGGGCGCAGGGGGCGGCGGCGCACCGGTGGCAGTGTGCGGGGCGATGATGATCGGCCTGGGTTTCAAGCCGTTTGAGACGGCGGTGATGTGCCTGCTGGCGAACACGGCGCCGGTGGCGTTCGGCGGGATGGGCAATCCGGTGCGGACACTGGTGGCGGTGACGGGCCTGGCCGAGCCCGACCTGGCGGCCATGACAGGCCGTATCGTTTCGATCACGGCGCTGATCCTGCCGCTATGGCTCGTCCGGACCATGACCGGATGGCGCAACACGCTGCGGGTGTGGCCGGGCCTGGCGGTATGCGGCATCGCGTTTGCCGGAGTGCAGTTATTCTGGTCGAACTACATCGACGGAACACTGGTGAACGTGATCGGCGGCATGTTCACGCTGTTGCTGTGCGCGGTGTTTTTCCGATTCTGGCAACCGAAGCCGATCTGGCGCTATCCCGAGGATCCGCCGGTGGCGGAGCTGGCCCGGAGCCGGCACACGACGCGGCAGGTGCTGCACGCCTGGTCGCCGTTCATGCTGCTGGCCGTGTTCGTCGTCGTGTGGGGACTCCCGCCCGTGAAGCACTTGCTGGAGAGCACGGACTACAAGACGCCGGTGCCCGGATTGCACCAGATGGTACTGCGCACTCCGCCGGTGGTCGCCAAGAACCATGCGGAGCCCGCCATCATGGAACTGGCGTGGCTGTCCACGATCGGCACGGGAACGTTCCTGGCCGGGCTGCTGGCCGGACCGATTCTGGGGCTGTCGTTCGGCAGGACGCTGCGGGTTTTCGGCCGGACCAACTGGCGGCTGCGGTACAGCCTGCTGGCGATCTCGGCCATGATCTCGCTGGGATTCGTGACGCGCTACTGCGGGATGGACGCGATCCTGGGGCTGGCGCTGACGAACACGGGGTGGTTCTACCCGCTTTTCGGCACGCTGATCGGATGGCTGGGGACGGCGATGAGCGGGACGGACGCCGGATCAAACGCGCTGTTCGGGAGCCTGCAGGTGATTACGGCCAACAAGCTGGGACTGAATCCGGTGCTGATGGCGGCGGCCAACACGGCCGGGGGCGTGATGGGCAAGATGATCGGCGCGCAGTCGATCATCGTGGCCTGCGTCGCGACGGGGCTGGAAGGAAAAGAGGGCGACGTATTCCGGGCCGTTCTGAAGCACAGCATCGCGCTGGCACTGTTGATAGGCCTGATCGTGATGTTTTTCGCCTATGCGGCGCCGGGATGGGTGCCGAACGGGCATAAATGGTGGTAGCAACGCGCCGCGGTGCGCGCTCTCACGAGACATCGCAGCGACTAAGGAGAAATTGCATCGATGAAACGCAGAGTCATTCAATTGGGAATCCTGACCGCGCTGATCGCACTGCCGGCGCTGGCGCAGCTGGGCATGTTTACGAAAGATCAGTTGCTCGCCATCACCAGCGAGTGGAAGGGCGAGCGATTCCCCGACGGACGCCCGAAAGTCTCCGACGAATTGCTCGACCGGCTGGCGACGGTGGACGCCGAGGAGGCGTGGGGGACGCTGCGCGGAGCCGGTTATCCGCTGCAGTTCGAAGGCAACTTTAAGACCGTAAATGTGAAGGTGGGCGGGCCGCGGATGGTGGGCCGCGCGGTCACGGCGGTGTTCGTTCCATTGCGCAAGGACTTCAACGATTACATCAACGCCAACGGGAAGAAGGAAGGCCGGGTCAGCCACGGCCAGAACTCCTGGGTCATCGACACGCTGGTGAAGCGCGATGTGATGGTGGTGGACCTGTTCGGCAAGATCGAGGACGGCACGATCATCGGCGATAACCTGGGCACGTCGATCATGACTAAGACCGGGACGGGGCTGGTGGTGGACGGCTCCATTCGCGACGTGAGCGGCAACCAGGAAATCGAGGGTTTTCAAATCTTCGCCCGCGGTTTCCATCCCTCGGCGCTGCGCAACACGACGCTGGCGGGCATCAACGTTCCGATCCGCATCGGCGGCGTGACGGTGCTGCCGGGCGATGTCGTGGTGAGCGATCCCGAGGGCGTCACCTTCATCCCGCCGCAGGTTGCCGAAAAGGTGGCCAACGAGGCCGAGCGTACGCACATGGTCGATGAATGGGGCCACAAGATGTTGCGCGAACGGAAATACTCGCCGGGCGAAATCGACACGGAGTGGACTCCCAAGATGATCGAGGAGTTTAACGCGTACTGCGAGGCCAAGGGGTCAAAGGTCCGGCTCGGGGTGAAGGGCAAACACGGGGACCTGTAAACTCCTCGAGATCGACAAGCGGGCCGCGGCCGGGCCACGATCGCCGGTCCATTGCGCGAGAATTCGCGGTACTCTGGAATTCCCATGGGAATCAGCCGCGCCATCGTCATTCTTGCGCTCGCCGGATCGTCCGTCCCGGCACAACTGAGGGACCCGCGCACATTCGACGGCCTGCAGTCGGTAGTCAACTCCATTCAGCCCTGGCTGGCGGTTTCGGGCAGCTACTACACGGACGTCAACTCGCCTGAAGGCGCGTCCGCTTCGATTGGCAGAACCATCGGCTTGAGCGGTGGCGTCTCGATGATGAAATCGTTCAAACGGACGACTTTCACGCTCGGCTACAGCGGCTCTGGTTACCGCTATTTCGGTAAAGGGGAACCTCAGAATGGCTGGCTCCCTTCCAATGTGGTGAGTCTGTCGGTAGGTACCTTATTATCCAGACGGCTCACCTTGGATTTCGAGGAGTTTGCCGGAGCCTCGGCCGGCGGATTCGGACTCACGTCCTGGGGACTGCCATCTTCGGCCAATGGCGTGTTGGGGTCCATCGGAGTCGCCGGCGGCGGCTCGACGGGCGGAGCCACGGTTCCCCCAGGCGCCAGCACGACCAACCCGTTGCAGAACAATCTCGTGGACACCCAGTCCTCCAACCAGATGACGTATTTCTCGAACAGCTCCGGAAGCCTTGGCGTTTTGCTCAGTAAACGGACCATGATGAGCTTTGGCGGATCGGCGTTCTTCGCGCGGCGTGAGGGCAGTTCCTTCAGCGACTCCAACGGGTACACGGGCAACGTGAGCCTGAGCACCTATTGGACGCAGCGATTTTCCACCAACGTCGTCTACTCTTATACGCGGATCGACTACATCAAGAGCATTGGGGACACGAACATCCAATCCGTAACCGTGGGCGCGCAATACCGGATTTCATCGCGCGATTCCATCGCCGGATCTTTCGGCGAGAGCTTTGTGAATTCTCAATTCCTGGCGACGTTGACGCTGCCTCCCGACATCGCCCTGCTGCTGGGCGTGCCGCAGGTGTACGTGATCGACAATGTGAGCCAGAAATTCCTCTCAGGGTCTGCAAACTACAGCCACGCTTTTCAGCGCGGCGGGATCGCGATCTTCTGCTACTCGGGCGTCGTTCCGGGCAACGACCTGCTGTTGCTCAGCCGAAGCGAATCCTGTGGAGCTTCTCTCAGCCGCACGCTCACATCCCGGCTCTCGGTGTCCGGGGTCGGCGGAGTGACACGCCTCACCGGCCTGGCGCAAGCGGGGACCAGCTACGATGCCTATAACGCGGGGCTGTCTTTTTCCTATCGATTCCTCCGTGGACTCTCCTTTACCGCGGGCGGCGGCTATTACGCTAACGAGACGAAGCCGTCCACGACCTCATTTTCCTCCGCCTACGCCAGCGCGGGCCTGTACTGGTCTCCCGAGAACGGTCTGAGGTTCTAGTGCGGCCGGCCGCCGGAGTGCCTGA
>Ga0182030_10009334_pt1 | contig 20086 bp, 16 predicted proteins | sample 812S3MmetaG_FD_121299 | JGI IMG/M metagenome (GOLD analysis project Ga0182030, IMG submission 121299) | Permafrost microbial communities from Stordalen Mire, Sweden - 812S3M metaG (Illumina Assembly) | ecosystem: Environmental > Terrestrial > Soil > Wetlands > Permafrost | place: Sweden... | reverse complement strand
TATCCGATGACCTATCGCGTCGACGCCGACACGACCGACGTTTCGAACCTTTCGGTCGGCGATAGTAAGTCGTTCACCGCTTTCCCCGGCAGCGTGCAGATCGGACTCAAGACCGACTTCGTGGCAACGGCCGGGACGCCGGCGAAGATCTCGGTGATCGCGCTCGACCCGCACGGCACGGTCGTGCCGCAGACGCACGTGCACGTCGAACTGCAGCTCGCAACGTACCTTGCCGCCACGGCCGTCGTGGAAGGCGGCGATACGACCGAACAGAGCGTGACCTATAAGACCGTGGCCGATACGGACATCGACACCACCGGCGATGCGGTTACGGCGCAACTCACGCCGCCCAGTTCCGGAACGTACCGCATTCGCGCCAACGTCGGCGGCGCGAAATCCGATGCAACCGAAACCGACGTGCAGCTCTACGTCACCGGTGCGGGCGACGCGGCGTGGGGTGGGCGCGATCCCAATCAGCTCGATGTTCACCTCAACAAAACCACCTACAAGCCGGGCGACGTTGCCCGCGCGATCATCCAATCACCGTTCCCCGACGCGGACATCCTCGTCGCCGTCGTGCGCAGCGGCGTCATCTGGCAACAACGCCTGCACGCGCACGGCTCGGCGCCGACGGTCTCGTTCACCGTCACGCCGGCGATGCTGCCCAATGCCGCCTTCGAAGCCGTCGCCGTGCGCCGCGGACCGTTACCCACCGAGAACCCCGCCGATACGGGTAACGCGGTCGCGCGCAACGGGTTCGCGCCCTTCGACGTGGCGCTCGACGGCAAATATCTCGTCGTCACGGCAACCCCGCTGCACGCACAGCTCCAGCCCGCGGCGCATCAAAGCATCCATCTGCACGTTACCGACCGCGCGCATCTGCCCGTGCGCGGCCAAGTCACGCTGATCGTCGCCAACGATGCGATCCTGCAGCTCAGCGGCTATCGGCCGCCCGACCTCGTGGCGCAAGTCTACGGCGACCAGCCGATCTCCACGCGCTTCGCCGACAATCGCGGTGCGATCGTTCTGCAAACGCTCAAGCGGGCCGTCGATAAAGGCTGGGGCTACGGCGGCGGTCTCTCGAGCGGCGCCGAGGACACGCGCATCCGCCGCAAGTTCGATCCGCTCGCGTACTACGCCGGCTCGATCGTGACCGATGCGAACGGAAATGCGGACGTGTCCTTCGACTTGCCCGACGATCTCACAACCTGGCGCGTCATGGCGGTCGCTGCGACGACCGACGGACGCTTCGGTAACGGCGAGTCGACCTTCCTCACCAACAAACCGCTGATCGTCAACCCGGTGATTCCGCAATTCGCACGGCCCGGCGACCACTTCGATGCCGGCGTCGCGGTGACGAACGCCGCGAACGCAACCGGCGGAACGCTCGCGATCACCGGATCGCTTACCGCACCGCTGACATTTCTGGTCGATTCGAAACCGGCACTGGCGACGACGTTCTCCGCGCCGATCGAACAAATTACCAAAGCCTACCGCTTCGCAATGGTGGCGGGCGGCCCGGGCACGAGCACGGCAACGTTCACCGCAGCGCGTACGGGCGCGAGTGACGGCTTCGCAGTTCCCGTCCCGGTCATCGACCGCGCCGTGATGGAGAGCGTCATTACGACCGGCGTGACGAGCGCCGGCGCGATGAACGTTCCCGTCAACGTCGCCGCGAACACGCCGGCCGACGCCGGTGGCGTACAACTCGTCCTCGCGAACAGCCTGATCCCTGACGCGCTCGTGGCGGCGCAAGCGGTTTTTGGCGACGAGGATCGGGTTGCCATCGGCGCCGCCGGCCGGCTCACGGTGGCCGCGGACGTGTTGCGCCTTAGCGCGTTGACGAACACCGACGGACCGACGACCGAAGCGCGCACGCAAGCGGCGACGGCGCTCGCGTTTCTCGTCACCCTCCAGCAACCCGATGGCGGCTTCGTGTCCTATCCGGGGGCGAAGGGCAGCGATCCGTTCGATTCGCTCGAGGTGTTGCACGCCTATACGCGCGCGAGCGCCGCCGGCATCGCGGTGAACCCCGCTTCGCGCGCTCGCGCCGTCGGCTTCGCGAACGTCGTCCTGGCCGATCCCGGCGCATGGACATGGTGCAAAAGCGATCCCTGTAAGAGTCAGCTGCGCTTGCATGCGCTCGACGCGATTACCGATGCGGGCGATCGCCGCACGTCCTATCTCGGCGACATCGATGCGGTTCGCGATCAATTCGATATCGCCGATCGCATCCGGCTCGCGCGCTTACTGATCCTCGCACCCGGATATACGGCCCGCGGTACGGCCGAGGCGCACGCTCTGAGTGACCGTGTGTACCAGACCGGCGCGCTGGCAACGTTCAATGCCCCCGAACGCTATCGCTGGTTCGCGCAACCGGTGATCGCGCAAGCGCTCATGACGCGACTCTTGATCGCACGGCACGCCGATGCAGCGACCGTCGATCGCCTCACGCGCAGTCTGCTGGCCTTGCGCCGCAACGGTTCGTGGGGTTGCGCCTGCCAAAACGCCGCCGCGCTCGATGCGCTCGTCGACATCGCCACAAGTTCCGGAGCACCGGCCGGAGTCCAGCTAACGGCCGCGGTCGGGCCGGTCGGACTCGGCGAGGTCAACTTCTTCGCGAATCATGCGGCCTCGCGCACCTTCGACGTCCCCGCAGCGAATTTGTCGAGCGGGCTAAACGAGGTGAAGCTCGCCATGTCCCAACGCGGCGCACTTCACTACGCCGTAACCTATCGCTATCGCATCACCGGAGCGCAACGCGGTCAGCTCAACGGCTTGCGTATCACCCGCGTCCTCCACCCGGCGGGCGCGGCAAGCGCGATTGCGACGATGGGCCTCGCTGTGCTCGATAAACCCGTTGCACTCTATGCTGCGAAGGTCTTCGACATCGAGCTCCAAGTCATCACCGATCATCCGATCGATCGCGTGCAGATCTCCGATCCGCTACCGGCCGGCATGGAAGCCGTCGACACGTCGTTCAAAACGTCGAATGCCGAGACGCCCGCCGCAAGCTGGCAGATCGACGATCAGCAAATCTACCACGATCGCATCGAGGCTTACGCCGACCACCTCGGTCCCGGTATCTACACTCTACACTACATCGCGCGGACCGTTACTCCAGGCACGTTCAGCTGGCCGGGAGCCGAAGCGCGGCTGATCGGCCAGCCCGAAGAGTTCGGCCGGACCGCCTCGGCGTCACTCCACGTGCAATAGCGGGACGATCGGCAACAGCACGTAGGGCGCGCGTTGCGCGTCCGCATGCAGCGTTGTCGTCCCGCCAAAGATCGCGGCAGGCCGGTCGCGTGGATCGTCGTGCAGAAACGGTCCGCAACCGCGCAGTTCGTTCTTGAAGTTCGACAAGCGGCCGCCGCTGGGTCCGGGATACTCATAGTCCTTGCCGCGCACGGTCAGCGCTAGCCGGTAGCCGGCGGGCAGCACGATCGACGTGGGCCAAATTTCGATATCGAGCTCGACGATTTCGCCGGGCTGCAACGGCGCGATTTCGTCGTGCGTATGGTAGGGACGAGCGGGGGTGCTGCGCGCCGGATCGAGCTTGCGATGCGATGCGCGTAGCCAGCCTTGCGCCGGCGGTGTGTGCGGGTCGATCGCGCCCTGAAAGACGACCTCCTCACCATCGGGCGCGAACGCGCGTAGGATCACGAACAGATCCGCATCGCGCGTCGAAGACGACACGAACAGCTTCGCCGCAAGCGGTCCGGTGAGCTCCGTCTCCTCGTCCAATGGCGCTGCGTAGAACGTGACGCCCTCGCCGAGTGCGGCGAACGGCAGCGGCGCCCGTGGCGGCACGGACACGCCGGTGAGCGTTTGCTCACCGAGATCGAGATACGCACGAGTCCACTTGGTGCGTGCGAGCGGCCACTCGTTTTCAGCGCGCTGGACGAAACGATCGACGTGCCGTACCTGCAACTGCACGCGCGGCTGCGCCGACCAGCCGATATCGGCACCCTTCAAATACCGCGCGAAGAATTTCTTTTGCAGCGCGACCCCGTAATCCGTATAGAACTCGGTCCAATGCTCGATTCCGTGGACCTCGAGCCATTTCTCCGTCGACTCGGCCTGCGTAAACGCCTCGAAATTGCCTCTGGGGTGCAGACCCTGACCGCCCCAATTCGCACTCGAGAGTAGGGGAACGGTCACGTTCGACCAGACCGGCGAGCGCGCGCGGTGGTAATCATCATCGAGTGGATGCGCGAAAATATCCTCGCCGAATGCCGCCCGCGATCGTGCGAGTGTCGCGTCGTCGTATTGCTCGTCGCCGCAGACCGGGGCACCGGTGACGCGGCTGCGCGGGCCGCGCTCGCCGAGCCCGTATTGCACGCTCGTGACCTGCATGTCGTACCAGTTGGCACCGAACGTGCACAAAATACCGCCGTGATGCGTGACGTCACGGTAGAAGTCGGCCGCGCCTTCCCACGCGCAGATCGCCTTGAGATGCGGCGGCTGACGGGCCGCCGCCGTCCACTCGTTCATGGCGTAATACGAGATGCCGTTCAGCCCGATGTCGCCGCTGCACCAGGCCTGCTTGGCCGCCCACTCGATGCACGCTACCAGATCGGTCGTTTCGCGCGCGCTCCACGGATCGATCCGCCCGGGCGAGCAACCGGCGCCGCGCGAGTCGATGCGCACGCAGGCGTATCCATCGGGAACCCACTTCTCCGGGTCGACGACCTCCCAGTTCTGATAGGCGTTACTCGAACCGGCGGTCACATCGGGGTGGGTCGAGGCCATACGTTCCCACGCGCTGGGATAGCCGTCTTGAAACGCGAGCCCCTTCGCATAGGGCCCATAGCTTACAATCGCCGGTACGGGAACGTCGTCGAGTGGACGGAACACGTCGGCGCGCAGCACGACGCCGTCATCCATGGCAATCGGCACGTCCCAGTCGATGCGCATCCCGTCACGCGTCTCACTCATTCGGGAAGCTCGCGAGCGGTGTGGTACTTGCCGTGACAAAATAGCAGCGTCGGTTTGACGACGTAGGCGTAGCGTTCGACGTGACCGACGACGATCACGTGATCGCCGCCTTCGTAGCGGTGCTCGATGCGACACTCGAAGTGTGCCGCTGCGCCGTCGATCAACGGCACGCCGAATGTACCGAGCGCGAAGTCGATCCCGGCGAATTTGTCGGGGTGCGGCCGCGCGAAGCGCGCCGAGAGCTCGGCGTGCTCCCCGCCCAGCACGTTCACGCCGAAGTGGCTCGCGTCGTGAAAGGCCGGATAGCTGCCGGCCCGGCGCGAGATGCTCCACAACACCAACGGCGGGTCGAGCGAGACCGAGCTGAACGAGTTCGCGGTAAGCCCGAAAAGCTGACCTTGGGCGTCTTGCGTGGTGATGATCGTAACCCCGGTTGCGAACGTGCCGAGCGCCCGGCGCAGCTCAGCTGCATCATGCTCCATCGACTGCTCAGGTTCCATCGCCGTCAGCTCCTTCTGAGAGAGCTTATTTATCTATCGATCAAATCACCGCGGTCCGGCCGTGTCAAGGGGGCGGTCCGAGCGGGTCGCGCCGAAAGCGGGCGCATGTCGATCTGCATCGATTGTCACGCACACTTCCTGCCCGACGCGTTCGTCGAGACGTTGCAACAGCGCGGACTCGCGGATGCGCGCAAGGCGGCCGGCACCCTCGACCTCGCCCGGGACGTCTGCGGATACAGCGCCGAGCGCACCCGGCTGCCGTACTTCTCAGCGCAGTACGACCTCGACGAACGCGTCGCGCTCGCCGAAAGCCAAGGCATCGACCGCCAGATCATTTGCCTGCCGCCCTTCTATTTTGCCTACCGCGCGGCACCCGAGCTCGCCGGCTCGATCTGCCGCGACGGAAACGACACACTCGCCGCCATTGTGGCGCGCGCGCCCAAACGCTTCGCAGGCTTCGCGACGGTGCCGCTTCAGTCGCCCGCCGCGGCCGTTACCGAACTGCGGCGCGCGGTCGAAGAGCTCGGGTTCTGGGGCGTCGAGATCGGCTCGAACGTGGGCGACGCGCCGCTCGACGACCCGGCGCTCGATCCGTTTTGGGCCGCTTGTTGCGAACTCGACGTGCCCGTTTTCATGCACCCGCATCACGAACTCGGCGGCGAACGCGCGGTGCCGTATTACCTCGGCAACCTCTTCGGCAATCCGTCCGAGACCGGACTCATCGCGGCGCGCCTGATCTTTGCCGGCGTCTTCGAACGTTTCCCGACCCTGCACATGATTCTCGCGCATGCCGGCGGCACGCTGCCGGCGATCGTCGGCCGGCTCGATCACGGTTACCACGTACGCCCGGAGACCAAAACGATTCCCAAACCGCCCAGCGCGTATCTGAGCCGTTTATTTTTCGACACGATCACACACGACGATGCGTTGCTCGCCTATCTCGTTGCGAAGGTCGGTCCGCAGAGCGTGGTGGTGGGAACCGATCGGCCGTTCGATATGGGGATCGACGACCCGCGTGCGACCGTCGCGCGCATTCCCAACCTCGACGCCGCAGCGCGCGACGGGATCCTCGGCGGCAACGCGCGCGGGTTTCTCTCGCGCGCCACGGATCTGGTCTAAGCGGCTCGATGAACCACGGGCGCGCGCCGTACCGCCCCGCAACCGACGCTCCGGCGTTGGCCGGTCCCGCCGGCGCGCGCATGATCGTGCATTTCGTCGTCAATGTCGAAGAGTGGCGTTTCGATGCGCGGCTGCCGCGCACCGTGCTCAGCGCTCCGGGCGGCGTCGAGCCGATCCCGGACGTACCGAATTACGCCTGGTACGAATACGGTATGCGCGTCGGCATCTGGCGCGTCATGGACGTGTTGCGCGCGCACGACGTCAACGCGACGCTTAGCGTGAATGCCAGTGTTTGCGACTCGTATCCGGCGATCGTCGAGCGCACGTCGGCCGCGGGCTGGGAAATGATGGCGCACGGCTACGTGCAGCAGGCCATGAGCACCGTCACCGATGAGCGCGACGTGATCCGGCGCAGCCTCGACCGCTTGGAACGGGCCACCGGCACGCGCCCGCGCGGCTGGCTTGGTCCGGGGCTCGTCGAAACGTTCGAAACGGCCGACATTCTGGCCGAGGAAGGTCTATCGTACTGCTGCGATTGGGGCGCCGCGGACGACGTTCCCTACGAACTGACCGTGCGCAGCGGAACCCTCCTCGCCGTGCCCTATCCCATCGACATGAACGACATCGTGATGTACGGGCTCGAAAAACGGCCTGACGACACGCTGCTCGAACGCGGAAAGCGGCACTTCGACCGCCTCTATCGCGAGAGCGAACGCGGCGCGAAAGTCATGGCGATCGCGGTGCATCCCTGGATCGTCGGAACGCCGCACCGCATCGATTACCTCGACGCGTTGCTCGCCTACGTGCGCGCGCATTCCGACGTTCGCTTCATGCGCGGCGGCGAGATCGCCGATTGGTTTCGCGCGGCGCCCGGCCCACCAGCTTCGCCATAACGTTCGGCGCGCCGTCGAGGAACGTGACGGCGAGTTCCTCGACCACCGCACCGGTATCGTCCGGAATCGCCAGACCGTAGATCCACTTGCGAATCCCAATATAAAAAATGCTTGCGTGTAACCCCCAGACGATCTCGAACTCCATCTCGGTTATGGCGATTTTCTCGGGCGGCGGCAGACCGTGCTCGTGCCGCAATTCCCGAATGACGCGGGCGTAAATTCGATCGCGCAGCAGCGTCAGATAGCGCGCGTTCAGATCCATCCCCTTGAGTCCCGAGAACATCCAGATACGGATCCACTCGTAGGTTAGGATCGCGTTCGCGTAGTCGCGATAGAACGCAACCATCCGCTCGCGCAACGGCCGCGTGCGATCGTCGAGCAGTTCCTCCCATTGCGGGTTCCAGCGGTTGAGATAGACCTCTTGGTAGACGCGCTCGATCAGCGCGTCCTTGCTGGGGAAATAGCGATACAGTAGCGGCTGCGTAATACCCAGTCGCTTGGCGAGTTCGCGCGTCTTTCCGTCGAAGCCGACCTCGCAAAAGAACAGTACCGCCTCGCGCGCAATGAGCCGCTCGCGCTCGGCACGCGGTAAACGCTTGCGCCGGGCATCCGTCACGCTGGATACGTACGGAAAGATTTTTCCGTCCGCCTGCTAATTATCGAACGATAGACGAAGTTGGGAGGCAATCCGGTGCGGCTTGGCTACTTCATGATGCCCCTCCACCCGCCCTCACGCGATTACACGCAAGTCCTCAAGGAGGACCGCGAGGCACTGATTCTTGCCGATCGCTTGGGGTTCGAAGAAGCGTTCGTCGGCGAACACGTGACCGACGTTGCGGAGCCCGTAACGTCGTCGCTGGCGTTCATCGCCTCGATGATCGACGCGACGAAGCGGATCAAGCTGGGCGCCGGCACGGTGAACCTCCCCAACAACCACCCAGCGCAAGTGGCCGCCCAAGTCGCGATGATCGACCATCTCCTCGAGGGCCGGTTTCTCTTTGGGATCAGCCCCGGCGGCCTGCTCTCCGACGCCGAGGTGTTCGGGAACCTCGATCACGACCGGACGGAGATGTTCGTTGAGTCGATCGATCAGATCTTGGCGATCTGGGCGGGTGAGCCGCCCTACGATCTGAAGGGCAAATACTGGACGGTCAGTACGGCGCGCACGATGCGTGTCGAGCTCGGGCAGGGTGCGATCGTCAAGCCGTATCAGAAGCCGCATCCGCCGATCGTCGTCACGGCGGTCGCACCGTTCTCCAAGGGCGTCGTCGCGGCCGCACAACGTGGCTGGACACCGATCTCGGCGAATTTTCTTCAACCGGTGTGGGTCGCCTCGCACTGGCCCAAATATCAAGAAGGCTGCGCGCTCGATGGCCGGATCGCGGATCCGGCTGATTGGCGCATCGCCAAGAGCATCTTCGTCGCTGACGACGAGGCGACGGCCCAACGCTACGGTAAGGGCCGCGAGGGTCCGTACGCCTACTACTTCCACTCGCTGATGACCAAGTTGATCGGCAACGGGCGCCCCGAACTGTTCAAGGCGGATCGCGCGATGGAGGACAGCGCGGTCACGCTCGATTACGTCCTCGACTCGCTCGTCATCACCGGCACGGTCGACTCGGTCGTCGAACAACTGCTCGCGTTCCGGGGTGTGACCGGCGATTTCGGGACCTTGCTTTACGCCGGACATGACTGGGTCGACCCGGCCCTCGGGAAGCGCTCGATGGAGCTGATGGCAACCGAAGTGATGCCCCAGCTCAATCGCGCCATCGATGCCCAACGGCAAACGTCCGCCGCTCCGGGACGAACCTGACGTGCCCGACCCCGTCGGCGTCGTCGGCTTGGGGATCATGGGATCGGCGTACGCGCGCCATCTCCTCGAGGCCGGCGTGCCGACATTCGGCTACGACCCCGCGGCGGCGGCGTGCGAGTGCTTTGCCGCGCGCGGGGGAACCGTCGTGGCAACGCCGGCTGCGGTGGCCGAACGCGCTCGCGTCGTGCTCAGCGCACTGGCCAGCGTCGAAGCGCTCGATGCAGTGTATCTCGGTGACGACGGACTGCTGCGCGGCGCGAACCCGGGAACCGTACTCATCGAGCACAGCACCTTCGCGCTCGCCGACAAGGAGCGCGTACGCGCGGCGCTCGCCGCGCGCGACGTCGCCGTGCTCGACGCGCCGGTCAGCGGCACCGGCGCGCAGGCCGCGGCGAAGGACATCACCGTTTTCTCGAGCGGCGAGCGCGCCGCTCACGACGCAGCGCTGACCGCGATGGCGGCGTACGCGCGCGACGTGCGTTACGTCGGCCCATTCGGCACCGGCTCGAAGCTCAAGTATCTCGCCAACTTGCTCGTGACGATCCACAACCTCTCAACCGCCGAGGCGCTCGTGCTCGGCGAGAAGGCGGGGCTCGATCCGCAGCTCATCATCGACTGCTTGGGCGAGAGTGCGGCGACCTCGCGGATGTTCCAGGTTCGCGGACCGATGATCGCCGCGCGAACCTACCAGCCGGCGGCGATGAAGATGGACGTCTACGACAAGGACTTGCACATCATCGATGATTTCGCGCGCTCCGTCGGCGCGCCGACACCGCTGTTCTCGCAAAGCGTGCTCTTCTATACCGCGGCGCTGAGTAACGGCCACGCAAAGGATGACACGGCCGCCATCGCCGAGGTCCTGCGCGCGATGGCGGGACTGGACGAGGAACGCTGAGGTGGGCATCGCGTTCTACTTCCAGAACATCCTCGGCGGTCTGGCCTATGGCAGCCTGCTCTTCCTCATCGCCGCCGGACTGACGCTGATCTTCGGCCTGATGCGGATCCTCAATCTCGCGCAGACCGCCTTCTATCTGCTCGGCGCGTATGTCGGGCTCACGTTGATCGCGCACGGCTTCAACTTCTGGCTTGCCAGCGTCGCGGCCGGCGTCGTCACGATGGCGCTCGGGCTCGCCGTCTACAGCGTGTTCTTGCACCGCTATCACCGCGACGCGCTGACCTCGCTTTTGCTCACGCTCGGCTTGACGCTCATGCTCGACGATGCCGTGCTCGCAGCGTGGGGCGGGGACCCGCGATCGATTTCGCCGCCGCCGGCGTTAGCGGGTTCAATCCAGATCGGACAACTGGTCTTTCCCGAGTACTGGCTGGCGGTCATCGTCATCAGCTTCGCGATCGCCGCGGCCATGTTCGTTGCGCTGCAACGCACGATGCTCGGTGTGATCATCCGCGCCAGCGTTGACGACGAAGAGATGGCGCGCGGACTCGGCGTCGACGTCAACCGCGCGTTCTACATCGTCTTCGCCGTCGGTGCGTTGCTCGCGGGGATGGGCGGTCTGCTCGGCGGACCGATCACGAGCGCCTACCCGGGCCTCGACGGGGAACTCTTACCGCTGGCGTTCGCCGTCGTCATCATCGGCGGCATGGGAAGCTTAACCGGCGCATTGGTCGGCAGCCTCATCATCGGCCTCGTGAACGCGTTTGGTAAAGCGATGCTGCCGGAGTTCTCCTATTTCACGATCTTCGTCCCGGTCGCGCTGATCATGGCGCTGCGACCGCAGGGACTGTTCGGCCGGTCGCCGTGATCGATCGCCGTTTGCTCGCCTTCGGGATTGCGGGTCTGGTGATTGCGCTGGCACTACCGCGGCTGGGGCTACCGACCTTCTACGTCTCGCTGCTCACGCAAATGTGGATCTACGCTACCGTCGCCATGAGCCTGGACCTGCTCATCGGCTTCGCCGGCCTCGTCAATTTCAGCCAAGCAGCGTTCTTTGGTGCCGGCGCCTACGCCGTCGCGATCGCGGCCACGCGGTTCCACATCACCGGCTTCGCCGAGGGGCTCGTGCTCGGCATCATCGCGGCGGTGCTCACGTCGGCCGTCTTGAGCCTGGTCGCGCTGCGCGCCGAGAACGTCGGCTTCATCATCATCACGATCGCACTCAATCAGATCATGTGGGGACTGGCCTACCAGTGGGTGTCGGTGAGCGGTGGCGACAACGGCATCACCGGCCTGATTCGTCCGACCGTGCTCGGGATCGACGTCACCGGTAATACCAACTACTACTACGTCTGCCTCGCCTGCTACCTGATCGCGCTGATCGTGCTGCTCGCGGTCGCCAACTCACCGTTTGGTCTCGCGTTGCAAGCCATACGCGAAACGCCGCGCAGGATGCGCGCCCTCGGGTACAACGTCTGGTTCTACCGGTACGCAGCGCTCCTGATCTCGGCTGCGGTCGCCGGCGCGGCCGGCGTCCTCTTCGCGTGGTACAACCAGTTCGTCGGACCAGGCGATCTTGCGCTCGATCTCTCCACGCAAATCCTGATCATCGTAATCCTCGGCGGCATCGGGACGCTGTACGGTCAGTTGCTCGGCGCGCTGATCGTTGTTTTCCTTTCCAACGGGCTCAGCTCGGTGACGCAGCGCTGGGAGTTCATCCTCGGTGCGATCTACTTCATCGTCGTGATGTACGCGCCGGACGGCTTCATCGGGCTGGCACGCCGCACCGCCGCGCGCATCAGCGGCCGTCGTGCTGCCCTCACACCCGCGGAACCGCTCTTGGACGAACGATGACGGCGGTCGCGGAGATGCCGGGCGACGTGTGCCTCGCGTTGCGCAACGTCGCTAAGCGGTTCGGCAGCCTCATCGTGCTCGAGGACGTAAGCTTTACCGTGCGCGCCGGCGAGCGCCGCGGCATTCTCGGTCCCAACGGCGCGGGCAAGTCGACGCTCTTCAACATCATCGCGGGTGACATTCCGTCGACGCGCGGTTCGGTCGAGCTGTTCGGACGTGATCTGACGCGCCTGCGCACGCATCAGCGCGCGCGGCTCGGTCTCGCGCGCACCTTCCAGACGACGACGCTCTTCCCCAAACTCAGCGTCGTCGATAACATCGTCATCGCGCTGCAAGCGCTCTCGCGCGACCGCTTTCAATGTCTCGTACCGCGCCGGCGCTTTACCGCGCGTTATGACGAGGCGATGGCGCTGCTCGAACGCGTCGGCCTCGCCACGCGAGCGCGTGTGGCCGTTGACGCGCTCGGTTACGGTGAGAAACGGCAGATCGAGATCCTGCTTGCGATCGCGCAGCGGCCGAAGCTGTTGCTGCTCGACGAGCCGACGGCGGGTCTTGCGCCGGGCGACACGGAGCTGGTGACGGCGATGCTCAAACGCGAGGACCCGGCGATGACGATGGTCGTGATCGAGCACGACATGAGCGTCATGTTCGATCTGGTCGAGCGCCTTACCGTGCTGCACCACGGCCGCGTCGTCGCCGACGGACCTCTGGCCGAGATTCGCGCCGATCAGAACGTGCAGGATGTCTATCTCGGCGGCAAGCTGTGACGATGCTCGAGATCGACGACATCCACACCTACTACGAGCATAGTCACATTTTGCAGGGCGTCACGATGCGGGCGCAAGCGGGCAGCGTGACCGCGGTGCTGGGGCGAAACGGCGTCGGCAAAACGACATTGATCCGCTCGATCATCGGCTTCACGCCCCCGCGCCGTGGTACGATCGCGTTCGCCGGATCACGCATCGAGCGGCTACCGTCGTATACGATCGCGCGACGCGGCGTAGGTCTCGTTCCACAGGGACGCCGCATCTTCACCTCGCTCACGGTCGCTGAGAATCTGGCGATCGGCGGGGTCGGGGGAAATCGCGGCACGTGGTCGTCCGAGCGCGTCTACGAGTTGTTCCCGCGGCTGGCCGATCGGCGCGCGAACTACGGCGGGCAGCTCAGCGGCGGCGAGCAGCAGATGCTTGCGATCGGCCGCGCGCTGATGTCCAATCCGACGCTGCTCTTGATGGACGAACCGTCCGAAGGGCTTGCCCCGCTCATCGTTACCGAACTGGAGAAGACGATGCAGCGCCTCAAAGAAACCGGGCTCGCCATCGTGCTCGTCGAGCAAAATTTGCCGTTGGCACTCGCGGTCGCCGACACCGCGTACATCATCAGCAAAGGGCGCATCGTCTACGACGGCGACCCGGCGCGCATCCGCACCGACGAGGACGTTCGCAAGACGCATCTAGGGGTCTGACTTCATCCACTACGTACACTGACACGGAGGAAGAACTATGTTGCTCCGAATCTTGGTGGCCATCGTACTTACGCTCAGCGCAATCACGTTGCGGCAGTCCCTGCCGGCGCGCTCCGCCGATGCCGGACCGATCAAGGTCGCGCTACTCGCCCCGACCTCGGGCACCGCGGCCGCCGCTGGACACGACATGGTCGCTGCTTGGACTCTCTATTGGTCGCAGCACGGCAACCGCGTCGCGGGACACGAGGTGCAGACGACCATCTACGATACGGCATCGAACCCGGAGCGCGCTCTCGATCAAGCGCGCCACGCCGTCGAGCAGGACGGTGCTCAGATGATCGTCGGTCCATATCTCGCGAACGAAGGGCTTGCGATCGCACCGTACGGCGAGCAGCACCGCATCCCGATGTTCGAGCCGACAGTATCCGCCGACGATCTCTCGCAGCGCCTCGCAAACAGTTATCTCATCAAAGTCGCCGGCTGGAGTTCGAGCCAGACGACCCACGTCGCCGGCGTCTGGGCGTACGACCAGGGTCACCGCAACGTGGCGACGATCGCCAACTCGTACGCTTTCGGCTACGAGAACGCCGGCGGTTTCGCGCAGACGTTCAGCGAGAAGGGCGGCAAGATCGTGGCGCAGTTCTGGGCTCCGCTGGGGACGACGGACTATAGCCCCTACATCTCACGCTTGCAAGCGGCGCATCCCGACGCGGTCTTCGTCGAAATGGTCGGTGCCGATGCCCTGCACTTTCTCGAAGAGTGGAATTCGCTCGGCCTCAAAAGCAAAATCCCGCTGATCGCAAACGAGACGACGACCGATCAGTCCAACATCCGCACGATCTCACCGGAGATCGTCGACGGCGTGGTGAGCTTCGGGCATTTCGCAGAAGGGCGCGACGCGACCGCGACGCGTGCGTTCGTCGCGACCTACGCAGCTTCAGAACACGTTCTGCCGTCCTACATGGCGGCGTCGTTCTACACCGCCGCGCAGTGGATCGCGACGGCGCTCGTCAGCGTGCACGGGGACGCCACGGACTCCGGCCGCCTGCTCGCAGCCGTGCGCGCCGTACACCTCAAAGACACGCCGTTTGGGCCAATGGAACTCGACCGCTACGGCGATCCGGTCGAGAACGTCTATCTCCGCCGCGTCGTCGCGACATCGGGGCCGGCTGCGGCCAGTGCCAAAACGTGGAACGTCGTGACCAAGACGTGGCCCGCCGTCTCACAGTTCTGGACCTACGAACCCAAAGAGTATCTGAAACAACCCGTCTACTCGGCATCCTTTCAAGGAGTGAAGTGATGAAGAACCGATCGATCCTGCGCAGTGCCGCAATCGCGAGCGCGCTTGCGCTCGTTTCGTTCTCGGCAGTTCCGACCGCAGCGGCCGACAATCGCGGGCCGCTCAAAATCGGCTTTCTCACATCGGTGACCGGCGTATTCGCCGCACCCGGCGCGTTCATGCGCGAGGGCTTCGATCTCTACTTGAAAGAGCACCACAACCAACTCGGCGGGCGCACCGTGCAGATCGTGGCCGGCGACGACCAAGGAAGTCCGGCGGTCGGGCTGACGCAGACGCGCAAACTGGTCGAGGAAGATCACGTTGACGTCCTCTTCGGAACGCTCTCGGCGGCCGTCGGCTCGGCTCTGGTTCCATACATCGACCAACATAAAGTTCCCACGGTCTACCCGATCGTATCGTCCGACGACCTCACGCAGCGTACGCCGTCGGCCTACATCGCGCGCACGGGCTGGACGAGCAGTCAGCCGACTCACGTGCTGGGCGACTATGCCTACAAAACGCTCAAGTACCGGAAGGTCGCCACGATCGCCTACGATTTCAACTTCGGCTGGGAGAGCATCGGCGGCTTCGTCGCTGCGTTTCAGAACGACGGCGGCAAAGTCGTCAAACAAGTCTGGACGCCGCTCGTCACACCGGACTACTCGCCGTATCTCTCCGCGTTGCCCCGCGACGTCGACGCGGTGATGTGCAGTTTCTCCGGCTCGGCGGCGGTCAATTTCATCAAGCAGTACCGCTCGTTCGGCTTAAAGATGCCGCTGCTCTGCCAGGGCAACACCACCGATGAGAGCACGCTGGATGCGACGGGACCCGGCGCGCTCGGCATCGTCACGGCGCTGCAGTACACCGCGGCGCTCGGGACGCCGGCCAACCTCGCGTTCGTCGCCGCCTATCGCGCGGCGTACAATCACGAGCCATCCTATTACGGTGACGGCACGTACGTCGGTGCAGAGCTGCTCGACCGCGCGCTCTCAGTGCTGCACGGCGACACGAGCAATCCCCAGGCCCTCGTCAACGCGATCCATCATTTGAGCCTGACCGACGCGCCACGCGGACCGATCACCTTCGACTCGCGCGGAAATCCGGTGGAGAACATCTACGTTCGGCGCGTCGAACAGCGCAACGGCGAACTCGTCAACGCGATCATCGACACCGTCCAACACGTCTCGCAATTCTGGACCTGGAAGCCCGAAGCGTTCCTCGCCAACCCGGTCTACTCGCGCACGTACCCGCCGTGCAACGCGTGCGGCGGCTGATGCGGCGCTAATGGCTCCGACGATGCGCGCGGCCGTCTACCACGGTCCGGGCGACGTGCGCATCGAAGATCTTCCCATCCCGCAGCCGGCGGCCGGCGAACTGCTGTTGCGCGTGCACGCCAACGGCATCTGCGGAACCGACGCGAGTGAGTTCGCGTCGGGGCCGCACATGTATCCGCTGCACGCGCGACATCCGCTCACCGGGCACGTGGGTCCGATCGTTCCCGGGCACGAGTTCACCGGCCGCGTCGCCGCCCTCGGCCCGGACGTCGAGGGATTCGCGCTCGACGACCTCATCGTCACAGGCGCGGCACTCTGGTGCGGCCTCTGCGCGCAGTGTCGCGCCGGACGCACCAGCATTTGCGAGCAGTACGCAACGGTGGGCCTCCACCGCGACGGCGGTCTCGCACAGTACGTCCGCGTACCGGCCCGGATTGCTTTTCGGGCCGGCGATCTGCACTTGCGCGACGATGTCGCCGCGCTCGTTCAGCCGATGGCGATTGCCGTGCATGCGTTGCGCCGCGGCGCGCCGCGCGCCGGCGAAACGGTACTCGTCATCGGAGCGGGCGGGATCGGCGCGTTCCTCACCTACGCGCTCGCGCAACACGGCGCGCGCGTCGTCGCGACCGACACCCAACGCGATCGCCTCGGCATCGCGACGATGCTCGGCGCGGTCGCGACGATACCCAGCGCTCCAGGTACGCCGGTCGAGGCGCAAGCGGCCGCGCTGGGCGTCGTACCGACCTTAGTGTTCGAGGTGACCGGATCGCAGCGGGGCTACGAAGCCGCCATCGCCAGCGTCGATCCCGGCGGACGCGTGGTCACCGTCGGGATCGCGACGCAGCCGCTGCAGATCGATGCTCGCCGCGTGACGGTCAAAGAACTCGAGGTGCGGGGAACCAACGCTTTGATCGGCGCGGAAGACGTACCCGAGGCCGCGCGCCTGCTGAGTTTGGAGCAGCATCGCTGGGCCCAGGTCGCGCCGGTCGCAATCGCACTCGAGCGCCTGGTCGAAGATGGTCTCCGGCCGCTCGTCGAGGGCCGTGCTCGACGCATCAAGACCCTCGTCGATCCTTGGATCGGAACGGCCCGCGAAACAGCGATGCGCTAAATCTTCACGATCATCGATGCAGCCGACGTCGCCGTCGTCAGCGCCTTGTATTTGAACGCCGTGTCAAGGATCGGTTGTATCATGGACGGTTGGAGGTCGGTCGCGTACGAGCAACGGTTCATGCGCTTGATGCGCTCGACGTCTACCTTGGAGTATTTCGAGAGGATCGCGGCCGAGTCGTCGTGGTGCGCGTTCGCCCAACGTGCCGCATCGTAAATCGCTCCGACGAAATGCTTGGCGACATCGGGATTCTTCGTCAGCCAGTCACGCGTCGTGAACCAGTCGCTGATGAGGAATTGCTTAGCAATTGCGTCGTAGACTTTGCCGAACACCTTGGCGTCGGTAGCAGTCGCGTCGCTCATGATCGGTTCGCTCAAGCACGCGCCGGCGATCGCCCCGCGCGAAAGTGCGGCCGGCATTTGCGGAAACGGCATCTCGACGAACTTGACCTTCGTGATGTCCGCGCCGTTCAGCGTTAGCCAGCTCTTCACCGCGACGCTACTCAGCGACACGATCGAGACGACGGCGATGTTCTGCCCTTCGAGGTCGGCAGCCTTAACGATCGGCGACGATCTTGCGATGCAGAGCGTCGTCGTGGGCGCGTTAGTCGAATACATGCCGCCGCCCGCAATCACGACGAACGGCAGCCCGCGGCTGATGCCGTTCGCTAACTCGATCGCATCACCGACGCCCACATCGATGCTGCCGCCGGCCGCAGCCGCCGCCATCGCAGCGCCGTTGGTGAACGGGAACATCTCGACGCTCAGGCCGGCCTTGTCAAACATTCCGAGATCGAGCGCGTAGAAACCGCCGGCATACGTGTCGGCCGGAACGCTGCCCATACGGAGCTTGACCGGCGCACTCTGCGCTCGGACCGGCCGGGGAAGCGCCATCGTCGCCGTACCGGCAGCCATAACTCCGAGTGCCTCAAACCGCGAAACATGCCGCATGAGCTTCCCTCCGTTGACGTCAGTCCGTCACGTTCACAGGGAACGGGCTTCCGCCCTTCGGAACTATTCATCCATGCTGAGTCGCGAAGACAACGAACGCGTCACGCGCACGGACGCGGGCTCCCCGATGGGCGAGGCATTCCGGCGCTACTGGATTCCGGCCGCGCTCTCGACGGAGCTCCCGGAACCCGACGGGGCGCCGATCCGCGTACGCTTGCTCGGCGAAGACCTTGTCGCGTTTCGCGACACGAGCGGCAATATCGGATTGGTCAGCGCGTTCTGTCCGCACCGTCGCGCGCCGATGTTCTTCGGACGCAACGAAGAGAACGGGCTGCGCTGCGTCTATCACGGCTGGAAGTTCGACCGCACCGGCGCGTGCGTCGAAATGCCGTCCGAACCAGCCGACTCGCTCTTCAAGACGAAGGTCACAATCGCCGGCTATCCTACCTGGGAAGGCGGCGGCATGCTATGGACCTACATGGGTCCGCCCGAGAAACAACCGCCACCGCCCGACTACGAACTCGTGCGCGTTCCGGCGACGCATCGTTTCGTTTCCAAAACGCTGCAGCGCTGCAACTACCTGCAGGGCCTCGAGGGCGGGCTAGATTCCTCGCACGCGACGATCATGCACCGCGATAACATCGGCGACCGTTCGTGGCTCGGCGTATACGAAAGCCTCATCCCGCGCATCGACGTCGAGCGTACCGGCTACGGCTTCATGTACACCGGCATCCGCCAGTTCCCGACCGAGCAGTGGGTGCGCGCCTATCAATACGTGATGCCGGCGATGCAAATGCGCGGCTCGATCTCCGGAAACTTCAACCGGCCCGGCATCCCGCCAAAGATCGACGGCCACATCTGGATTCCGATGGACGACGTAAACTGCTACGTCTACAACTTCGCCTATTCGTACGATGCAACGACGCCGTTCCCCGAAGAGGCCGCGATTTCCGAGGAGATCCACTTCGGTCGCGGCCCCGACGACTTGCTCCCCGACTTCTCGCTCAAGCAGAACATGAGCAACGACTACGGCATCGACCGCCAACAGCAAAAGACGTTTTCGTTCACCGGCATCAACGGCGTGAACACGCAAGACGTGGCGCTGCAAGAAGGCATGGGTCCGATCGTCGATCGCACGAAAGAGCACCTCGGCACGACCGACCGCGCGATCATCGCACTCCGCCAATTGCTCCTAGAAGCAACGCGCGCGGTCGAGAATAGCGAGTCACCGCGGGGCGTCGACCCAAGTGCCTACCGGCACGTGCGCCCGGTCGATCACAAGATCGCGCGCGGCCTCGAGTGGCGTTCGGCCCTCGCGCACGAACTGCAGGCAAAGTTCTAGCAGCGAGATCCGCGCAACGAGAAAAGAGGAACGGCGACGATGACGACGATGACGACTCCCAAACTTACCGCGATTGACTGCGACGGTCATTTCATGGAGCGCGACACGGAGATCTGGCCGTATCTCGAAGGCCGCTATGCGGGCCGGAAGACCGGGCTATGGCCCGGTGGTCAGCCCTGGGACAATGCGCTCGGCGGGCGGCTCGGCGGACGTTATAGCTATGCCGGCGATCGCTCTCGGCGCGTAAAGACGGCGGCGGAGCAGGTCGCACTCTGGCATGCCCTCATGGACGAGAACGACATCGAGCAAGCCGTGCTCTTTCCGACTGGTTCCGGAAACATCGCGCAGTTGCAAGATCTCGATTTTGCGATCGCCGCGAGCCGCGCGTGCAACAACCACTTCGCGCACGACTACGCCGATGCGCGCATAAAGCCGGTCGGCGTTCTGCCGATGCGTCAGCCGCAAGCGGCGGCCGAAGAGTTGCGGCGCGCCGCCACGGAATTGCACCTCGTTGGATTCGAGATCCTCACCACCGGCTTGCCGCTCGCACTCGGCGACCCGTACTACGATCCGGTGTATCGCGCGGCCGAGGAGTGCGGCGTCGCACTCTGCGTTCACGGCACCCGGCACGGTGCAGAGCAATTCGGTGCCGGCGG
>Ga0182030_10009333_pt1 | contig 20087 bp, 14 predicted proteins | sample 812S3MmetaG_FD_121299 | JGI IMG/M metagenome (GOLD analysis project Ga0182030, IMG submission 121299) | Permafrost microbial communities from Stordalen Mire, Sweden - 812S3M metaG (Illumina Assembly) | ecosystem: Environmental > Terrestrial > Soil > Wetlands > Permafrost | place: Sweden... | reverse complement strand
AGTCCCACCACACCCGTCTCGATCAGGCACTGCGCAAAGATCGCTGCGCGGCTGGCGCCCAGAGCGCGACGCACGCCGATATCGCCGGCGCGTCCCATGATTTTCGCCAGCATCAGCCCCATGGCATTCATCAAGCAGACCAGTAGGAATCCGAATGAGACCAAGATCAGAATACGCACTTCGCTGGGCACGATATTGCGGTATCGCAGCCATTGCGTCACATCGCGCAATTGCGTATGCGGCGGCCAGTGGAATCTTCCCAAGCTCTGCTGCTCGGCCGCATAATTGTTGAGGAACGCACGATAATTCTGCACGTCCGTCTGGGTCGGCAGTTCCACCCAGAATTGCAGCCAGATGCAGTCGGATTTCAGACGCCCCTCCCAGCCCGGGTCGACATCGCCATTGCACTGCGTGCTGCCGGTGTTTCCCATGTGCTTATCGATCGCGCGAGTAAAGGGCATGAATATGGCGTCCCCGTCGCCGAACGGCCGGATGGCCAGATCGTAGAAGCGCGGCAGCAGCCGCCAATCATCCAGGACACCGATGACCGTGTAGGGCTCATCGTCGAGGCGAATGGTCTTGCCCACGCTGTTGGTGCCGCCGAACAGCTTATCGTTCATGTCCTGGGTGATCACCACCACCGCGGCGCGGGCCTCATCATCCGACGCGGCCCAAGGACCGCCATACTTGAATGGCACGTCGAACATCGGGAAGAAATCCGTAAAGGCCGCCCGCACGAATACCTTGGTCGGCTTCTGCTTCGGATCCGCGGGGCGCAAGGACTGAAGCGATGCGTACATGCCGGTTTGCCGTTTGGCTGCGCGCGCCTTCATCAATCCCATCACGTCGATATAGCTGAGCTGAGATTCCAGGCGGTCCGGAGACCCGCCGTTGTGCTTGTCCGGTCCCCAATTGTCGATCTGCGGCGCGTACAGCTGGTGCGATTTCCGCGGTATCGGGTCGCCCGACATGGCGCGAAACACCGTCAGTGTCGTCATAGAGGCGCCGATTCCGACGCCGATGGCGGCGATCATCAGGCCGGTGAGAATCATGTTGCGCTTGAGGCTGCGCAGGCCGAGACGAAAGTAGTAGTTGAACACGACAGTCTCCTAGGTGCCGGCGTTCGCCGTGGCGACAAGGCGCGGTTGCGCAGCCAAGTCAACGACTTGACCGTCTACGATGTGCACTTCACGCTGCGCCCGAACCGCCAGCTCGGCGTCGTGCGTCACCATGACAATGGTGGCGCCGTCGCGATGCAGCTCCTCGAGCAGATCCAAAACGCCGCGGGCCATCTGCGTGTCGAGATTGCCCGTCGGTTCATCCGCCAGCAGAAGCCGCGGGGATCCGGCGAGGGCGCGGGCGATGGCGACGCGCTGCTGTTGGCCGCCGGACAATTCCGCCGGATAGTGGCGCGAGCGCGCCGACAGCCCGACCCTGCCTAATGCCTCCTGGATGCGGCGGCGTCTTTCGGCACCATTGAAGCCGCGATAGCGCAGCGGCACATCGATGTTGTCTTGCACATTTAAGTCGGCTATCAGATTGAAAGCCTGGAAGATGAAGCCGATTTTTTCATTTCGAAGTTTCGAACGCCGGTTGTCATTCAGGCCGCGCACGTTGGCGCCGTCCAGCTGATACTCGCCGCCGCTGAACTCCTCGAGCAGCCCCGCGATCGTCAAGAAAGTGGTTTTGCCCGAGCCGGAAGGCCCCGTCACCGCGACGAACTCGCCTTCGCGCACGTGTATCGAGAAGTCTCGCAGCGCGAGGGTCTCGACGACCTCGGTGCGATACGCTTTGGAAAGGTGAGTCATTTTAAGCATGGTATTGGCCTCACGGGGCTTGATTCAATCAGTGACTTAGGATGACGCGCTGCGCGCCGTTAAACGCATCGGTACCGGAGATGACGATTTGGTCGCCTGCCGACAATCCCTCCAGAATCTCGACTTTCGCGATGCTGGCCGCGCCGAGCTGTACCGGATGGCGCTCGGCAATGTTTCCGTGAACGATATAGGCAAAGCCGCCGCCTTCTTGGTCCACGAAGGAACCGCGATCGACCATCAACACATTGTCGCGCCGGTCGATGAAAATGCGGACCGATAGGCGCTGGCTCTGCCGCAGGCCCGCGGGCTTCTCCTCGCCGAATCGCAAGCGCGCGGTGACCTGGCCGGCAACGACCTCGGGCGACACGCCGCTCACCACGCCCTGCCAGTGATGTCCGCCGCCTTCTAAATCAGCGGTCATGCCGGAGCGCAAATCGCGGGCAAGACTTTCCGTAACCTTGATCTCGACCTCGAGCGCGGACAGATCCACCACGGTGAGCAAGGGTGTGTCTTTTGCGACGCTGGCACGATCCGCCACCTGCACCTGGCCCACCTGCCCGTCCACCGGCGACTTGACGTTCAAGCCATCGACTTGGCGTTTTAAATCATCCACCAGGAATTGCTGGCGATCGAGCAGCGCCTTCTTGCTGTCGATGTCGAATCGATTTTGTTTGGGCTGCGAATCGTAGGTGCTTTTCGCCTGTTGGAAGGCGAACTGCGCTTTTTCCAGAGCATCTTCCGCTCTGAGCGCCTGCAATTCCGAATAGGAGCCGAGTTCGTAGGCCTTGCGGCTGCGGTCACGCTCGCGCTGCGCGGTCTTCTGATCGACCTCCGCTTGGTTGTAGGCGTCGCGCAGCTGCGAAAGTTTATGCTCGGCGTCGAGCGTTGCGCGCTGCCAGTCGAGGCGCAGGCTCGCCAGTGTGGCCTCCTCCTGCGACATCTTCGCAGTCAGATCGGGGCTGTCGACAACCGCCAAGACCTGGCCCTTCGCCACGGTATCGCCGGCGTGCACTTTTAGCGTGACCGTGCCCAACGCATTGGCGTACAGGGTGGGACTGACGGCGGCCACGACTTGGCCGTCCGCGGCGATGTCGCGGACGAAGTTGCCGCGCTCCACGGTGGCGATGGACACGCGCGCACGGTCAACCGAGGCCCCGGCCCCGGAATATCGCGCCAGGATGAAGACCAGCACACCGACCGCGGCGACACCGGCCAGCGCGATGAGAATCAGCTTGCGATGACGCTTGAGAGGATTCTTCGGCTCGATAACGCGATCCTGAGCGGATGTATCGCGAAGCATGATGGGTTCCTTCGATAAGAGACGCATGCTCATGCGGCGCTCTCGATGAGTAGATTGTCAATGGCGACGAGGTCTTGCTCGGTCAGGCGGCCCGCCTGCTGTTTGAGGGTCAAGACGTTCGTCAGGTAATCGTATCGGGCCTGGCTGTAGGCGCGCCGCGCCGTGTAGTAGTTGTTTTGCGCATCCAGCAGTTCGAATTCCGTGCCGGTGCCGAATTCCACGTTGCGCCGCATGGCTTCAACTGCGCGCCGGCCGGATTCCACCGCGCGCCGCGCCGCGCCGATACGCTGAATCCCGGTAACGATGCCGCGAAACGCCGCGCGCGTCTGCCGCTCGGTGTCGCGTTGAATCGCCTCATAGTTGGCTTGCGACTGACGAAACAGCGCTCGAGATTGACGTACCGCGGAGGCGATGGCGCCGCCCTGAAACAACGGCCAATTGAAAGACACCCCCACGGTGTCGAGCGTTTGATTGCCGCCGAGGACCGCGTCCTGCGTGATTTTGGAACCGGAACCGGTCAGTGAAATGGTCGGCAGACCCCGGCCTCGCTGCACTGAGATATCCCGCGACGCCGCTTCCATAGTGAGCTGTGCGGTGCGTACGTCGAAGTTGTCGAGCCGGGAGGATGTTACCCAGTCGTCCGCCGATGCCGGCTCCGGAGAGAGCAGAGGAATGTCCTCCTGCAGCGGGGCCACGCGCTCGACGCGCTGGCCGACGATTTCGGTCAACGCAAGATTCGCATCATCGAGCGCGTTGCGCGCATCGATGACGCTCTGTTCCGTCGCATCGTAGAAGGCTTGTGCTTGGTCCACGTCGCTGCGAGGGCCGACACCGGTCTGCTGACGCGAACTGGCCTGGTTGAGAAGCGTGCTGAATGCCTCGCGCTCGGCAATGTTGGTGGCGAGCTGGTCGGCGGCCGACAAGATGCCGAAGTAGGCTTGAGCCACTCGCAGCAACAAACTTTGCTGGGCGCCCTGGTAGCTCGCCTCGGCGGCCGCAACCTGAAAATTCGCTTCCTTGAGCTGGCTGAAGGATTGGAAGCTCCACAAAGTCTGCGACATGCTGAGCCCCAAGGAGTGGGCCGTGCCGTAACAGCGCTGGGTGGCAACCGTGGAACTGATTGCGCAGTCGGCCGCCTGGCTTCCCAGGGCCGGCCCGCTGTCGAAACCGGCGCGCTCGCGTGTCGCAGAGGCATTCGCGGCAATCTGCGGCAACCATTGCGCGATCGCCTGCGGCCGCGCCTCGATGAGCGCGTCGCGCTGGAAATGAGCGGCTTGCAGCGTCGTGTCGCGGGTCAGAGCGAGTTCATAAAACGCCTTCAAATCGTTGGCGCCGGCGGAATGAGCCGTTACGACCGTCACTGCCAGCGCTAGCGAAAATCGCACCATGAGCAACCCAAAGCAAGCGTCGTGCCAGATCGCATCGCGCATGTAAGCTATTGTTTATATGGATTTTATTTTCCGGCTAGCCGCGCGCCGTGTCCGCGGACAGTGTCCGCGGACGGCGCCCGGACAGTGCGCTCGGCGCCGGAACGATCACTCTTCGCCTCGATCTGATGAGAATATTGACGTCAGTCAAACAACAGGGAGTCGAGACATGAGCATCAGAGACAGATACACCACCGATCCTCAGATCGATGGAACGGACAGCTGCCGCAGAATGTCTATGCCGGTGCGCCGATTCCATTCTTGAATGTGAGCAAATAGATGAACCTTGCCCGTTTCCCACGAATTCGTTTCGCCCATCTGCCGACGCCGCTCGAACACTTGCCGAATTTGAGCCGAGCGCTCAACGGGCCGGAAATCTGGATCAAACGCGACGATTGTACCGGCATGTCGACCGGCGGCAACAAGACGCGGAAGCTCGAATACTTGCTCGCCGAGGCGCGCGAGCAGGGTGCGGACATCGTACTGACGCAAGGTGCCACGCAGTCGAATCATGCGCGGCAGACGGCAGCCTGCGCTGCGAAAATGCGCATCGACTGCCACCTCTTACTCGAGGACCGAACCGGGAAGACCGACCATGACTACACGCAAAGCGGCAATGTCCTTCTTGACCATTTGCACGGTGCGACTGTCGAACACCGCGCGTCCGATCCGGACATGAACGGCGAACTGGCCAAGGTTGCCGGCAGGCTGAAGGCCGATGGACGCAAACCGTATCTCATACCCGGCGGCGGATCGAATCCCACCGGAGCTTTGGGCTATGTCAACGCGGCGATCGAACTCGTCAGCCAAGCGAATGACATGGGTCTGCGAATCGATCACGTCGTACACGCAACCGGCAGTGCAGGCACGCAAGCGGGATTGATCGCCGGTCTTGCCGGCATTCGCTCCGGGGTTCCGCTGTTGGGGATAGGGGTTCGCGCGCCGCGCGAAAGCCAAGAGGAAAATGTGTTCAAGCTGGCCTGCGCCACCGCCGAGCTGTGCGGTACGGCAGGCGCGGTGCGGCGCGAAGATGTCGTTGCGAATAGCGACTACGTCGGCTCAGGCTACGGCTTCTCGACGCCCGGCTCTCTAGATGCCATAAAAACGCTGGCCCGGCTCGAAGGAATCCTGCTTGATCCTGTTTATACCGGCAAGGGTATGGCGGGTTTCATCGACCTCATTCGCAAGGGGATGTTCAAGAAGGCGCAAAACGTCGTGTTCATCCACACCGGCGGCAGCGCCGGGCTGTTTGGTTATGTCGATGATTTTGGATTCGACCGCTCATCGCATGCAACCGCAACCTGAATCGCAGTCGAAACACCGCGTCGTCGGCGTCATCGGCGGGATGGGCCCCGAGGCCACCGTGGATCTCATGCGGCGTGTGGTGGCGAAGACCCCGGCACAAGACGATCAAGACCACATTCACTTGATCGTGGAGAGCAATCCTAAAATCCCCTCACGCATCGCGCACCTCATCGAAGGAACGGGCGCCGACCCCACGCCGGAACTGATCCGTATCGCCGGCAACCTGCAGCGTGCCGGCGCGGACGCGCTAGCGATACCGTGCAACACGGCGCACGCCTATGCGCACTCCATCCGCCGTGCGGTCAGCATCCCGCTGCTCGACATGGTGAGCCTCACCGTCGATCAGATTGCGCTGTCGAGACGCGCGGCGCGCGTAGGGTTGCTTGCGTCCACGGCGGTACACACCACCGAACTGTATGCGAAAGCGTTCTCCGCCCACGGCATCGACACCGTCCTTCCTGACCGGCAGGACGAGGTCATGGCGCTCATCAGAGCAGTGAAACGCGGCGATACGGGAACCCAGACCCAAGCGGCGCTCGGCCGAGTGGCGCGCGAGATGGCACCCCACGTCGATGCGCTGCTGATCGCATGCAGCGAACTGTCGGTGATCAGCTCGAGTATAACGGTACCCTTCGTCGACTCGCTGGACGTGCTGGCGCAGGCGATCGTGACGTTCGCGGCTTCAGGCGCCTGATTTCACCGCATCAGATGTTGATTTCACGGCGTCAGATGCTGATTTCGTGGCGTCAGATGTTGATTTGGTGGGAGCCATCACGCGCACTTTTTCCTGCAGGATGCCGGGGCCGAAGTTTCGCGCACGCTCGAGGAACGTTTCAGTGACTTCGAACCCTTTGGGCACCAACAGTGTGCCGATGTGCGTAAACAGGTCATCCATGAACACCATGCCGGGCGTCAGGCGGCCCACAGCTATTTCTTTGACTTCCGGCGCGCCGGCCGCGACGCCGACGAGCGATTCGAGGTTTTCGACCAATTTATGGTCGAATCGACCGGACTGAGCGCGGACTGCGGACAGCGCGACCCCTGGGCTGTGACCATGGGCAATCTGCGCATCGTATTCGAGTACCAAACTCAAGATGCCGGCGCCGAGCTTGACCAATCCATCCGGCAAGTCGCTTTTCGGACTGCGGCACGCGGCCAGTATTTCCATGACCGGCTCGAGACGAGGAATGCGGCCGAGCAACTTCTGCGCAACCAATGGAGCCCCGTCCGCGAGCACCCGTTCCTCGGACGTCAACCGCTTTCCGTAGTGGAGTTTTTCCACCAATTCTATGGGCAGTGATATATAGCCGATTTCGGAAAGCATGGCTGCTGCTTCGAGTTGCCAGAATTTTGGCTTGCCGAGCGATTTCGACAGGTCGGTGGCGAGGCGCTTCACTCGAGTGGCTCGGCCAAAGGCAACCGGATTCGTGATAGCGAGGATGTCTACGAGCGCCTTGATGCAGCCGACCAAGGTTTCCTGCAGCAGCACTTTTTCGGCAATCAAAAGACGGTGATGTATGACGCCGGCCTCGATGGCGCTGCGCAACTGATCCGGTGGGCAGGGCTTGGTCAAGAAGCGGAAGATCTGCCCTTCATTGACCGCTGCGATCGCGGCATCGCGCCCTGGTTCGCCGGTGAGCAGGATGCGCGTCGTCTCCGGATACAGCTGTTTGACGTGCTTCAGCAGGGTCGCACCGTCCATGCCCGGCATACGCATGTCCGACACGATTACCGCGGGCGCGCCTTTGTCCTTGAGCACCTGCAGCGCGCTAGTCCCGCCATTCGCGCCGAGTACCTGGTACTCGCGGCGCAGCTGCACCGCCAAGCTGTCCACGATTCGGGGCTCATCGTCTACACAGAGAATAGTGTCAAGGTCTTCGCGGCTCATGATCCTTCCGTCTGGTTTTGAGACATCAAGTTGGCCGTTGCGTTGGTCACGCGGCTTTGGGCTTCCTGCCAATCGAAAGGCGCCTGCAGGCTAGCCAGATAGTCCGCGTTCACGCCATGATCCGACTGAGCGGTGGGCACGATCGCGAAGGCGCTCTCGTGATCGAGCAACGCATGCGAAACCGCCAGCGCGCCGACCAAATCGTAGCCGTGCGGCGTGACCGCCGTCGGCGTGTGATGCAGAGCCACCGCCTCCACAATCGAGTAAGGCAAGCCCCAGAGGCCGAGAAGGTAGGCACCGATCTCCGCGTGCGTGGCGCCGGTCATTCGCCGCTCGCACTCAACGAGAGACAGTCCTTCGGCGCGCGCGAGTTCGATTGCGCCGGCGAGTTCCGTTGGGCACTCCTGGATCAGAATCCAGTACCCAATATCGTGAAGTAATCCGGCGAGCCATGCGTCGTCCGCGGAGGCCCGTCCTCCGGCGAGCGCCTTGCACGCTGCAGCCGCGCACTGCGCATGGTTTTGCAGGCGTTCCGGGTCAATGTCGGAGAGGCCCTTGGGCGCCTTCCATTGGGAAAAAATCTCCGCGGACAATACGAGATTGCGTACCGTCGCAAAGCCCAAATAGGTCACCGCATCCTTGATCCGCACCATCGGTTTGCGCAGCCGAAAAAACGCTGAATTGGTGATTTGCAACACCTTGCTCGCTATCGCCGCATCGGCGTTCACGATATCGCCGATTTGACCCGCTGTTACACCGGGCTGCGCGAGAGCTGCCTGCAAGAGACCGTAAGTCTTCGGCATGGCGGGCAACCTGCCGATACGGCCTACCACTTTGCGCAGCGGCTCTTGACTGAGCAAGTCCTGAAGGTAGAAGCAGCGCTCTATGATGTTTTCCAGCTCGCGGCCGTCGCAGGGTTTGGCGACGTATTGATGAGCAAGCGAGGTCAGTCTTACGGCCTGCACCGGATCCGAATATCCGGACACGATGATGCGCATGGCGGTCGGCCAACGCTGCTTTACGACGGTGAGCAATTGGCCGCCGTCCATGCCGGGCATGCGCACATCCGAAACCACGAGATCGAACGGCTGTTGCTCGAGCGCGGCGATCGCCTCGTCGCCGCTCAGGACGAATTTCATATTCCAGTCGTGCCGATGTTTGTAGAGCCGCGCCCTTAAGCTATCAAGCAGGTCACGCTCATCATCGACGAACAGAATGTTTCTCATTGAATCAACCCCTCGCCGCGGCCCGCGATCGGCAGCCGCACGGTAAACTCCGTGCCGGTTCCGACCTCGCTTCTGACGCTGATCTCCCCGCCATGCTTATCCACCACGATGGAATGGCTGATCGCCAGACCCTGACCTGTACCATGCCCGACCTCTTTGGTGGTAAAGAACGGATCGTAGAGCTTGGATAGATTTTCCGCGGGCACGCCGCAGCCGTTGTCGCTGACCCGGATTACAGCTTCTTCGCCCTCCGCGGCAAGTTGAATTTTGATTTCGCCGGTATCGGCATCCCTTCCCGCGTCTTTGATCGCGTGCGCCGCATTTACAATGAGGTTCAGGAACACCTGATTGAGTTCGCCGACATTGCAAACTACCTGAGGTAGATCGCCGAACTCGGTGTGGACCCTGGCGACGTATTTGTATTCGTTGGAAGCGACCAGCAGCGTGGTTTCCAGCGCGTGCCTCAAGTCGGCGGGATTCTGTTCGTTGGCGTCCGGATGGGCGAATTCCTTCATAGCCTTCACGATGTTTGTAACTCGATCAACGCCGTCGAGTGTCCTGGTGAATGCCCTGGGCACCTCGATGCGCAGGTATTCCAGATCGTATTTTACCGCCAGCTCCGCTATTTCATTCTCATACGCCCTGCGTTCCGCGGATTCCGGAATGCGAGCACCCGCGTTGCGCGAGCTTTCGAACAGCTTGTCGAGGTCATCGAAAGCGCTGCGCAGGAAATGCACGCTGTCGCCCACGTACTGAATCGGGGTATTGATTTCATGGGCGATACCGGCGGCCAGCCGCCCCACCGACTCTAGCTTCTGAGCTAACTGAAGCTCGATTACCATGCGCTCGCGTTCCTGCATTTCTGCCACGAGCTTGTCTTGCAGTTCCTGCTTCTTGAGCCTCTCCAGGCGTTTCGCGGTGATATCCGCGCCCGCCGCCACGCAATGCGTCAGACGCCCCGAGCTGTCGTGCAGCGGCCTAATGGACACGCCCAGCCAGAAGGTGCTTCCGTCCGGGCGGCTCATTTCATCTTCATACTGAAATGTCTGGCCCGCGCGCAGTGCTGCCTCAACTTGCGCCTGATAATTGGGATTGTGTCCCACCCACTGAGCCAGCAAGGTGATGGGTTTGCCGATCAGCTCTTCCGGGGCAAGTCCGTGTTGATCCGCCACAATCTTGTTGCAATAGACAATGATTGGCGCAGGCTTTTCCAGCTTGGCGATGACAAAGAAGGACGATGTGGCATCCAACGCGTGGTCGCGCAATGCCAGCTGTGTTTGCAATGTAACGTTTATACCGCGCAAGTGAATTGCTTCGGCTTCTAGTTCAAAAAGCCGCCGTGCCGTAGCCTCGCAGTCCCGCGCGCCAATTCGATGCTCATCTGCCCGTTGGCTAGCGGTCATTCTTGTGTCCTTGCAACAAGGGCTTCTGCACTTTCCGGAATGGCGCGCTCGACCAAATAACCGTATCGCGGGCGTGCTGCTCCTTAGTCGACAGTTATCGTTCGGGGGCGGATATCTTTAGCCCGATTTACAGTGATTTCGCCGCTATTCAAGAAAGTGTGAAACCGGTAGCGATGAGTATCAACTAATGCCACGGGCCCCGCTATAAGCCGCATTTTAATCTGAGACAGCACTCACAAGTCTTGCGCATTGAGGTTTGCACGCGCTTTACATAGGCGCAATCTTCGAAATCGGCGTTCGTGCTTCAAGGAATGGTGATTTCGTGACGGGGACTGTCCAATGGAGCGGATTTATCGCCGCAATCGTGCTGTACCTCTGCGCCCCGCAGGCAGCAGCGGATAGCGGCGCATCGACCATCGGCGAGCTAAAGCAGCTCAACGTCGAGGATCTCATGAATGTCCAGGTCACCTCGGTGGCCAGGCATCCTGAAAAACTCATCGAAACGGCGTCGGCCATCCAGGTGATTACACAGGAAGATATCCGGCGATCAGGAGCCACCAGTATTCCCGAGGCCCTCAGGCTTGCGGACAACTTACAGGTCGCACAAAAAAACTCTCACGACTGGGCAATTAGCGCCCGCGGATTCAACACCGCGCTGGCCAATAAGTTACTGGTCATGATTGACGGACGCACGGTGTACACGCCGCTGTATTCCGGAGTTTTCTGGGATGCGCAGGACTACGTGTTGGCGGACATCGATCGTATCGAGGTGATCAGCGGGCCGGGAGGCGCATTGTGGGGAGCGAACGCCGTCAACGGCGTCATTAATATCATCACCAAAAGCGCGAAGGATACCCAGGGTCTTTACACCCAAGCCGGCGGGGGCTCGCGTCCCCAGGATTTCACCGACGTGCGCTACGGCGGTGCCATCGATACGGACACTCATTTTCGCCTCTACGGCAAATATTTCGATCGCGGCAGCGAAGTTCTGGCCAACGGGGACTCAGCCTCGGATTCTTGGCGACAAGGCAGGGGTGGATTTCGAGTCGACTCGCAGGCATCCACGCGGGATAACCTTACATTGCAAGGCGATTTCTACGAAGGTCGAGAGAATGAGCAGACCGGCGGCACTTCGGATACCAGCGGCGCCAATATTTTGGGACGATGGTCGCGCGGCATTTCGGATCATTCCGACTTTAGCCTACAGTCATATCTTGATCAAACTCATCTGACCGATCCGATCGCGCCGCTGTTCCTCGGCGGCTTGCAAGTCGCCGGTTCCGGAATCCTGCACGATGATTTGACGACTTTCGACGTGGACTTCCAGCATCGATTTCGAGTGGGTTCCGCCAATAGCATCGTTTGGGGTCTTGGATTTCGATACACGCATGATGTGGTCAGCAACGCCCCGGCGCTGGCATTTCTACCCCCCACGCTGGATCGGAACCTGTACAGCGTGTTCGCGCAGGATGAGATTGCCTTGCAAAGCAATTTGTCGCTGACGCTCGGCACCAAGATAGAGCGCAACGACTATACGGGTTTTGAGTTCGAGCCGGACGTACGCCTGAGCTGGATCTTAAGTTCGCAGCAAGCCCTGTGGGCCGCTATATCGCGCGCGGTGCGCACGCCCTCGCGTATCGATCAGGATCTGTCGGAAGCGGCGCCGCCTAACCTGGTTATTCTGCAAGGGGGCTCGGATTTCACCTCGGAGAGCGTCGTCGCCTATGAACTGGGCTATCGCGCCCGCCTCAATTCGCGAATTACCACATCTGTCTCGAGTTTCTTCAATCACTACGACGACATCCGCAGCACGACCTACAACCCGGAAACGATCATTCCCCTGGTCTTCGCCAACGGCCTGGAAGGAGACACCTATGGCTTGGAGTTCAGTAGTGACTATCAAGCGTCCGAGATGTGGTCGCTGCACGCCGGCTACACGCTGCTGAAGGAACATCTGCATGTCAAACCCGGCCAGACAGACCTGAACGCAGCGCTCAATGAAACCGCGGACCCTCAGCATCAATTTTCACTGCGATCTTCCCTTAATCTGCCGCGAGCTACGGAGCTGGATACCGCACTGCGTTGGGTTGACACGCTGCACACCAACAGCGGCCCCGTGCCGGGATCCGTGCCCAGCTATTTTGAATTGGACACCCGCCTGGCCTGGCACGCCAACGATCGCCTCGAGCTTTCCGTGGTCGGGCAGAACTTGCTTCACAATCGACATCCTGAATACGGTTTTCCGGACCCAACGCGGCCCGAGATTGAGCGCAGCGTCTACGGAAAATTGACATGGCGATACTGACAAGGGCACTGCGGCTTCTGCCGTTGGCCGGCGCGGTATTTGTCCTGTGCATGCATGGCCTTTATGCGGCCGACACGCCGACCGAAAATCAGGTTCAAGCCGTTTTCCTATACAACTTTTCGCGCTTCGTTGAATGGCCTGCGCAGGCATTCGTCACGCCCAATGATCCCTTTGTCATCGGCATTTTGGGCAGCGATCCCTTTGGCGCGCGCCTGGATGAGGCTGTGCGCAACGAGCAAATCAACGGACACCCGCTGACGGTCCGCCGATTCCGCAGTGTCGCCGAGATCGACAACTGCCAGATTCTGTTCGTTGACCGTTCCGAGACCTCGCGCCTTGGGCAAATTGTCGCGGCATTGGATCACCGCAGTACGCTAACGGTGTCTCAGGCGGACGGCGCCGCGCAGCGCGGCGTCATGATTCAATTTGCCACGGAAAACAATCGAATTCGACTCCGCATCAACGTGGATTCCGCCCGCGCCTCGGGCTTGACGATCAGCTCCAAGCTGCTGCGTCCCGCGGAAATAGTCGGCACGGATACCAGGGAGCAATAGATGAACAATTCATCTACACCTATTAGCCGCACGCTGATGCGCATGATATTCCTCTCGAGCGGAGTCGTGCTGCTGGTAACTTCCGCCGCGTTTTGCGCGTATGAATTTCTGACGTTTCGCCAATCCAGCATCCAACAGCTGCAGATCTTAAGCAAAGCCATCGCCAGCAACAGCACCGCCGCTCTGGCGTTCGATAATGCCGAAGATGCCGCGAATGTATTGACCGCGTTCAAATCGGATCCACACATCGTCGCGGCCGCGCTGTACGATGCCCGCGGACAAGTCTTCGCCGTGTATCCGCAAGGATTGGCGACGGAACGCGTGCCGGCACATTCCGGCACAGGCTATACCTTCGGCCGCTCGGCATTGATCGGCTTTCAGCCGGTCGCGGAAGGGTCCAAGCAGCTCGGCGTGCTGTTTGTCGAATCCGACCTCAATGCGATGTACTCGCGCATTCGGCTGTACGCCTTGATTCTCGTGCTGGTAGGCGGCATCGCTCTGTCGCTCGCGTATCTCATATCGCGACGCCTGCAAGCCCAGCTCTTGCGGCCCATTCTAGCCTTGGCCGAGACTGCCAAGGCGGTGGCGGAACGCCATGACTATACGGTACGCGCAGCGCGCACGGGTGCTTATGAGTTTGACCTGTTCACGGACACATTCAATCAGATGCTCACGCAGATTCAGGAGTCCGAGAGGAAGTTGCACGCCCAACTCGGCCGGCTGAGCCTGCTGCAGCACATCACGCATGCAACGGGCGAGCGGCAGGATTTGCCGAGCATTTTCCAGGTCGTGCTCACGAGTCTCGAGGACAATCTGCCGATCGATTTCGGTTGCTTCCTTCTCTACGATCCCGCCTCGAAATCGCTGAGCGTCAGTACGGTCGGTTCCAAGGGCCGAGGCTTTGCGGACAAACTCGAGCTGTCGCCGCAGGTCGAGGTACCGATCGACGCGAACGGCCTGTCCCACTGCGTTGCTGGACAGTTGGTCTACGAACCGGATGTGTTGCGGATATCCTTCCCGTTTCCCCAAAGGTTGGCTGCCGCGGAGCTGCGCTCGGTCGTATTCGCGCCCCTCATTGTCGAGAGCCAAGTATTCGGGGTCTTGGTGTGCGCGCGCTCCCTTGCTCAGGCCTTCAGCAGCGGCGAGTGCGAGTTCTTGAAACAGCTCAGCGGACATGTTGCGCTAGCGAGTCACGAAGCCCGTCTGCACGGCGCCCTGCAGCAGGCCTACGACGATCTGCGGCAAAGCCAGCATACGGTTCTGCAGCAAGAACGTCTCCGCGCGCTCGGTCAAATGGCGAGCGGCATCGCCCACGATATCAACAATGCCATTTCCCCTGTGTCGCTGTACACCGAATCGCTTCTTGAGCGCGAACCCAACTTGAGCGAACGCGCGCGCGGCTACCTGACGACCATACAACGCGCAATTGAAGATGTCGCAAGAACGGTCTCGCGTATGAAGGAATTCTACCGTGAGCGCGACTCCCAACTCACGCTCGAACGCGTCCAGATCAATCGCGCGGTTCAGCAGGTGGTGGAACTCACGCGCCCTCGATGGAGCGACTTGCCGCAAGCTGGCGGGGCGATGGTGGAGCTGCAAACAGACCTGATGGATCTGATGCCGGACATCATGGGCGCCGAACACGAAATCCGAGATGCGCTCACGAATCTCATTTTCAACGCGGTCGATGCGATGCCGACGGGCGGAACGCTGTCGGTGCGCACACGCAAGGCGATGGCTGGCGGCGAGGCGCGCGCAGTTATCGAGGTAGTCGACACGGGCGTGGGCATGGACGAAGATACGCGCCGCCGCTGTCTGGAGCCGTTCTATACGACCAAAGGCGAGCGCGGGTCCGGCCTTGGGCTGGCCATGGTCTACGGCATGATTCAGCGCCACAGCGCCGAACTCGAGATCGAAAGCGCGAGCGGCCAGGGTACGACGGTACGCTTGAGTTTCCCCGCCTACAACTCGCTGGTCATCGCAGCTCCAAAGGCCGCCAACGCAGCAGTCGTGAAGCGGCGACTGCGCATTCTGTTGGTCGATGACGACCCGCTCCTGATCAAGTCGCTGCAAGACACCTTGCAGGAAGATGGTCATTTCATCACGGCCACCCACGGCGGGCGCGAGGGGATCGAAGCCTTCGCTGCGGCTGCCCAGCGTGGAGAGGCCTTCGATATTGTCCTCACCGATCTTGGCATGCCGTATGTGGATGGCCGCAAAGTCGCGACCTCGGTGAAGGGCGTCTCACCCACGACCCCGGTGATACTGCTTACGGGTTGGGGGCAGAGACTGATTGCGACGAACGATGCGCCTGCCCATGTAGACAAGGTACTGGCCAAACCTCCGCGCCTGCATGACTTGCGGGCGGCACTTGTTGAGTTGATCTCGTGACCGCCGTCATTGCCCGACTGCTGATTGTGGATGACGAGGCGGCGCAATTGCGCGCGCTGTGCGACACACTTCAGCTGGAAGGATATGCTGTGCAGGGATTTGGCTCTGGGAAGCTGGCTCTGGCAGGCCTGAGCGCCGGTGAATTCGACCTGCTGCTTACGGACCTGATGATGCCGGAGATGGATGGCATCACCCTGATCAATGCGGCAAAGCAAATAGACCCGGCGCTTGGCGCAATTGTGATGACCGGCCACGGCACGATCGATACGGCGGTTCGCGCCATGCAGGGGGGCGCCCTCGACTATATTCTGAAGCCCTTCAGGCTCAACGTAATATTGCCGATCATCTCCCGCGCGTTGGATGTGCAGCGGTTGCGCAAGGAGAACGCTGAACTGCATGCGCGCGAGAAACAGCAGTCCGCCGAACTTGCGGCCGCCTATCATGACCTGGAATCCTTTTCCTATTCGATCTCGCACGATCTGAGGGCGCCGCTGCGTTCCATGGACGGCTTTGCCGCCATTCTTGAAAGAGAGTTCGCGGAGCCGCTCGGAGAAGAAGGCCGCCGGATCATCGGCATTATTCGCGCCGGTAGCCAGAAAATGGACGAGCTGATCGTAAGTCTTCTTGAATTCTCCCGCACCGGCAGGTCCGCCCTCGAGCTTGACCGCATCGACATGACGATGCTGGCGGATGCGGCGGCAGCCGAAGTGGGAGCACTGCACAGCGGCCCTAAACCGCTAATCGAAATCTCTGATTTGCCGGCAATCGACGCCGACGCGATTCTCATTCGGCAGGTGTGGAGCAATCTCATCGGCAACGCACTGAAGTATAGTGCGAAACGCGACAAACCAAGGATTAGCGTCACCGGCCGCGTGGAAAATAGCGAGGCCATCTATCAGGTCGAGGACAATGGCGCCGGCTTTGATATGCGCTACGTGGACAAGCTTTTCGGGGTTTTTCAGCGGTTGCACCGGACCGAGGACTTTGCCGGAACCGGTGTGGGACTGGCGATTGTGCAGCGCATCATCGCTCGTCACGGCGGCCGAATCTGGGCTCAGGGCTCGCCCGACGCCGGCGCATGCTTCCAGTTCGCCCTGCCGATGAGGAAGGCCTCATGATTGAGACGGCGCTGCTGATGTCCTTACGATGGAGACCCAATTGAAGCTGGTCGTCATCGAAGACAGCGTGGCGGACGCAGAGCTGCTCGCAAGGTATTTAGCCAAGGCGGGTCTCAACTGCGTGATCAGCCGGGTGCAAACGGAACCAGAATTCATCGCGGCACTTCATCGCGACAAGCCCGATCTCATTCTCTCCGATTTCTCATTGCCTGCCTTCGGCGGTCTCCGGGCACTGGACCTCGCCGTGCTCCATGCTCCGGATACGCCCTTTATCTACGTGTCGGGAACCATCGGCGAGGAACGTGCAATCGATGCGCTTCGGCGCGGGGCAACCGACTATGTGCTGAAGAGCAATCTGTCTCGGCTGTCCTCCTCCATTGAGCGGGCGCTGCGCGAAGCGGCGCTCAAAGCCGAACGCCGGCATTCCGAACAGGTGCGCACCGAGCAGGAGGAGCGCTTGCGCCGGCTCACGCGAACCTACCGCATGCTGAGCAGTACGAGTTCAGCCATCCTGCGGTTGCACAACCGTGCCGAGTTGCTCGATGAAGTGTGCCGAATAGCCGTGCAGCAGGGCGGCTATCAACGCAGCGCAATCAGTCTGATCGATTCGGGCACCAAGACCCTGACGCAGCTCGCTTGCGCGGGTCTTGATTCCGCGCCTCACGGAGGAACCGACTACGTGATGGACCCTTTTGGACCGCAGGTCGACTTGATGGAGCGCGTCATGCGCACCGGTGCGCCCGTTGTACACAATGATCTGCATCTCGAGGCGCCCAACCCGAAATTTCTCGAAAGTTCCATCCTGCTGGGCTATCGGTCGATCGCCGCACTTCCCCTGGCAATCGATGGCGCGACAATCGGCGTGATTCGCTTATTCAGCAGCGAGCCCGACGTATTCGACGCGGCGGAAGTTGGCGTCTTGCTGGAGCTAACGGCCAATATCAGCTTTGCCCTTCAATATCTGGAAAAGGATGAAGCTGTTCAGTTTCTATCTCATTTCGACAGTCTGACGGGCCTGGCCAAGCGGCCGCTGTTTTGTAAGCGCTTGGCAAAAACGCTGGCGAAGGGCGACGGCGAGGCCGCGGACCGCACGGTCGTGGTGTTCGACGTCCAGAAGCTGGGGGCGATCAACGATTCATTTGGCCGCTACGTAGGCGACAATTTGATCGAGCAAATAGCGACACGGCTCAAGCAGGCTTTTGCCGACTCCGAGTGCGTCGGTTACTTCGGCGGCGGAACATTCGTGGTAACCGTCGCCAACAGCGGCAACGACTCGGACACCGGCGTTCTTCTGCAGAGCGCGGCGACGCCGTTATTCGTCGAACCGTTCTATATCGACGGACACGAATTGCGGCCCGCGATCCGCTCGGGAATTGCCTTCTTTCCGCATGATGCCAAAGCTGCCGATGCATTGGTGCAAAACGCCGAAGCGGCTTTGAAGGCTGCGCGGGAAGACAACGAAAAGTACATGATGTACGGGTTCGTCACCCAGCGTCCGACTTCACGCAGTTTAGCGCTTGAGACGCGGCTCACCCGTGCGCTCGAGCGCGGAGAGTTTCTGCTTCACTATCAACCGAAGATAGACATCAAGAGTGGCAAGATCGAAGGTCTCGAGGCGCTTTTGCGCTGGCAAGACTCCGAGGACGGCGTGGTTCCACCCTCGAAATTCATTCCCATGCTGGAACACTCGGGTGCCATCGTCGATGTCGGGGAATGGGTTTTTCTGCAAGCCCTGCGCGACATTCGAGACTGGAATGCAGCCGGCCTGCCGATCATAAGGGTAGCCGTCAATGTCTCGCCGTTGCAGCTGCGGCGCCGCGACTTTGTGGATCGGGTGCTGGCCGGCATCACGGCCGCCGGCGCGCAATCGGCGCGCCTCGACATTGAGATTACCGAAAGCATGTTGATGCATGATCTGGAATTGTCCATCCGCAAGCTCACTCAGCTTCGAGAGGCCGGGATTGGGGTCGCAATCGATGATTTTGGAACCGGTTATTCCTCGTTGCGCCTGCTCGCCAAGCTCCCCGTGGATACACTCAAGATCGACCGTTCATTCGTTCAAGGTATCGCAGATACCCCCAACGTCGCGACCCTGGTTTCGACAGTCGTATCGCTCGCTCGAGCCTTCAATATGAAGACCGTTGCGGAAGGAGTGGAGACTCGTGAGCAGTTGCAAAAACTGCGTGTGGTGAAGTGCGATCAGGCCCAAGGATACTTGTTTAGCCGCCCCGTGCCCGCATCGGATGTGCCATCGATGATCTCCGCATTGGCGAGATCATCATCGGCGGCGATATCCGCATTTCAAAATCCCGCCGACTCCATTCGCTAAGCTTCCATTTTGGATAGACCACGCTAGACTTGTCCCTCGATTGCCGGGAATGAATATGCGATTTCGACTCAAAGCTTTCTCCTTGCACTTACTTGCGAGCGCTACCGCGCTTACGCTGATACTCGGGTCTCTATATTTTGGATGGTATCGTTGGCCGGGGTGGCACCTGGCCGATGTGACGCGAGTGGTTTTCGTGATGGTGTGCGTCGATGTCGTCCTGGGACCCACGCTAACGCTTATCATCGTAAACAAGAACAAGCCGCAGCGTGAACTCGTACGTGATATCGGCATTATCGTCGCTGTACAGCTCTGCGCGCTGATATATGGTTCTGCGCTGCTTTGGAATGGCCGGCCGCTCTACTATGCTTTCTCCGAAAGTATATTGCAGCTGGTGCAAGCGTACGATATTGATTCCGCGGAATCCGAGGCCGGCCTCCGGCAGAATCCAGGACTCGCCCCGCATTGGTACAGTCTGCCGCGCTGGATATGGGCCCCCCTGCCGCAAAGCCAGGAAGAAAGCCAAAAAATCGTGGTGTCGGCCGTGAGCGGAGGCGACGACGTCATTTCAATGCCAAAGTATTTCAAGCCTTGGAAAGATGGCTTACCGTCGCTTCGGAGCCGTCTGAAGAAAGTAGACGATGTCGCCTATTTTGCGAAGAGCGAGAAGAAGAAGCTCAAGGAACGGATGAGAGCGGCGGGGTTGCCCGATGACCAATTGAACACCATGCCTCTTACGGGCAGGGGACACCCTCTTCTCGCCGTGTTCGATCCGGTTACCCTCAAGATAACGGGGACTTTCAAAGCAAACTAGGACCTGCTCCAGCTTACGCGCGAGCGCGTTGACATACCGCATACTTTTATGCCGGGAGTTCGAATTAAAAACGTCGAGCGGTGTGGGCCAATTGGCGGTTCTCGAGCCATGAATTTATGGTGCGCCCAGAGGGATTCGAACCCCCGGCCTCCTGGTTCGTAGCTAACAGGCCCATCAGATTGGGCTTTTTGATGATCGTAACTGTTTGATTTT
>Ga0182030_10009332_pt1 | contig 20088 bp, 11 predicted proteins | sample 812S3MmetaG_FD_121299 | JGI IMG/M metagenome (GOLD analysis project Ga0182030, IMG submission 121299) | Permafrost microbial communities from Stordalen Mire, Sweden - 812S3M metaG (Illumina Assembly) | ecosystem: Environmental > Terrestrial > Soil > Wetlands > Permafrost | place: Sweden... | reverse complement strand
TAAACCACGTCCTGTTTTTTTCTGCGCCTTTTCAGCGGAAAGGATGGCTCGCTTTTCTGCATGAGATTGTGATCGGAAAAGATCCAGGGTCACAGTTGCGTAATCATTGCTCCGTGGCAAGCAGTTGATGGCGAAAATACGTGGCTCGGGACGGCTCCTCCAGCAGGTCGCGGAAAAAGTTGTCCACCTTCCGCAGATCGGCCGCTTCCGCCGCAGGACCCTCCACACAGCCCGTCTTGGAAGCTGGCCGTTGAGCGGGGCATAGGGCGAGGAGAGCAGGTATGCAATCTACCCGCAGCTTCGTCCAGACCTGCGTCTTCCGGTTTCACGCCGTTCACGCCGAGACGGTCAATTCCCGCAGATCCGCCCGCTGGGCTTCGTAAGTGGTGGCAAACTTCAGCACCGCTGGGTCCGGCTCGCGCCCTTCCGTTCGGCACCATTCCCGGTAGAGCGCCGGCCACCAGTTCTCATGCTCCGTCAGGCCCTTGTTCCGATAGCTCCCCCAGTCGATCAGTACGCGGGCCCAGCATTCGTCTCCGTATGCCGTTGCCGCCTTGGCATCGCCCATGGTCTTCACATACCAGTCGCGTCCGATCCTCGCGTGCAATACTTCATCCGCCCAATCGTAATCCTGGATCATCGCGGAGAATGGATTGCCCGAAGCTGTCCCCACCTCCCACTCGAACCGTTTACCCGTCTTCGGCATCAGCCCCTGCTCTATGAAATACAGCACCGCATGCCGCTCGATTGGTTTTAATTGGGTATTCAGCGCAAGCGACCAGGTGAAGTTGATGCGCACGAACTTACTCCAGTCGATCCCTGCCCGCAGAAATCCCACCTCGCCCATCATGGCATGCCGTGCCTCGTCCCAGAGCTGCCGCGTCATATCGACCGTATATTCCCATGGCTTCCTCGGCGTCTCGGCAATGATCGACGCCATCACCTCCGGCACGTCGATCTCCCGCAGCCGCTTGTAATACATCATCAGCGTCTTTGGCTCCGCCGGCATCTTCTCATCATAGAGGAAAGCCTCCGCATGGACTCCCATATTATAAGGATCAGAGAATCGCTCATCCCGCTGCGGAACCGGATCAAAGGAATACCTCTCCGCCGAATCCATCCTTCCAGGCATACCCGGCTCTTTGGGCGAGCGCCCATCCAATCCCCCAGCTTGGGCCAGCAGCTTGCGCAGCAGTTCGGCCCATGGTTCCAGCTTCGCCCGCTCGGACGCATCCAGCACTTTCGAGACGGACCTTGCTCCGTAGTCCTCCATTTCCTCCAACTCGATCAATGCAAACCGGCAGATGCGATAGCTCGGATGATCCACCAGCCTGTTAGTCGCCGACATATGATGTCGAAGCGCCTCGCAAAGCGCCGGCACCGCATGTTCATAGATCCCAAGCAGCAACGCCCCGGTCGTTGGCGCCGCCAGGATCTCATCGAAGAAAATATCCAGCGCCTCATCCGGCACATTTTCCAACCCCAGCGGTGGTTCACGCATTTCCCCGATCCGCTTGCGCCACGCCGCCGCATGCTCCGCGCAGTAGTGTGCGTGAAGACTGAATCCCATCTTTAACTCATAGATAGGCTCCGCCGGCAGCCGTTTGACAAAAATTTCGTGCAGCCGCCGCAGTGCCCAATGGTGCCTTTTCAAACGCGCCACGCAGTCATCTATCGAAAGCCCGATGGCCGCCGCTTCGTCAAAGGTCGCGATCCCCGCGACCGAAGGCAGATTCTTGTAGGATTCGTAATTGGTTTGCATCGCTTGAGAAGGGGAAGGGACAGGGAAGGTTAGAGACAGCTTGCCCGTCCCGTTAATACCGGGATTTCCCAGTTGGCTTCATGTTCATGGTGAATTGGGGTGGCTTTCTCCGATTTTCTTCCCGGCCATCGGTTTGGCAAGGTCTTTCCCTGCCCCCAATCCCGGTGTTTCTGAGACGGCGCACGGTCCGGAAGCCGTTTTCTGCTCCCGAAGTGCGTTTTCTCCTGAGCGGAAAACCTCGTCCGCGAATTCCGGGATTCTGCTTCGATTTTGGATTCATCTTCAGCCAGTTGCCGACGCACCCGGTTGTCCACAAATACTTGACACGCAGCCGGATACCGCCCCCCCGCTTGCCTGGCCAGAACCGATACAAAGTGAAATAAAACTTGCCGAACGACCAAGGTGGGAGATAGTCGCAAAATAAGCCCCCGTCGAGGTGCGTTTTTCGCGCGCCTGGCCAGCATAAGAACCTCGAATCTTGAAAGTCGCTTCATTACTCCTTGCGGCGGTCCTTTTGGGCGCCATTTCCTTGCGCTGTCTCGCCCTCGACCTTCCCGGCGATCGCGGCGCCGGCGTCTATAATTCGCTCGTTTATCCGCAAGGCGCGTTTTTGACCAGTTCCGGCACGGATGGCAGCAATGGAGTCGGCGGTCGGGTGATCAATATGGCGAGTCCGCCCGCCGGCTCCGGCATCCTCGCGGCGTCCGGCACCGCAACCGCGTTTGCCAATACCGCCGCGTTTCAGTCCGCCTATAACTTCATCAAGAACGCATACCTCAATTTCGGCACCGGCAGCAGCTACATTATCTATATCCCGGATGGCACCTACCAGGTGAATGGCAGCCTCATCTACACCGGGAGTCCGGCCATCCTCATGTCCGGGACCAAGGAAATCGCGGATGACTTCAATAATATTCGCCTGGTCGGCGAGAGCCGCACCGGGACCGTCCTTCAACTGGTCAACAACTGCGCGGGCTTTCAAACCAGGACCTCCCCGACGGCTGTCATTTACTACCAGAACCCGGCCACCACTTTCAATAACCTTGCCACCCAAAATCTTTGCGAGAATCTTACGGTCAATACCGGCTCGGGCAATCCCGGCGCGGTGGGGATTCAGTTCCAGGGAGCCAATGGCGCGCGGATGTCGAATGTCTCCATCATTTCGGCCGATGGCAATGCGCTGTACGGGCTCTGGGTCCCGATCGGTTCGCTCCAGGCCTATTTAAAGGATATCACCGTCGCCGGCTTTCAAATCGGCGTGTATTCGTACGACAACGCCGAGAACGAGGCTTCATTCGAACACATAACCCTCCAGAACCAAAAGGCGGCTGCGCTTTCGATCGTCGGTGGGGGCGTGTCGGTTCGCGACATGTTATCCACCCAGAGCGGCACCGTGCCTGCTGTCGATCTCGTCGGACCCGGCGGGAGTTGCGTGCTCCTGGATAGCGCATTTACGGCCACTAGCGGTACGGGGCCCGCCGTGGTGCTCAGCAGCACAAGCTATCAGTCCTTCTTTGCTCGTAACACAACGGTCTCCGGCTACCCCGTGGCCGTGCAACAGTCCGGGACCGCCGTCCTCTCCGGATCATTCATTTCGGAGTATTGCTCCTCTCCGGTCACTACTCTCTTCACGCCCCAGGACACCCATTCCTTCGCCCTGCCGGTCGAGGATACTCCGATCATTCCCTGGAGCGGCGCCTCGTCGTGGATCAACGTGGAATCCTATAGGAAGAGCGGGACCAATACCAACTCGGATACGGTCGCCGTTCAGAACGCATTCGCCGCCGCCGCCGCGAGCGGCAGCAGCAACCTCGTCGTCTATTTCCCAAACTTGAGTTACGGCCTCGGCAGCACCGTCACCGTCCCTGCAAACGTGTCTCGCGTCGATTTCATGTTCAGCCAGCAATCCGGAAATCTTTCCGTCGGCGCCTCATCGACTAATCCGGTAATCTTCGTCGGGAAGGGCGGTTACTCGACCATCACGATCAATCAGCCGCGAACGGTCATAGGCGAATTCATTTCTGGCTCCATCAACAACGCGCAGAGCTCCCCTATCGACACCTTTCTCGAAAGTTGCGGCAATATGGGAGCGGGAACTCAGTTCGCCACCCGCAACCAGGAGATTTGGGCGCGCTGCGTGGACGATGAAGAGGCGCCGGTTTCGAATGGCGATTTCGTAACCAATGGCGGCTCGCTTTGGATTTTCGGTTACAAGAGCGAGAACAAAGACGTCTCCTCGATAGTGGTAACCGGCAGCGGCGTCGCCGAGGTACTCGGCGGGTACGTGAATTGCACGGGATCGTTGGATTGGCCCATCGCGATGGTTTCCAATTCCAATTCGAGCCTTTGCTATACCGGTTTTACAAACATGCTTTACTACTTTCCGAATGCCGTTCAGGAAGTCAGTGGCACGTTGATCGCCACCGCCTCGAACACTCAGTTTCCAACGCGCTTCCAACGCTACCCATATCAATACAATTTCTTTATCCCCATGTACGTTGGCGGGCCGCCTCCCACGGGGCCGTTCGGCATCTTCCAGGGGAGCCAGGATATAGGCCAGGTGGCGGCCTCCGGCGCGACGATCAACTACAACAATGCCACTTACTTTGTCGAAGGCTCCGGCAGCGACATCTGGAACAACGCCGATGCCTTCCAATTCGCGAGCACGACATGGAGCGGAAATGGGACGCTTACCGCCCTCGTCAATTCGGTCGATAATACGAGCATCTGGGCAAAGGGCGGCGTGATGTTCCGGAGCAGCACCAATGCCAATGCGATGTTTGTGGATTTGCTGGCGACTCCCTCGGAAGGCATCGCGATGCAGGCGCGCACGACCGTGGGAGGCGCCGCGTCAAATGTCGGCTTTACTTCCACCTCCTTTGCCCCGCCGTATTGGGTGCAGCTCCAGCGCACCGGCACCAGCTCAATCGTCGGATCGATCTCGACCGACGGCACTTCATGGACCCAGTTGGGCGCCGCGACCGTCAACCTTCCGGCCACCGCCTACGCCGGCCTGTGCGTGACCGCGCATACCAATAACAGCAACGGAACGCTCTGCCGCTCGATCATGAGCAATGTCTCCCTTCTGCCAGCGTCCCCCGCCGGGGTGGCTGCCACTTCGGGAAGCGGGCAGATTGGCCTGACCTGGAGCCCATCGTCGGGCGCCACCAGCTATAATGTCTATCGGGCCACCAGCGGCACCGGCGCTTATACGCTCATCGCAAGCTCGACCTCTGCCGCCTACACGGACACCAATGTTACCGACACCACCGCTTACTGGTACGTCGTCACCGCGCTGGATGCGAGCGGAGAAACACTCGACTCCAATCAAGCTACCACCACCGTCATCCTTCCGCCGCTTCAGCAGTGGCGGCTGCTGAACTTTGGCACGCTCAACCCGGCGGACCCGGTCGGAGGCGACACCGCCGATCCCGCCGGATGCGGGGTCCCCAACCTTATGAGATACGCCCTCGGCCTGACTCTTGGCGGCACCGCGACAGACGGGCTGCCTGTTGTAAGTCAAACCGGCGGCTATCTTACTCTCACTTTCACCCGACTCCGAGCCGACACCGACATCACCTACCAGGTGGAGGCCTGCAACGACTTGGAATCATGGAGCAAGATATGGACCAGCGGCACTGTTCCCTACGGCGGCGGCGCAAATCCCCAGCAACAAGTCACCGTCCAGGATAGCGCTCCTATTTCCACCGCTCCCGGCGCCAAGCGGTTTTTCCACCTCAAAGTGACGGTTCCATAATGTTGAAAATCCCTGTTCGAATCGGTCTTTTCGGCATCGGCCTGGACACCTACTGGCCCCAGTTTCCGGGCCTCAAAACGCGCCTTGAAGGTTATCTGGCGGAAGTTGGCACAAAGCTTGGGCGGCCGGGCGTTGAAATTGTGAACCTTGGCCTGATCGATTCGCCGCCGGCGGCATTTGAAGCAGGGCATCGCTTCCGGCGCGAAGACGTCGATCTGATCTTTCTTTACGTCACAACTTATGCCCTCTCATCGACAGTCCTTCCGGTGGTGCAACGGGCCAGGGTCCCAGTAATCATCCTGAATTTGTCGCCGGAGTCAGCGATCGACTACGCGACCTTCAATCGGATGGATGACCGCGCGGCGATGACTGGCGAATGGCTTGCGCACTGCTCCGCCTGTCCGGTGCCGGAAATCGCGAATGTGTTCAACCGCGCGCGTATTCCATTTGAACAGGTTACCGGTCAATTGCGGGATGATCCCGAGTGCTGGGCCGAAATTGATGCCTGGATTGAAGCGGCCCGCGTTGCGAACATTATGGCTCACAACCGGCTCGGCCTGATGGGCCATTACTACAATGGCATGCTCGATATTTACTCCGACCTCACTCAGCAGTGCGCCCACTTTGGCGGCCACATGGAGATCGTGGAGGTGGAAGAGCTTTCCGTGTTGCGACGCGAGGTGAATGCGGGAGAGGTTGCGGCTCGTGTTGCGCAGTTCCACGAGAATTTTGATGTTCAGCAGGACTGCTCCCCGGCAGAGTTGGATCGCGCGGCCCGCACTTCTGTAGCCCTCGACCAACTGGTGGCCCTGCATGATCTTGGCTCGATGGCATATTATTACATGGGTACTGGAAACGCTGAGAATGAGGATGCGATCAGCAGTATCATCCCCGGCAACTCCCTGCTTACCGCCCGCGGAATCCCAGTTGCCGGCGAGTACGAAGTAAAGAATGCGCAGGCGATGAAAATCATGGATAGCTTTGGTGCTGGCGGTTCTTTCACGGAGTACTACGCGATGGACTGGAAGGAGGATGTTGTGCTCATGGGACACGATGGTCCCGGGCACATGGCCATCGCGGAAGGCAAAACGAAGATGCGCCCGCTAAAGGTCTATCACGGCAAGGTCGGCCGTGGCCTTTCCGTAGAGATGTCCGTAAAACATGGACCGGTGACGCTGCTTTCTGTAGTACAAACAGCGGAGGGACGGCTGAAATTCCTCGTGGCGGAGGGGGCTTCCGTGCCCGGTCCAATCCTGGAAATCGGCAACACTAACAGCCGCTATAAGTTCAGCATCGGTGCCCGCCGCTTCGTCAATGAATGGAATGTCCATGGGCCAGCGCATCATTGCGCGGTGGGTATCGGCCACATTGCCGGGAAAATTGAGAAACTCGGTCGGCTTTTGCAAATGGAGACGATCAAGGTCTGCTAAATAGGTATTGGATTGATGGTGCAATCGGAATTGCACCGCACCGAGGTGTGTGTCAGAAATAATGGCATTGCAGACCGGGATAGACCTTGCCAAAACACAACTCGCAGTGAAAATCCCAGAAAATCACCCCAAATCAGCATGAACATGAAGCCAACTGGAAAATCCCGATTTAAATGCGTCAGGTCGCTGCCGGATCCTTCGCTCATGGGGGGGGTAGTCGATGTTTAGCAACCACCCGAATTTTAGAGCGCCGAGCCCGGAAATTGAAAAACGGATCGATGGCATTTTGGCGAAACTGAGGATCGAGGAAAAACTCGACCTGCTTGGAGGCGAACACGATCGCACCAAGAGCAACGAGGCGGCGGGCATCCCGGTGCTGAAGTTGGCCGACGGACCTCTGGGCGTCCACTGGTGGTGTGAGACCTCGACGGCATACCCGGGCACAATTGCCCTGGCCGCATCCTGGGATCGCGAGTTGTCGCGGCGGTTGGGGATCGCCATCGGACGGGATGCAAAGGCGCGCGGGGTGCACATTCTGTTAGCGCCGGGAGTGAATATATATCGGTCCCCGCTCTGCGGCCGGAACTTTGAATACCTGGGCGAAGACCCGTATCTCGCATCCCGTATGGTGGTGCCGTACGTGCAAGGTTGCCAGGATCAGGGCGTGGCGGTCACGATGAAACATTATGCCGTGAATTTTCAGGAGTATGAGCGGAACAAGGTCAGCTCCGACGTGGACGAGCGCACCTTGCGCGAGGTGTATCTCCCGGCCTTTCGCGCCGCGGTGGAGGAAGGTGGCGCGGGATGCGTGATGACGGGTTATAACCTCGTCAACGGCGTGCATTGCTCGGAAAATTTCTGGTTGATCCGCGATGTGCTCAAGGGCGAGTGGAAGTTTGACGGCGTGGTGATGTCGGATTGGGTTTCGGTTTATAGCTCTGAGCTCGCCGCCCTGGCCGGACTTGATCTCGAAATGCCCGACGCGCGTTGGATGAACCGGGAGGGTCTGCTGGCGGCGGTGAAAGACGGGCGCGTTCCCGAAGCGGTGATCGACGACAAAATCCGGCGGCTGATGCGCCTGGCGGCATGCTTTGGCTGGCTCGACCATCCGCAGAAAGACGAAAGCATTGCGTTGGGAGATGAATCGAACGCGGAGGTTGCCCTCGACATCATCCGGAACGGCGCGGTGCTTCTAAAGAACGAGGGTGAGTTCCTGCCTATCAATTCCAAAAAAATCCGGCGCCTGGCTGTCATAGGATCGACGGCGGACCCGGCGATTATGAGCGGAGGCGGATCGGCGTACACTCCTCCATGGCGTTCCACGAGCATCCTCGAGGGGATCAAAGCGCTCGCCGCCGGAGACATCGAAATCGTTTACGCGAAGGGCGTGGATGCCTGGGCCGAGGATCCGGCGTTTGGCCGGAAGGACTACATTACTCCCGATGGGCAACCGGGCTTAAAGATCGAGTACTTTGCCAATCGCAACGGCGCCGGAGAACCCGCAACCGTGGCCGTTGTGGATGGGCCGTCCGGCTTATGGTTCATGAATCCGATTCCGGAAGCTCCCGACCGCGACAACTTTTCTGTGCGTTGGACCGGTAAGATTCGCGTGGCGTCCGCCGGACGACGCCGGTTTTTGCTGAAAGCCATCGACGGGTTCGCGGATGTGTGGCTGGAGGGCGAGAAGATTCTCTCGGCCGGCATCGGCGAGTCGTCAAAGACGCTGCGCACCGAGTTGAAGCTCGACGCCGGCAGGGATTACTCACTGCGCGTAGAGTATCGCCAGGATCGCGGCTGGAACGCGCTTTACTTCGGTTGGGAAGATATGGAAGTGGTCGAAAAGGTCTATGCCGAGGCGGTGGCGGTAGCGGCCGGAGCCGATGCCGTGGTGTTCTGCGGCGGACATACCGCCAAGTCGGAGACCGAAGGCGCGGACCGCGCTTTCGGGATGCCCGCGGATCTCGAACGCCTGCTGTGCGACGTGGTAACGGCCAACCCGAAAGTGGCGGTCGTTCTCACCGGCGGCGGACATATCGATATGCGCGCATGGCTGGATGACGTGCCGGCGGTGCTGCACGCATTCTATCTCGGCCAGGAAGGCGGGCGCGCGGTGGCGGAGATTCTCTTGGGCAAGGTCAATCCTTCGGGCAAATTGCCGTTTACCGCGGAGCGAAATCCTGAAGATCGCTCGTCGTTCGGATGCTACCACGACAGCGACGGCGATCTGCGGGTGACTTTCAAGGACGGCATATTCGGCGGTTACAGGCATTTCGACCGGACTGGCACGGCGCCGCTGTTTCCGTTCGGGTTCGGGCTGAGTTATACGAAATTCGAGTATTCAAATCTCCAGGTATCCTCTGAAAGCATGAAGTCCGGCGACCGGGTTGCCGTGCGATTCGATATTACCAACACGGGCTCGGTGGCGGGGGCCGAGATCGCACAGCTCTATGTCTCGGACTCCGAGTGCTCCGTTCCGCGTCCGCAAAAGGAGTTGAAGGGATTCGCAAAAATGCGTCTCGATCCCGGTGAAACAAAATCCGTCGAGATCGGATTGAGCGACCAAGAGCTTCAGTTCTTCGACGCCGGGCGCAGTTGCTGGGTCGCGGAACCCGGCGCATTTGAGTTGCTCATCGGCGCTTCCGCGACGGACATCCGGTTGAGGGGACGGATCAATCTGGCGATGTGAGCGCGGTTTTGAATACGCCAAACCGATGACTCATTTTTCAAGTTCCCGTTACGACATAATGAAATATCGGCTCTGCGGCCATAGCGGCCTCAAGCTGCCGCTTATTTCCCTTGGACTCTGGCAAAACTTCGGCGCCGACCGGCCTTATCGAACCCAGGAAGCCATCGTCCATCGCGCCTTTGACCTTGGCATCACCCATTTTGACCTTGCCAATGTTTACGGCCCCCCGGGCGGCGAGGCCGAGAAAAACTTCGGCAAGATCCTGCGCGATGGCATGGGCGCCTACCGGGAGGAAATGGTCATTTCCACCAAGGCCGGATACCGGATATGGCCCGGGCCCTATGGCGATGGTGGTTCCCGCAAAGCTATCATCACCGCCTGCGAACAATCGCTCCGGCGCACGGGTCTCGAATACTTCGACATCTTCTATCATCACCGCCAGGATACCGAGGTGCCGATTGAGGAGACCATGGCGGCCCTCGACCAATTGGTGCGCCAGGGAAAGGCGCTCTACATTGGCGTCAGCAGCCACGATGGCGCGCGTCTTGCCGCCGCTGACGAGGCGATCCGGGCGCGGAGTCTCACTCCATTAACCAGCCTGATGAGCCGCTATAACTTACTCCAACGCCAGGACGAGATCGACAAATGGCCGGTCGCCGCCGAACAGGGCGTGGGGGGCGTTGCGTTTTGCCCCCTGGCGCAGGGGTTGCTCACGGACAAGTATCTCGAAGGCGCGCCTCCGCCCGGCAGCCGGCTTTCCAGTGAACTCACCGGAGGCAGCGGCGATAGCGCCATGCGCGAAAACATCGGACGCGCGCGCGCCCTCAACAAGATGGCCGTCGAGCGCGGGCAAACACTGGCCCAGATGGCGCTTGCCTGGGTGCTGCATCACCCAGTCATCGCCAGCGCGCTGATCGGAGCGTCCAGCGTGGCTCAGGTCGAGGAGAATGTTGGCGCCATCGTCGGCATGGAATTCAGCGCCGATGACCTTGCCCGGATCGACGCCATCACCCAGGTGCAATGAATTCCAGCGCCGGAAATCAGTCAGGTTGAATCATCGGGCCGAGCCATTATTTTGTCAATTTGAGGCCGCTCCCGCCCATGAACTCCGTACATCCTGTCGTTTTCGAGCGGTGCCTGCTTGCAGAGGGGCCACGTTGGCATCATGGACATGGTCGCATTTATTGGACGGATATTCTCGCTGGGAAGCTCTTCTGGCATGACCCCGTCACTGGCGGTCACGGATGCTTCTATACCGGAGAGCCGGTCGGGGGCTTTTCATTCAACCACGATGGCGGCCTTGTACTTTTCCGGGTAAGGGACGTCTGCTGGATCGATTTTGACGGAAACATACAGGCGGTTCAGCCGATTGAATTGGAGGGGATGCAGCGCTTCAACGATGTGATCGCCGCGCCGGACGGCTCGATCTTTGCCGGGACCATTGGGTGCACCGCGGCGTCCGGGGGGCTTTATCATTTTCAGATGGACGGGAGGGTCTCGCGTCTCGTAACCGGGACGGGATGCGCCAACGGGATGGGATTCGCGCCTGATCGATCCGTCTTCTACTGGACCTGCTCAACAACCCGGAGGATATACGCTTTTGACTACAAAAAAGGCGAGGTGCAAGTGGCCGGCAGGAGATTGCTCTACCAGGCGCCAGCGGAAGAAGGGATTCCCGATGGGATGGCAGTGGATTGCGACGGGATTATCTGGAGTGCCCGGTGGGATGGATTTCAATTGGTGCGCATTGATGCTTCAGGAAAGAAATTAGGGGCTCTGCATTTGCCACGAGCGCGAGTCAGTTCCGCATGTTTTGGAGGGCCGTTGTTGGACAGCCTTTATATCACCATCGCCTCTGCCGATGGCCCGGAGGAAAATGCGGATCAGTGCCTTTTTGAGTGGAAAGCTGGGGCGGTTCGCGGGAACGAGGATTTTGTCTCTGCTTTGGATCCCTCCCGTAAGTTTAGGATCGCGGACTGAGTGGGATTTTCACTCTACGCGGAATTGGCCTGATTGAAAGCCTGGTCCCAGTGTCATGGGCAAGGCGATGCGTGACAATTTCTTTCAACTCAAGCTTGCTCGCCGATGCCGGAGCTTCCCATTTACCCGCTATGGGATGGCCGTGAAAACAGAGCATGCTCCCGCAATCGGATCATCCGGTTGCCCGCCCCCCACACTGATTTCAAACTGACCGGCCTCCACAAATGGGATCCCGGCATCGTCAAACACAACCAACTGATCGGGCGTCAATTCAAACGAAACCCTCTTCGTCTCGCCCGCCTTCAGGTGGATGCGCTTAAAGCCCTGCAATTGACGCCGGGGAACTGGTACGGATGCCTCCACATCCCTGACATACATCTGAACCACCTCATCTCCGGCTCGCCCGCCGTCATTCGAGACATCGACTGAAATGCGCATCGGATCAAAACCGTCAACCTTTTGGTTCGAGTAGGAAAACGAAGTGTAGCTTAGGCCATATCCAAAACGGAACAACGGCTCTTCTTCCATGAATCGATAAGTGCGTCCTTTCATGGCATAATCATGAAAAGGTGGCAGTTGATCCATCGACTTCACGATTGTCACCGGCAAACGCCCGGCCGGATTGTAATCGCCAAACAATACATCCGCCACGGCATTGCCGCCCTGTTCGCCAGGATACCACGCGTACAAAATGGCATCGCAATTCTCCACCGCCCAGGCCAGGTCCACCGCACTGCCGCTGAGCACCACCAGGATCAGAGGGGTCCTGGGCGCGCTCTTTTTCAAATGCTTGAGCATTTCGAGCTGGCGCCCAGGCAAATCAATGGAAGCCCGGTCGCCACCTCCATCGGAAGCCGCCACGGCGGGTTCTTCGCCTTCGATTGCGGCCGTGTTTCCCAGCACGGCAATAATCGCATCATTCGGCTCATCCAGACCCCATTGTATTTCAACGGAATTGATCGGTTCCACGCCGTTTAGCTCGCACCCATTTGCGATATAAACCTGGGTGCCGGCGGCTACCGAGTTTATAATCCCTTCAACCACCGTAACCATGTTCGGCGCGTATCCGTTATAGTTTGCCAGCAGCGCGTCAATGTTCATGGCATTGGGCCCGAATATCGCGATTTTAGCCAAATCCTTTTTGAGCGGCAGCACCCCGTTGTTTTTAAGCAATACCATGGATTCCTGCGCCACCTGGCGCGCCAGGTCCATATGTTCCCGGCAATTTACTACGGCAGTGGAAATTGAGGCGTACGGGACTTTGTCGTCTGGATCGAACATGCCCAGCTTGAATCGCGCTCGGAAAAGGCGTTTAACCGCAACGTCGATCTCAGCTTCGGTGATAAGCCCCTCGTCGATGGCGGTCATGAGATTGTGATACATGTCTCCGCAGTTCAGTTCGCAACCGTTCTTTACTGCCATGGCTGCCGACTCGGCCGGTGACGCAGTTACTTTATGCGTCTGGTGAAAATCCCGGATCGCCCAGCAATCCGACACCACATAACCTCGGAAACCCCACTCATCGCGAAGGATATCTTGCAGAAGCGTCTTGCTGCCGCAGCAGGGCTCGCCGTTTGTCCGATTATAAGCTCCCATGACCGAATAGGCCCCCGCCTCCTGAACGCAGGCCTTGAAGGCCGGCAGATAGGTTTCCCGCAAGTCTCGCTGGCTCACCACCGCGTTAAACTCGTGACGCATGTTTTCCGGTCCGCTGTGAACCGCAAAATGCTTTGGAGTCGCCACCAGTTTCAAATAATTCGGGTCATCCCCCTGCATGCCTTTGCAAAATGCCACCCCCATCCGGGAGGTCAGATAGGGATCTTCACCATACGTTTCCTGCCCGCGGCCCCAGCGCGGATCACGGAATATATTCACATTCGGCGTCCAGTAAGTCAGGCCGAAATACTGCCCGCGGTTTCCCTGCCTTAGCGCCTGATGATATTTTGCGCGTGCCTCATCCGCAATCGCCTCAGCCACCCGAAAGATCAGGTCACTGTTAAAAGTGGCCGCCATTCCGATGGCTTGCGGAAAGACCGTGGCCTTCCCTGCACGGGCGACCCCGTGCAGGCACTCATTCCACCAGTTATAGGCCGGGACATCCAAACGGGGGATCGGCGGAGCCGCATGCAGAGTCTGCGCAATCTTTTCCCTTAGGGTCATCTGGGATATGAGCGAATCCACCCGCTCCTCAAGCGGCAGCGTAGCGTCCTTAAATCGACTGTCCGGCAACGGCCGGTCCTTGGTCAGAATACTCATTGAGCCCTTATTTTGACTGAAAGCCCGCCGCGATTCCAACCAAAATCCAACTCCTCCCCATCCCCGGGGCACTATGAACGGTTGCCGGACAAAAATGATTGTATTCCCCCGATTTCGTGACAGCTATCTTCCATGCCACCCGTCTCCAAAATCCTCAAAGCAGGCTTGCTCACCCCCGCGGGCAGCATTCGCCTGAGTCTCCCTTCCCGAAAGCTGAACCCGCCGGGGCATATCCTCGTCGCGGCCTGTCTCTTTATGGGACTTTTGTTTCATACGAATGTTCATGCCGCCAGTTACTTCATTAACGCCTCCGGCCCTTTGGGCGATGGTTCGGGTTCAAGCGCGGCCAATGCCGCCGACGCATCCACCCCGGCAAAATATCGCGCCATCAATCAGACGCACACCACTCCAGGCACGGTGATCACCTACGCTCCGGGAACCTACCTGGTGACTCCGGCCTTCTCAATGTTCAACGGGGTAACCCACCAGGGATCGGGGATCGATTCGACGATCATTAAAGTCCAGGACGGCTCCGCATCAGGCCCGTTCGCCCCCATGTGGCTCGCGGATAATGGCACGATTTCCAATTTTAAGTTCTTTGACGCCACTATTGACTTTAACCCCACCAAACAGGCCTGGTGGGCTGCCGGAAAGGGCGGCTGCATGGCCTTTGCTTTTTCAACAGCCGATCATTGCGCCATCCTGCGGGTTAAGTTCATTAACATAGGCGCCAGAAACGTGGAATCTTTCCCCATCTTTTTCATTGTCAGCACTTCGGCAAAGGGCAATCTCAACCATAATGTGGTCGATTCCTGCGTCTTCACCCAGCCCATAGTCCACGGCAATACCAACGGGGGACTGACTTGCATTATGATGGCGGATGCGGAACCGAAAACCACGGCCGACAACACGAACATCGTCTCCAATTGCGAGTTCTTTAACCTCAAATCCCCCGAATACTCCGATCTTCCCTATACCCAATGCTGCACTTGTCCTGTCGCAATCAACAATAAAGCCACGGGGGTGGACTCCCTTTGGTTCGTCGAGCCGGGAACCCAATCGCTGGGTAATAATGTCTTTTTTACAGGCCAGACCGTGCAGGTTACAGGCAATACCTTGATGGATTCCGGGCCGGTTGCATTAATTCTTATGCATCCCAACGGAAACTTTGCCGGGAACCTGGACGTGCGGAATAACAAGGTTGGGATGACCCGCCATCCATATTATTTGCAGGGACCCCGTGGGCCGGAGGGAGTCGCAATCGAGCAATATTGGGCCGGCAATCCGCCACTGGGGAATATCGTGGTTCAAAACAACACGTTTACCGCTCCGCTTCCCAAGGCGGTTTCCCCGTGTGCCGTCTCGGCGGACATGTCGCGGGGACCGGAAAAATACTTTCACATGGCGAGCCTTGCCGTGCTCAATAACACTTTCGTAAACTTCCCGCGGGACGGCAAAGAGTTGCAGGTCACCACGGACGCGGCTTATAATCCGAACTATACGCACACCGGGAACACCTTTGATTCCGGAAATTAATCGACGACAATCAACCGCCAGGAAAGATAATGGCGCCTCGCCGGTTGGAATTACCTGATGGATTCCACGTTTGGAACCGATAGCTCGACCATTTGAGAATCTTTATGCCTCAACTGAAATTCAAAGACGCGAACCTGGCCGTCGATGAGAGGGTCGCTGATCTTCTTGCTCGCATGACAACCGACGAAAAGATGGGACAGTTGAACCAGCCCTCCGGCATGTGGCGGTCCTATGTGAAATGTGACGGGGAAATTCGGCTTTCCGATGAATTCAAATCGATAGTCAAAGGCCATGGCATAGGCGCGATTTATGGCCTCTTCAGGGCAGATCCATGGACCGGCGTTACTCTTCAGAGTGGATTAACACCCGGCGAAGGAGCAAAGATCGCCAACGAAATTCAATGTTTCAGCATCGAAAATACCCGGCTCGGCATCCCGTTCTTAATTTCTGAAGAGTGCCCGCATGGACACATGGCTATCGGCGCCACGGTTTTTCCCGCGCCGATTTTGCAGGCCAGCACATGGGATCCCGTGTTGATCGAAACGATGGCGCGAGCCATTGCCCGGGAAATCCGCGCGGAAGGCGGAAATATCGGCTACGGGCCGATTCTTGATGTGGTCTGGGATCCGCGCTGGTCGCGCGTGGAGGAAACTTTTGGTGAGGATCCGTGGTTAATTACGCAAATGGGTGTCGCCATGGTGCATGGGTTGCAGGGTTCCTCATTGGCATGTGGGGACACGGTAATGTCCACACTCAAGCATTTCGGCGCTTACGGAACGACCGAGGGCGGGCGGAATTGCGCGCCTGCCTACACCGGCGAGCGGTTGCTGCGAGAGGTGCATCTGGCGCCATTTCGCGCGTGCGTTGCCGAGGGGGCGCAATCGCTGATGAGTTCTTATAACGAGATCGATGGAATCCCGAGCACGTCCAACCCGCGGCTCCTTACCAGTATTCTGCGGGGTGAGTGGGGTTTTCAGGGATTTGTTGTGTCTGACGGCTTTGCGATTGAATCACTTTGCAAGATGCACCATGTGGCGGAGGACCTTGAGGAAGCCGGGGCGCTGGCGCTTCAATCAGGCGTGGATATCGACCTGGGGGACAGCGCCTTTCTCTCTCTCCCGGACGCTCTGAAGAAGAACCGTATCGATATGGCGGCTATTGATCGGGCGGTGTCACGCGTTTTGCGCGCGAAATTCCTGCTCGGGCTATTTGAGAACCCGTATGTCGATGCCGAACGCGCCGCGAGCGTGGTGGGGTCTGGCGAACACCGCCAGCTTGCCCGTGAAGTGGCGCGGCGTGGGATCATCTTACTAAAGAATAGAGACAACATCCTGCCTCTGAAAAAGGAAATACGTAACATAGCTGTAATCGGTCCGAACGCTGACAACCTTTACAATCAACTCGGTGACTACACTGCTCCGCAGAGGGAGGACGATGTCCTTACTGTGCTGCGTGGCATTCGGGAAATGGCGCCGCCCGCCACGCAGGTACACTACGCTCGCGGCTGTAATATCCGCGATTCCTCGCGCGACGGATTCGCCGAAGCGGTGGACCTGACGAGAGGTTGCGATGTGGCCATCGTTGTCGTGGGCGGGTCGAGCGCGCGTGATTTTGCGCAGGAATTCACGGTTACCGGCGCTGCGATCCCAGGTACCGGCTCTGCAATCGTCGATATGGAATGCGGCGAGGGCTGCGACCGGTCGGACCTGAATCTCGCCGGCGTGCAGAGCGATTTGCTCAAAGATTTGCAAGCCACGGGAGTGCCGCTCGTCGTCGTTCTGATTCAGGGCCGCCCATACACCATTCCCTGGATCGTGGACAATGCGGCCGCTATTCTGTGTGCCTGGTATCCTGGAGCCGAGGGCGGCGGCGCAATCGCCGATATTTTGTTCGGAAGTTGCAATCCGGGGGGCAAGCTGCCGATTTCCATTCCAAAGAGCACGGGGCAGGTGCCGGTCTTCTACTATTACAAAGGTTGGGCTCGAAACGACTACGTTGACGTCGATTCAAAACCGCTCTTTCCGTTCGGATACGGGCTCAGTTACACAACTTTTGAATACGCCGGTATCAAGCTTTCCAGGGACTCGATCAGCCTCGGCGAATCCCTGACAGCAAGTGTTACTGTTACCAACACAGGCAATCTTGCCGGAGATGAAGTGGTGCAGATGTACATCCGCGATGAAGTCGGCTCCCTGACACGGCCGGTAAAGCAATTAAAAGGTTTTAAGCGGATCACCCTTCAACCCGGCGAATCGCAACTTGTGGAGTTCGAAATCATTCCCGACTTTCTCAGTTTCCTCGGAGCCGATCTGCTGCCCGTGGTCGAACCCGGCCGGTTCACTGTCATGATCGGCGGAAATTCCGAAAACCTGCTTGCCGCCGGATTTGTTGTCATGCATGGATGACTGGGCATTGACGGATGAGTGAGGTGATCACTAAAAATTTATGAATAAGGCACTTGTCACGTTTCTTTTGATCGCATTTGCATGGGTTTGCAAAGGTCAAGTGCCCGTAGCCAATCACTTAAACATTGTTCCGCCGGCAACGGAGGCCGGTTTGACGGGGGATTGGAAGCCGGACAATGTTCCGCGTAATGACGACAGGGATTCGCCGTATATACCCAAAGGATACAAACGAACTTTTACGGAGAACTTTCTTGATGACAAAATGGTATTCAGCCGAAGCGGCAATCCAAAATTTACCACGGCTAATTTCCGCCTGAATGCAAATGACCTGAATACATGCCGCCGCCTCGCAACGACCGGGGAACGGGAATTGTTTTTTGACCCGGAATTCTCCTACAACGGCGTGCACTTCAATATAACCCCGTTTTTCATCAAGAATGGAGTTCTCTCCATCACGGCGAATCCGCTCTCCGAAGACTATGAAAGAGCGCTCGCGCCGCTCGAGGACAAAGGGAAAAACCTCAAGTCGGTTTTATATTCCAGCGGAATGCTCAGCACCGAGACGGATCTTCGCAAAAAGGGAGAGGGGTTCGATCAGCTTTACGGCTATTGGGAGCTTCGATCCCGGTTGCCGAAGGGAAAGGGGTTGTGGCCGGCTTTCTGGCTGGTTAATGAAAATTGGCATTATTGGAACGAGATCGATATTTTCGAAGTTTTGGGAGACAACCCGCGGAATATCTACCAGTCCACGCATTTCAAGGATGGAGGAGGAACGGATGCCTTGACATGGCCCGAGCATACCTACAAGGGCATCGATCCCACCGATGGTTTCCATCTTTATGGTCTGCTGATGACGGTGGATAAGCTTTACTTCTACGTCGATGGAATCCAAACGCTCACGCTTTCACACAAGCTGCACGACCCTTTCTATACGATCATCAGTCTGGCCGTTGGCGGGAACTGGCCTAAAGACCCGGATCAGACGACAAAGTTTCCGGCGTCTTTTGATATTGATTATTTGAGGATTTACCAGAAAGCGGAATAAAGGGAAGCAGGCTAAAATGAACTTAAAAACCATTCAGACCCGGTGCAGGTGAGGGCCAAAATCGGCCTCATAATGCGGTGCTATCATCGAGCATGGCGGCGTGATGTTATCGATTTTCTTTAAGTCATCCGGCGTCAGCGTCAGATCCAGGGCCCCCAGATTGTCTTCAAGCTGCTCCATTGTGCGCGGGCCGATGATGGGGGAAGTGACGCCTGTTTGACTCATGCACCATGCAAGGGAGAGTTGGGACAAACTCCGCTGCTTTTCCTGCGCGATCGGCAGCAGTTTCTCAACGGCGCTGAACATGGCCGCGTTGTAGCGCCGTTTATTCGGTTCCCACGCAAGGTTGGCGTACCGCATCTCCGCCGAGGGCTCTTTGTCACGCGCATACTTTCCAGTCAACAATCCTCCCGCAAGCGGGCTCCAGGGAATAACTGCAAAGCCAAAAGTTCGAGCCATTGGCAGCAGTTCGCGCTCGATCGAGCGGTCGAGGAGGCTGTAGGGGGGCTGCTCGCAGACGAAGCGATTAAGACCCAACTCTTTCGATACCCACAATGATTCGACCAATTGCCATGCCGCGAAGGTGCTGGTGCCGATATAAAGCACCTTGCCGGCCCGAATGAGGTCGTCAAGCGCCCGCAAGGTCTCATCAATTGGAACCGAGGACAGCGGACGATGAATCTGGTAGAGGTCGATATAATCAGTTTTTAACCGCCGAAGGCTCGCTTCACATTGCGAGACGATGTGACGCCGCGCGTTGCCCCATGCATTCGGATCATTGTCAGCCATGCGCCCATGCACTTTCGTGGCGAGCACTACCTCGCTCCGCCGGCCGTTGCGCTTGAGCGCCTCGCCGGTAATTTCCTCGCTGCGCCCACGGGAATAGATGTTGGCGGTATCCAGTAAGTTAATGCCTGCGGCAAGAGCGCGATCAATAATTGCATACGAATCTTCGGCTTCTGTCTTTTCGCCGAAATTCATGCAGCCAAGGCAAAGCGGGCTCACTTGCACGCCGGTTCTTCCGAAGGGTCGATAGTTCATCGTTGTGGTTTTGCAGGTTCCTATTCGGCAGATCGGCTATCTTTGACTTACTTCCTTCGTCGTGGCATCCGGCAGGCTGCTCATCACAACCCACGCCTGGGCCTGCCATAGCTCCATTGGGAGAATGGTTGCGTCCTTGGAATTGCCCCCGCCGGACCATGTATTCCCTTTTTGAGATAGACCGGCGGCG
>Ga0182030_10009331_pt1 | contig 20090 bp, 38 predicted proteins | sample 812S3MmetaG_FD_121299 | JGI IMG/M metagenome (GOLD analysis project Ga0182030, IMG submission 121299) | Permafrost microbial communities from Stordalen Mire, Sweden - 812S3M metaG (Illumina Assembly) | ecosystem: Environmental > Terrestrial > Soil > Wetlands > Permafrost | place: Sweden... | reverse complement strand
TCGCTACTGTTGTTTTAGGTCATTCTGTTCTAGCTTATAGAGGTGAGAGTGGGGTTGTGAAAGTTATTCTTCTTACTAAGAATGATTGTGAGGTATATTAAGTGAAGATCGAGGTATTATCGTGATACCCCTTGAAGTTATTAAGAGATGGTCTTCTTATAAGATATGGAATTTTGTAACTCATGAGATTGATAGCAAATTGGATATAGCTATGGAAGAACACAATTTAGAACACTTAGAGAGACTAATTGAATTTAGAGATTATTTATGGAAAATATACAAAGAAAAGAGTAAAAAAGGAAGATAGTATGAAACGAGTTTTGAATTCGGGCAGTATTAAGCTCCCATATATAACAGGATCTGAAAAGGATATATTGGAACAGGTTGGAATTCTTTCCAATTTAAATAGTGTTATGCAAGATAAAACAGGCATAGATTATGTGTTCGAAAAAGTATCTGCTATTAAGTTTACCTTTGAGATTAAGATGCCTGTGCTTGTTGCCCAGACCTTCTACAATGAGAAATTAGGCACTTTAACGGTCCAAGGAGGCCCTGATCATCCTATTGCCTATCTCCCGCAGCAATACTTCAAAGAGAGCCCTTTAGGGACTACAATAATGGACGCTAAGGCATGTAACGACTATAATACTAAGCTTAATAACTTCTACAATTGGACATTTAACTTCTATAATAAGCTGATTGAGCAAGGTATGTGTGAGAGTCAGGCAGCATTAGTGTTACCTCAAGGCTTGTTCAAAAGCTATTTGTGGGAAGTGAATGCAAAGGATTTGATATCATTTATAGAACAAAATCATGATAAGAGTCCAGAGATGGCTGGATACTGTGGTACTTTAGTTCTATATATGGAAGATCATTTGCCTAATGTGGCAGCTTATTTGAAAAGGAATCAATGGAAAGAGATGATCTAATTTGTAAATGTGGTCATAGTTATAATTGGCATTTACATTTTACTGAAGGTCCCTTTGGAGCATGTTTGACTGGTAAACGTTATCATTGTGATAAATTTATTCCTGATAATTTAAAATATCTTGAAATGCTTTCTGAAGAAAAAGAAGTTGCAGATTTATAATAAAATATGATAGAATTAGAATGTGAGATTTGTAAGCACAGAGAATGGGCTCATCTAGTAGATTTATGTGCTCTGTGTAAAGAGACATGGCGGGAAACAAGTATGGTGTTTCATGTTTTTAAAGTGAATAATTTAAAATATTTAGAAGAGTGTTATGATAAATCTTTGTAAGTATTGTAAACAAGAAATTTCAAAAGAAGTAATACCCTTCTTTAGAGGTGTTAAAGGAAATTACTATAATCGAGATATTTTTTGTGAAACCTTTCTTCCCACACATCCAGATTATCATAAATTAATGTCTAATTTAGAATACCTTGAATGGTGTGCTGAGAAAAGAGGATTATTTAATGCTTAAAATAATTGGTATTGCTTGTGCAACGATAGCTATCTTCTTCGAGTTCAGTAGTTACTATCGTCAAATAAAGAAAACTCTCAAGCAGAAGCATTCTAATCAGGTATCCTCTTCGTCCTATCTATTTAAGATAGGAAAAATATTATTTAATTTGGTCAACTTGGCAATCTTCTCCAATTGGATGGGCTTTTCTATGGAGACAGCGGCATTGCTTATTTGTATTAGTGCTTTAACAGTAATAGCCCACTTCAAGCCAAAAAATTGGAGGTTATTCTCCTTTGGAAAATAGTATTCCATGTATCTGTGGTCATTATCAGAACATTCATGTCATGTATGAGGATGCTAGGTGCCTTAAACATATTGAAAAGAGGCATAATGGAACCTATTATGTTTATTGTCCTTGTATGAAATTTAAGCAAGATAACCTCAAATACCTGGAGCAATGCTGCAATGAGTTGGAGTAAGATGTTTCCTTTTGATACATGGTTTCCCCAAACTCCGTGTAAAGTGTGTGGTCATTTGGCAAGTCACCATAGAATTGATGTAGGATGTGTTGGGGTATTTACTGAGAAAGAGGACAAGAAGTCGTTCTATATGGGTACATGTAAAGATAATTGCAAGAGGTATTGTGAGACGAATCTTGATTATTTAGAATATATGTATGAACAACATAATAACAAATAATAGTTTTAAATCAAAAGTTATAGGTACAGATCCTATAACTAAAGGCACATTTACAATTGAACATGCTTATATGATATTTGACGAATATGAGACAGCATATGGAGCCACAGTTACTCAGCATCGAGCCCAGGGTAAAATTAAGATAGATGGATATGATAATCCTTTATTTAAAATAGCAAAAGAATCTCCATTGAGATTGCAGGGATTGGTTTCATCAGTAGATTTTGGAATAGAGAAAAGATTTATAAAGATTGAAACTATTGGTGGATATAAGAATAATGACGATTGGAATATTACTCTTGATCCGGTTACATTTGAAATATTGGATGGGTTGGAATACTTAGAAAACATAGTGACATACAAAGAGGATAACCTACTTTAATGCCTTACACCGAAGATATTTGTAAGTGTAAGCATCCTAGGTACGAGCATGACCGTACTGTAGATGTTTATTTTCATGTGGGATGTGCAGGTTATTTAGTAGCTGGTGAATGGTGTAGATGTGTCAAATTTAAATTGGACAATCTAAGATACCTAGAGAAGGCATATGAACAATCTTTGTAAATGTAAACATCCAGTTAAAGATCATAGAGATACTGCCCATGGGTTGCAAAAGATAGTAAAAACTTGTTGGCATATTAGTAGATTCATATATGGTCAGCCAGTATGCTCTTGCATTGATTTTAAAGCAATGACCAATCTCGAATATCTAGAATATGAATACCAAAAGACCTTGTGAATGTGGCTGCAGTTATAATGACCATGTTAAAGTTAGTAGAGGAAATCCTCTTGAGGTAGCAAGAGTTACATTATACTGTAAGACTTGTGATAAGCATGATACGTGGTGCTACTCATATCGTCCTATTAAAAATTTAGCTTGGTTGGAATGGTTAAGTAAATGATTTGTATTTGTAATCATCTAGAAAGTTCCCATAGGAATTATACTTCAGGCATGTATCCAATTCCATTGCCTGGACTATATACCATTTGTAGAGAATGTGAGTATAATAAGAATAGTTCCCTACATGAATTTCGAGGAGATAACCTCAAGTATTTAGAAATGAAATCGATGGGAGAGATATGAGAGGAAAGAAACAGTTTTGTCCTAAAGGCCATGATACATTTGTTGTTGGGAGATGGTATAGTGGTCGATGCAAAGAATGTTCTAAATATGTACCAGTTGAAATAGACCATAGAATTAAACCTTTTTGTCCAAAAGGTCACGATAAAGATGTTGTAGGAAGAGTCGAGGGTGGTGGATGTGCCGAATGTCGAAAGGGCATAGATAAAAATAGAAGGGAAGCAATTAGAGATGGAGTTAAAATAGTAGAACATACTAAACAGATTTGTATAAAAGGTCATGATACTCTTATTTGTGGGAGATATAAAGATGGAAAGTGTGTTGAATGTGTGGAGGAGTATTACTTATTAAATAAACAAGAAATGGATCTGAAACATGCAGAGTATAAAGAAGAACACAAGGAAGAACTTAAAATTAAGGCTAAAGAATGGAGAGAGGAGAACAAAGAGGAATTAAAGATTAAGGCAAAGCAACAATTTGAAAGACATAGAGAAAAAAGGATTGCTTATCAGTTAGAGTATATTAAAAAGCATCCTGAAAAGAAAAGAGCAAGTGAGAAAAAATGTCGTACTAAGAAAAGAAAAGAGGATATCTGCTATAAATTACAGGAAAAATTAAGGAGCAGAATTCATTCTGCCATTAAAAAGAATGTTAAAAAAGGCTCTGCCGTAAGAGATTTAGGTTGTTCCATTCTCTTCTTTAAAGATTATATAGAATCTCAGTTTACTGCAGGAATGACTTGGGCTAATTGGGGTAAAGTATGGCAACTTGACCATATTATTCCTTTGTGGAAATTTGATTTAACAGATGCTACACAGTTTAAACAAGCGGTGTATTATACCAATATGCAACCATTGACAAAGGCTGAACATAAAAAGAAAACATCTGAAGAAGCCAAAGAACGATCCAGATTAAAGAAAGAAGGTAAAAGGGTATGATTAAGCCAGTTCTTCTTTTTACCTCCCCAATTTTACATAAACCTTGTAAATTAGTAGATAATTTCAATAGTCCTGAATTATTTCAATTGGCTCAGGACATGCTCGAAACCATGGGGGGCTATCATGGTATTGGTTTAGCAGCAAACCAAATCGGGGTAGATAAGAATCTTTGTATTTTAAGTTTAGAAAATAAAACCCGTCAAATTGTGATTGCAAACTTACAATTAATATGTTATAATAAAGAGACGACAGAAGAATTAGAAGGCTGCTTGTCAGCACCAAATATTTCTGTTAAAATAAAAAGACCTACTTGGGTTGAATTTGAATACTGTAAATTGAATGGTGAGAAAGATAAAATGAGACTGGAAGGATTTGATGCCAGGATATTTTTTCACGAATTTGAACATTTGCAAGGGATTATGATTACGGACAGCATAGGAAAATTGTAATATGAAAGATGCTTATATGTTTCGATTCATAACCAGTTCTAATTATAAACAATATGGCAGACGATTTGAAACTTATAATGGGAATTATGTAATGCATTGGTATAGGATTTGGCGATTTGCTTTTATGTATGATATGGTTTACGAGGATTAAATGAGACGAGATTTAGAAAAATATTTAGTTAAGAAATTTCCATTATGCTTTGGAGATTATGGTAAGAGTATGCAAGAGACCTGCATGGCCTGGGGAATAGAATTTGGAACGGGCTGGTACAAAATTTTAAAGAATGCTTGTGAGAAGGCTGAGCCCTTGATTCAAAAATGGATTGACGAACATAAGAACGAGGAAGATTTTAATATGGAGTGGTGTCCAAAGTTTGCTCAGCTTAAAGAAAAATATGCTCGAATGTGCATTTACTTTACCTCATATCCTGAAGGATTTGATGAGATAGAAGATGAAGCTGCAGAGAAATCTGTAGAGACATGTGAAAGATGTGGCAAGCTTGGAAAGGTTCGCGGATATGGTTGGCTATACTGTGCATGTATCCGTCATACAAAGAAAGAAGATATGGACAATTTAGAAATAATTGAAGAGGCTTATGAGAGAAAGGAGAAAGCAAATGGGTAAATTTGAGCAGGAAGCTAGTAGGAGGGTATTGGCAGGAGAACCAATTAAGATTCATACAACAAGAAGTTTAAAAGCCCTCCTGTTGTTTCCGTGGTATGCTTTTAAAAATTGGAAATATCGTAGATTTATTCGTAAATTTCATATGCACCATATTGAATTTTGTAATGGTAAGATAAAAGAAGATTCAAATTGGGGAGATGTGAATTCACGAGGTAAATAAAAATAAAAATAAAAAGGAGTAACACCATGGCACGAAGAACAATTGATCCAGCAGTAAAAACAGCAATCTTGGCAGCAGCTTTAGCCGAGGGAGCTAAGTTGGCAGTGATTGCAAAGCAGTATGGCGTTTCTCTTCCTAGCGTGTATAATTGGCGTAATGCAGCACGAGCAGCCGAGAAAGCAGCTGCAGAAGCAGTAACACCAGAATTACCCTTGGCATAAGTCCATGGCTCAGACTGATATCATCTTTGATCCTTTAAGTCAAAGCCATAAGATTATAATTACATTGAATCATCGAGCTGATAATATTGTGCTTGATAGCATTTATGAAGCCTTGGAAGCTGCAGGTAAGAAGTTTGTTGAAGAACAAGGTGAGAAGATCCTGGCAGAGCTTAAGACAGAGAACATAGAGAAGTATGTTGCAGAGTATGTAGCTAAAAACTTGATACTAACATTAAAGGAGAAAGACGATGCGAGACCAGACAATCATTGAAGGATTCAAATCTTTAGAGCAGAGGCTTGGGCAGGTCATACAGTTCGTTCAGAATTTCCAACAGGCTGTTCGTTTGGATTCTACTGGTAAGGAGATTCGTCTTCTAGCCCTTCAGCAGCTTCTTATTAAGAAAGGTTTGATCACTGAAGCCGAGATGACAGAACAATCAGGCTTAGTTATTCAGGAAATGCAGAAACAGGCTGAAGAAGAAGCAAAGAAAGCAGCAGCACCAGCCATTGTTCCAGCAACACCAGCTCAAGTGGCTGAAGTGGCCAAGGCTGCACCAACTGAAGAAGCTGTGAAAGAAGTTGTTCCACCACAGGCATAAGGAGAAATAATATGAAAATACTATTAGCATTATTGGTTGTTGCTTTAGGGTATAAAGTTTGGAGAGTAAGGCAATTTCAAAAGGTATCAGGATTTGGTTTTATTAAAGCTTGGTTAGTGTTAGGCAAGTAATTTAAGGAGAAATAATATGGGTGAATATTTAAGACGAGATTCTTCTGATCCAAGTTATGTACCAGATGGCAAAGGTATGGATGCTAATTCTGCTAAATACTTTCAGGCCGTAGCCTTAGCTGCACAAATGGGTAAAACAGTCGAAGAAGTATTAGCATTCATGGGTGTTCCATCCTCAGCCGTACCAAAGGTTTCTCCTGTAATTCCTGCTCAAACAGTGGCCCCACAACCAACTCCAGAGTTACCTCCAGCATTGCAAGATGCTAAGGTTTTCTTGCCAGCAGATGAGGATGTAATAGTTGAAGAGCCTAAACAAGAAAATAAAGCCAAGGCTACCACACCAAAAGAAGTTCCATCTGATGGATTTGTTGTTACAGAGACTATTGATCCTGAACAGGCAACACAAGCTGAATTAGATCAAGCTTTTCCAGAAGAAGAAAACAATTGGGATGGTAAGATCCGTGAAGGCAGCAAAGTGCGTGTTACGTATTCTACACCAGGATCGAGAATTAAGTGGGCTGGAAAGGTGGGAAAATGTATAAGGGTCATTGGAAATGAAAAGGCAAAGGTTTATGAGGTTGAGTTTAAGGGGCAGAGGATTGCTAAGGTACGCTTGAATAAGAAGACTGGTAAGCTTGAACGTGGATATGAGAACAAGAGATTAGTTACCACATTTGATCAGGAAGATATTGAACTATACAGTTAACATTTAATAGGAGTATTTAGAATGAAACGAATCCATAGATATAATTTGCTCAGTATTTTTGGTGACATGAAATCAAAGCAATATTTGATTTCCCTACAGCTTGCTACTCTTCACTTTGCTAATCCATTAAATAGAGCTTCATTATGGGGCAGTGAAAGGCTTGCTAAAGATGAATATATGACTGAAAAGATTGAGAAGATGTTCACCCGATTGCTGGAAGATGGGTTGATTAAGCAAGTAGAGACAGAAGCTATTAAACATTCTAGAACAAAGGATACGTATCTTATTTCTCCTCGTGAGTATGATTTGCAGATTACTGATCGTGGTCGCAATTGTTTAGCTGATGAGCAAATTGAGAGAGCTGGGGATAGAGATTGGTATAAGAAATATAGTGGAACAGTAGATTCAGCAGCTAAGATTAATCCTAGTCTATTTAAATGAGAAAGCATCCAATAAATTTTAGAGATTTAACAGGATTAGTATTTGGAAGATTAACTGCTATGAAATATAGGGGCTATTCTTCTGATGGTAAATACAGAAGTCTATGGGTGTGCAATTGTATTTGTGGAAAAGAAGTTATTATAGAGGGAGCATCTTTAGTTAGAGGATTATCCGAATCGTGCGGTTGTTTAAGAAAAGAACTAGTGAAAATGCAATTTAGAACACATGGTTTTATTGCTGGAACTAAACTTCAAAAAAGTTTTTGGAATAGGTGGAATACTATACGCCAGCGGTGTGATAATCCTAATAGTTCTGGCTTTAGATGTTATGGTGCAAAAGGTATAAAACTATGTGGAAGATGGCATAAATTTGAGAATTTTAGAGATGATATGTGGGAAAGTTTTTTAAAACACCACAAAGAAAATAATGGTGACACTTCTATTGAACGACGAGATGTAAAAGGCAATTATGAGCTATCTAATTGCTACTGGGCTACAAAAGCAATTCAAGATAAAAATAAAAGAATAACACCTAAAGTTATAGATTATGGTGAACATATTAGATTGTCAACTCATATAAGAAAAACTTTAAATGAACTAATACACAAAGAAAATTTTAAATCCAAGATATTTGTTGAATATTTTGGTTTATCTGTACAAGAATTTCGTAGTTATATAGAATCTCTTTGGGAACCATGGATGAGTTGGGATAATTATGGAATGTATTTAAGAAAAGGTCCTAGAACATGGCAAATAGGGCATGTAATTCCTGTCTATATGCTCGATTGTTCTACTGCACAGGGTAGAAAGGATTGTTGGATATATACTAATTTAAAGCCACAAGATTCACATTTTAATAATACACACAGAGAATATGTTCCTGAGAAAGCTAAGAAGGAGAATATTTAACGTGTATGGGAAGAAGCGGTATAGAGCTTTAAATAAGCCTGTAGAGCAACCAGTAGTAGATAATAGTGTGCCAACCTTTGTATGTCCTCATTGTAAACTCCTTAAAACTATTGATATGCCTCATGTAGAGCTAACAGCCCTTGACAATGGCAAGCTTTTCATGTATACTAAATTGTGTAGCCCATGTGCTGAAATTTTGAAGACTTGGATAAAACAATGAAAAAGATTATTCCGCTGTTATTTATCTCCACTTTAGCCTTTGCAAATCCTACCTCAATTCATTTTAGTTCACAAGGTAAATATATTGTAGATCAAAATGGAAATAGAACTAAGATTGTTGGACAGCCAGTAATGATTTGCTATGAAGGTCGAAGTGCTATTAAGGGTATATTTTTTAAAGAAATTCAAGGAAAGATTTATTTATTGACAGGTCCAAATACAATTATAAAGATTGATAGACCAGTGTGTGATTTGAAATGAAAAAATGTATTTATTGTGGTGGTAGAGCCACTATTTTTCTTGAGAGTATGGATGGTGAAGATATTCCCATGTGTGAATTCCATTTTAGAGAGAATGTTAAATTGGAGGAAGAAAACAATTGAATTATAATCCTGAAGAGAGATGTCAACTGTGTAATGGGCATACAGTTAAGTTAGAAGAGGGAGTATTTCTTTGCCTGGAATGCAACTATACTAACCACAGAAGCAAATGAAATTCAAAAGTAAGTGCAAATGTGGTTGGCCTTTCCTAGAGCATAATAGGCACGTAACAGATGACCTAGGTGTAGAGGATTGTAAACCATCGGATAACTTAGAGTATTTAGAATTTATATTGGAGAAGAAAGAGAAAAGAAATGGGTGCTAATAAATATAGCATATGTAGAAACTGCCCCCATTTTAAGTTTGCTCATTATTCAGCTTGCTACGCTAGTATAGATGATAAAAGAATAGGACATGCTATTCCCTGTGATTGTCCTGAATTTGTTCCACTAGATAACTTGGAATACCTAGAATGGAAAGTAGATAAACAAAATGCAAGCAGATAATAGATTTTGTAGGAATTGTCCTCATCATAGAGATGGCCATATTGTGAGATGGCATGTTCATCTTTCTTATCAGCATTTAGTTCAAGACGCTTGTTATGGTGAATCTCTAAGTGGAATTGGAAATTGTCCTTGCCCAGAGTATATTCCTAAAGATAATTTAGAATATTTAGAATATTTAGAATGGTGTGTAGATAAAAGGAGTCAATATGCCTTGTAATAGGTGGCTAGAAGAGGAGGTTCAGTTACTTAAAGAGCAATACTCTTTGCTACGAGATAGAAATGCAATTCGTACTTTAATTAAATTATTTCCAAGACATACAAAAGGTTCTATTCAAGATAAAATTAAAATTCTGCATCTAACAAAAAAGGATTGGAAATGGAATAAAAAAGAACTTGAAATTTTATTTAAATATTATCCGTTAGTTGATTCAGAAATTTTTAAAGAGGATTTATTAAAACTGCTGCCCAGTAGATCTTGGTCTGCTGTTCAAAATGAGGCATATAAAAATAAATTATTTCAAAATAATCAATTCTGGTCTACATTGGAGCTAGATACATTACGAGATAGCTATCCTAAGTTAGATAAAACTATGACTAAAGAGGATATTTGTTCCATTCTATCCAATAGAAGTTGGAAAATCATTTTAGCAAAAATAAAAGAATTGAATTTAACAGAGGAGTATTTAACTAAAATTTGTGGACATTGTAAGATTGAGAAAGTTCTTTCCAATTTTAGAATTAATCCAAGAGCTAAGACTAATTTATGTAGTTGGTGCAAACCCTGTGAAAAAGAATATAGAAAAATTAATTATGATTCTTATCGAATAAATCGTCATAAAGGATATAAAAGTAGACATAAATCTCTTGAAGTAAGATATAGGTATCTACAATCTTCAGCAAAAGATCGAAGAATTGTTATGCTTCTGACGTTTGACGAATATAAAGATGTTGCTATAAATCCTTGTTATTATTGTAATGATATGATAGAAACTGGTGTCGGCTTAGATCGTATTAATAATGACAAAGCTATTGGCTATAGGATAAATAATGTTCTGCCTTGTTGCAACAGATGTAATAGAACGAGGGGTAATTTTTGGAGTGTAGAAGAAACAAAAATTATGATACAAACTGCTTTAAAATTCAGAGACCATAAGGAGAATTTAAATGAAATTTAAAGATGATGTAAATGCGGCAGATACATTCGATCCTTTCATGGAATTTGAATTAGATAGTTATAAAGCTCTTTTAAAAGATAGAGTAATTCTCCTAAATTCAGACATAGATAAGAGTGTTATTGAGCGTGTTGTTCTCCCCATTACCACGTTATCCCAAAGGAGTATTAAACCAATTAAACTTTTAATTAATAGTCCAGGTGGATCAGTTGAGGATGGTCAGATGGTTGTTGATGCTATTCTTACTTCTAAAGCTCCAATCATTACGGTTGCTATGGGTAAAGCAATGTCGGCAGCGTTTGACATCTTTATTGCAGGGTCATACCGAATTGTGTATCCTAACACAGTACTTATGTGCCATGCAGGATCAACCAGTATGGGATCTCTCACTCTCCCACAGATCAACCAAGAGGCAGAGCTTCACAAATTCTACTTCAGTCGCTGGTCAAAGTATTATTCTGCAAGAACAAAGATTAGTGAAAAGGAATGGTTCGATCTCTTATCCACTGGATTAAATCGATATTTCTTCCCAGAAGAGAGTTTAGCTAAAGGATTGTGCCAGGAGATTCTTCCCATAGTTAATAAACCCATAAAGAACTTAGCTAAATTTAAGATCTAATGGAAATACGAGATTTTGATCCTGATCGTTCTTGGATTATACCTATTGAAGGCTCTTTCAATGCTATTTGGTACATGGGAACAGAGAATTCAATTAGAGATGGCTTAGATCTTTGCTTTGATAATTTAAATAAACATGGTCATATTCTAATTGGGGAACCTCTTATATTTGATTATTTATATTGTGGCAAAGAATTAATATATGTTATTTTATATAAATCCCTACCCAAACTGGAATATTTAGAATATAAATGGCAAGAGAAGGTAGATAAGAATGTTTAGATTGTGTGTATGTGGTCATAGAAAGTATAAGCATAATCATTATCCCTTAGACACAGTATTTTGCAAAGGTGTTAATGGGGGCAAGATTGTCGGCTTAACTGAAGAGGAGTGCTTTGAATTATGTCTATGTTATAAATATGTTCCGTTAGGAAATTTAGAATGGCTGGAGCAGCAAGTAAATAACAATCATAAGTAGCTAAGAAAGTATAATATTTCTGCGTTATTATAGGAGTCTTGCGCTACAATTTTATTTTATGAGTAAATAACAATATGAAAGATGAACTACATATAAACAAAGAAGACCTGAAAATTCGAAAATCTTGGCCTGACAATTTTGACCCAAATGAAAAAATTCATAAGGTGAAGACTTCCTATCAAAGGCAAAATAATAAAAAAACTATTGAAGAAACTCTTGAACAAGAGCAAGAGGATAATGCAGATTTAGATTGGCTTGCATAAAAATTTAATTACTGAAATTAAGGAGATTTACAATGGCAACTGAATGGATGGATAATTTATTGAATGGTAAAGTAAACAAAGAGGCAGAACTAATTTCCCAAGGGGAAAATGCCGCTGATCATTTCGAACGCAAAGTAGAAGCTCATCCATGGGTTGAATCTGTATTAGAACTTGATCCAGTTAAGGTCGAAGCAGAATATCAGGCAAAGCTTGCTGCAGAAGCTATGCATCTAACAGCTGCCAAGGATATCAAGACTGTTGATGAAACTCCTAAAGAAGTTGTTAGCCGTGATTATGAACGCAATGTTAAGATTCTTTCAGATTATTCCCTAGCTGAGATGCTTGCAACAGCTCGTGGTCATAGAGAACAAAATACAGCAGAAACATATGCTGATAAGAAAGAACAAGCCAAGAAAGAAGTAGCCTCTTCTCGTGCAAAGGCAGAGAAAGCTCTCTTGGAACTAATTGATGATGTTCATAGCCAGCTAGATTGGGAAAAGGCTTTTGCTAAATTTACCAAAGATGCAAAGCCAGAAGAAGCAAAGGCAAAGGATCTTTACCAGCCAGAAGTTCCAGAGAAAGAACATGATTTCCAGCATCCTGCTGAGAATAAATTTAAAGTTCCCGCTGATCAGGAAGATGCTATTCCAGGTAATGGTCGTGAGGATGATGAGCGTAAAGAAGTAACCCAGGTTGACGCTGTTATTCAAGACGATATTACAAAAGGTCTTGGTAAAGAAGCTGAATATCAGCCCAAAACTGGTGAGCCCTGTTCATGTAAGCCAGGTATGGAACGTGATAATTGCCCTTCATGTGAAGGTACTGGACAGAAAGTAGACTTTAAGAAAATTCGTGAGACTAACAAAGAAGCTCACTGTGGACATTGCTCAGAAGATAAAAATCCACTTAAGCGTGAGGAGCTTCCAATTAAGGCCGATGGTCCTAGTGCTACTGATAATTGCCCAGTTTGTGGATCAGAAGGTCAAGATCTATTTAATAATCAAACAGATCATTTAGCTTGTACTGCTTGTGGAATCACTTATGCTAGTCAGAAACCCCTTGATAACACAAATAATCCAGATAAAAGTGGCATGACTGAAGAAGAGCATCTTTCTTGGGATGCTAGACAAGTTGGAGAATTTGGTAAAAATAGAGATGGATCTTCTCGTCCTTGTATGGAAGAAGTTACGAAACGCAGACATGAGAAAAATGAAAAGGCAATGCATCCTGGTACGGCATCTCTTAAAAATCCACAAGAAATTAAATCTCAAGCATCTAAAGAAGATGTTCTAAAGATCATGAAGACAGCCGAAGTTGAATCCCCTTGGAAAGTTATTAAAGATGAAGCAGGAAATGAAGTAATTGCACGAGTTGGTATTGCTGATAAAAATATTAAAGAATCAGAAGAAGTTATTGGAAAAGGTTCAATTAAGTCTGCTGATCATATACATGCTCCTGTAGCCAAAGATGAAAAGCTTCCTGTCGAAAAAGAGATTGAGGATGAAGAAAAACCAGAAGCTAAGCCAGAAGAAAAGCCTGAAGTTAAACCTGAAGAAAAGCCAGAAGCTAAACCCGCAGCTGCTGCCCCAGCTCCCGCTGCTGTAGCTCCTGTAGCCCCTGTTACTCCCGCTGTTGCTGTTCCAGCTGCTCCTTCAGCATCTGCCTCAACTGGTGGAGATACAACTTCTCCTACGAGAACTAATACAGAAACTGGTGGGTCAAGCCCAGGTGGAGCTTCTACTGGTGGAGTTGGTAGTGGAATTGGTGGAGCTGGAACTGGCGGTGCTGCAACTGGTGGAGCATCAACTGGTGGTGCAGGTACAGTGACAGTGAATGTTTCCGGTGGTAGTGGAACTAATGAAGATGGTGGCAAATCTGCTCCAGTCACTATTAATATAAGTAACGTTGGTGGAAATACAGATGCTGGTAATGTCGCTAGTGGTGATGGTCCTGGTGCTGCTGGTGCAGGTGGCAAGGGTGATGGATCTGGCGGCGGTGGCGGTGGTGCTGCTCCTGATGAACCAAGAAATTTTAGCACATCTGGTAAAGATGAAAAGAAAGATGAATCTGATCCCTCTATGTTCTCAAAGGATATTTCTGAAGCAGGTGACTCAGAACCAACAGTAAAACCAGAAGAAAAGCCAGAGGAAAAAGAATCTACTCTGGACCCTGTTAATTCTGGATCTGATTGGATAAGAGATCTACTTAAGTAAAAGATAAGCTCGTTGTTAGGAAATTGTTTCTATGGAGGTTCCTACGATGGCTTTCTGTGATAAAAATAAAGTTCCTGTTCAAGATGGAGATATTGTTGAATATAAAGGTAAGCGTTATCAAATAAAAGCTATAGAGTCTTATGATATGGCTACCGAAATTATAGTAGAAAATATTAAAACTTTTAAAGTTGAAACCCTTCTACTTAGAGATGTGAAGAAGATATGAGTAATGATTGGAAAGATAGAAATGGAAAAATCATACATGAACTAGAGCTTATAAAAATTGTCAACTACCCTGAGATCGAGGATTCGTTCAACTGGGTAGTTTTTGACGTTATAGTATGTCGAAATTTTACCGACTATGTGCTGAAAAATTGTCTCACAAATGAAATAAAAATTTTGCCTCAGAGTTGTATTGAAAGAAGCTATTAAAGGATATTAAAATGATTGATAAACTAGCTGGACTTCCCACAAAAATCCGACAGCTTGAGAAGCGTCTAAAAGAAATGGATGCCTCCAAGACAAAACCCGCTTTAGTTAAAGAGATTATAGATACAATTAATGGTCTCAAAAATATGCTCAAAGAGAAAATGGATAAGCGTGAAACTCGTAGGAAGGCCAAGGAACAAAAAGCCCAAGAAGTATCAAAAGAATCTAAAGAAGAACCTTGCCTTCAATGTGAAGAAGATTGTATGGGAAATTGTGTATGTGGATGCCATGATGAAGTAGCTAAAGAAGCTACTCCTAAAGTTGAAGACGGCACTGTCTCTATGCCTAAGAAAGAATTTGTTGATGAGCATGAGAAGCTTGTTAAAGAGCTTGAGCCCATGGTAGAAGAGCATAAAGAACAAGGAGCAGAGCTTAAAGAAGTGAAAGAAGCAGCTCCAGCCACTTCTCCTAAATGTGCTATTTGTGGTGTGTCATTTAAATCCCAGTCTGAGTATCAGCAGCATAAAGAAGACGCTCATGGGCATAGAGATTATTCTCCTATGGACCCAGCAGTTAAACGAGATGTTGTTAAGAATGTTGAGAAGAATCTTGGGCCAGCTATTATTAGTGAACAAGAACCAAAGGCAGAACTTACTAAATTTGGTCTCGATGATGTTGTGAAACCTATTCGTGGTGAAGAGTCAACTGGTAAAGTGATGCGTTGGGATGGCAAACCTTCTGATTTAGTATATGTGGCATGGGAATCAGGGCCTTTAGCTGATCGTGATGGTTTCGGCGGGTATTATCCAAATGATTTGGAGAAATTTGTTGAAGAGCCAGTAGAAGAGAAAGTAGCAGAAGGTAATCCTCCCCCTCCAGATACAAGCATTATTCCCAAAGAAGAAAATTGTCCTTGCTATGAGGATATGAGCGTTTATTGCCCTAAATGTAAAAGTAAGAAAACATCTGATTTGAAGGGTAATTATGAAGCTCTCCTAAAAGATTTGAAAGAAGAACGCTCCACACATTATGAATCTGGTAACTATAAATGGGTGGAGAGATTGGATGGTAAGATTAAAGATTTAGAACAATCTATTGCTGAGAAGTTTGGCAATGAAAAAACAGCTGTGTCAGATTCTCCATTTCGCTGTGAAAAGTGCCATCATCTGTTGAGTCCTTTGGAGCAATCACATTTAGAAAATCTTCCTAATGGAGATCAAAAATGGAATTGCAATGAGAAAGAATCAGCTCAAATAGATCATCGTGATCCTGAAGGTCATGGATTAGGAGATTTGTATATTCTTCCCAATTCTCCCGAAGAAGCTAATAAGATTGTTGGATTCTTAAAGAGTATTGATCATAGGTTTAACTGGTCTATGGCTAATGTTGAAGGGCATAAGTGGTATGGCAAGAGATTTATTGAAGTTCCCTTTGGAATGGGACTTGAACCAAAGATGAGGGAATACTTTGCAAATACTCCTTTTTATGCAAAGCCAGTTGAAGAGGTTATGTCTAAGAAAGAAGCTGGAGCACAAAATGCTACTGAGCTTACAATAATGGACCATACACCACCTAGAGCTAATACTTCTGCAGATGAGATTGGTAAGGATACTCATGACGAAATGCAGGATGAATGGGCTGAACCATCACGAGATATTGAATCAGCTAGAGGTGTTCCAGGATCGTTGTTTAATGCTGAAACAGCTCCTGCAGTTGTTGAACAATTAAAAGGTGGAATTAAAGCTCCTTATGTTAATGCTCAAGTAGCTGCCCTTGGTGGACCAGAAAATGTTTCTATCATATTTACAGTGAGTGCAGATCCTAAAGAATCTTGGAACAATGGTATTTTAGAGAATTCCCGTTATGGTAAATTTTATTTACATAATGATGGATCTGTAGAACAGTTTTCAGGTGCTTTTGCTGGATGGAAACAGCCTAATCGTGCAGTGAGAAGTCGAAATGTAAAGAGTGTAGATCAGTTAATTCAAACTATCAATAGTCATATTGCCCAAGTTCAAGCTACTCCTAAAGCAGCCTCTCTTAATGAACAAGCAGAATCAGATAAACATAAATTAGAACGTTTACGACTTAAAATAAAAAGACTTAATCCAATAAAAGATCAACAGGAATATAGAAATCTTTTAACTGAGATTGATAAGTTAGCATCTCTTAAAATTGCATCTATTCCTGTAACAGTTTTCAACAAACATTGGTCTGCTACTCCTGTCTCTAAAGAAGGCAAGTTAGGATATGATATTTCTGATGAGAGGGGAACTAAGGTATTGCACCTATCGCCCCTCAATGGTAAAGAGATGAATGCAGAACATTTAAAGTGGGCCGCAGAACGAGAAATCACAAAGAATTATAAAAAAGCCTCCCTTAAAGAAGATATAGCCTTTATGAAGAAAGGATCAAAAGTATGGGTTATCTCAGATGATGGTAAGAAGGCCAAAATAGCCAATCTAGAGGCTGGTATTAGAGGATATGTAGCAAGCTCAAAGATACAGATTGAGGCCCTAGAATCACAAGCTGTAAGCCACAATGGGCATTCAGATAAGGTATTGGGAAGTACAGCTACAGAGACTCTATTAGATTGTATTGAAGGTGGACCTATTTGGGTAAGTTCAACCGAACTTCTAGATGCAAATCGTCCTCCAGCTACTCCAGAGGCACTTAATCCAATTGAAGAGGAAGCTTCTAAGGAAAAATTACAGAAAGCTAAGTGTAATAGATGTGGAAAAGATTTTACTAAACAGAAAGGTCATCCTAGACTTTGGTGTGATGAATGCTATAAAAATTATGATAGTTTTGAGAAGAAAGAATCTTCAAAAGATTGCCCAGATTGTCATGGAAACTTCGTAGGAGCTGAAGGTGAGAAATGTCCTACATGTGGTAGATTTAGTGTAACTGCATTGAAAACAGCCCTTCCTCCAACCATCCCCAATCAACGAGGATATTTAGATAATCCACCTGTTGAAAAGGAAGCTGAGTATTCGGGGTATACAAATTATTCTACTTGGGGTCTAGCTTTACATTTAGATAATGATCAAGATTTGTATAATCAATCTAGAGAAATGGCTAAGCAACATGTAAGTAATGAATCTTTAGCTTCTGAATTGGCTGCTACATATGGTACTTTGCTAGAAGAAAAGGGTGAGAAAGATAAAGATGTCAATGAAGTAAATTGGAATGAAATCGCTCAAGAGCTTTTAGATGAATCCAAAGAGAATGCTGAGTATGATCGCTCACAAGGAGCAGGTGGAGTGATTGATAAATTGCCTACTATGGATGTTGAACAAGCTAAAGATGACCTACTAAATCAGCTTGCTAAAGAGACTGATCCAGAGAAAAAGAAATCTTTGGAACAGAAATATAAACGACTCTCAATGAATAGTAGTTTGAATAAGGTTGCTCGTGTTGTTCATCAGAAAGATGGATGGCATGTGCTATCTGAAGAGGGGAAAAATCTTGGTGGACCTTATAAAACAAAAGGTGAGGGAGTTAAAAGATTGCGCCAGGTCGAATATTTTAAACACCATAAAGGTGCAAAAGTAAGACCTTTCTCAAAGAAAGCCGAAGCAATGATAGATCCTTATCAGGCCCTTACAGATCATATTACGGATATGCGATCTCGTATGGAACAAGTCCAGCAGAGACTTGAATCTAATCCTTTGCCTAAAGTAGCTGGTAAGGATGAGCAGGATGGCTCTGAATTAAGTGTTGAACAAGTATTTGAAGATGTAGCTATGGGCCTAGATCTATTGGAATCTAAACTCAAAGATGAACCTGAATCAGAAGAGCTTCATAAGGGTTTGGAAGAGCTTGAGAATTTGCTATGGGAAACAGAACAAAAGGCAGGTATTAAGCCTGAGCTTTCTGATGAAGAGAAAGCTGAACCAGAGCATAAAGAGATTGTAGAGGATATTGAAGAGAAGGAAGGAAAAGAAAAACCAGACCATAAAGAGCTTATAAAAGAAGTTGTTAAAGAAGTAAAAAAGGTTATGGAAGAAGATAAAGATGAGGAACCTAAAGAGATTCTTGAGATTGCAGCTGCTGCAAATGAATGGCCTCTATGTTCTGTTGAGAGTTGCAATAACAAAGCTGATTCAGTAGTTGAGGGAAAACGTTATTGCTACACACATTCTTGGGGTAAAGGTGGAAAACATACAGAAGCTGCACTACCTACAGCTATTGCTCCAACATTGAGTAATCCTGCACCAGCAGCTAATGCTACTCCTGCAGTTACACCAGATGATAAGAAAACATCTTGTGCTCTTTGTGGGGGTATGATGTTTAATAGTTTTGATGCTTATCAACAGCATATGCAATATCAACATGCTTCTGATACAATGCCAACAAGTCCTACTCAGAAGAATCTTCCTACAATTGCTGCCAGTAAGAAAAAAGTTGCTAAAATTGTTACTTGTGAAGATTGTGGCATGGAATTTAAAGGAGTAGAAGGTGAGTGTTGCAAAGGTTGCACTGAAGCAGAAGAAAAATCTAATAAGAAAGAAGCAGCTGATGTTCAATTAACTGATGAGACAATTACAACAAATGATCCTAATGCTGTTTTACCAGATCCAACCGTTCCAGCAGCTCCAGTTATCCAGAATGTTCAGCCAACAGATGATGATAATCTAGAGATACCTGTCACTATGCCTACTTCAAACCCAGCCCCAGGTCAAAAATGGGTTTTCGATCCTGTAAATAAAAAATATATTTCAATGCCCGATCCAGCTGCTCCAGGAAAGACGATCTAATGATTCCAATATTCCTAGCATGGCATATTATAGGCACTGCAGCATGGTGCCAAGTAGATAAGGTTGAGCAAACTATTCAATGCAATTATGAGAGTAAAATTGAATGTGAATCTTATGCTTACAATAATGAGATTTGTATAGAGAATCCAAATTTTAAAAGGTATTAAAAAATGAAATTTTCTAAAAAAGCTGATTTGAAAGAATATTCTAATGAGGCCACAAAAGGCATCAATGATTTTATTGTGCAACATCCAAAAGTAATGGAAGTGGTGATTGATGCTGCTAAAAGAGCTACGGATGAGAAAAGTTTTACAGATTGGTTGCAAGAAGCTTTGACAGGAGAGGGAATGGAAGAAGGAGTTAGAAAAGAAGTTAAATGGGAAGAGTTGGGCTGGGCTTGGTTTAATACTGTAAATCGTGAAACAACAGAGCCTACCTCTACAGATATTATTGAACAACTACCTACCTTAGACAAACCTAAAAAGATAGATGAGCTACTTGAACAGCTTTCTATTGAAAATGATCCTGCTAAAAAAGAACAAATCAAACAACATATTGAACGGATTAAACGGGCTAAACTGCTTAAGGCAGATATGCAAAATATTCCTTCTGTTCTTTATCATGCAACGTATAAACCTCTATTAAATAAAATAAAAAAACAGGGTTT
>Ga0182030_10009330_pt1 | contig 20091 bp, 16 predicted proteins | sample 812S3MmetaG_FD_121299 | JGI IMG/M metagenome (GOLD analysis project Ga0182030, IMG submission 121299) | Permafrost microbial communities from Stordalen Mire, Sweden - 812S3M metaG (Illumina Assembly) | ecosystem: Environmental > Terrestrial > Soil > Wetlands > Permafrost | place: Sweden... | reverse complement strand
TCGTAACCGCTCGCTTTCATGCGTAAATGCATGGCCATGCGCTCATCCGCATCATCTTCCACAATGAGAATCTTCTTTCTGTCCGTGTCCATGTGTTCTCCGCGAAGTCATCTAGACTATGAGTTGCTGAATTCCAGTAGCTGCTCTTCAAGCCTGCTTTCCGGCGTATTTCCTAGACCACCCGTGATCGTCTCGAGCAACCGACAGCGGGTCGAAAGTGTCAAACCGGCCTGCAGCGTAAATTCGCGCATCGCCACCTGATCCCGAATCCGCGCGGCGAGCCCCGCTGCGCCACCCCCATCCGCGCTGGTGACGATGATGAATCGGTCTCGCATTCCATCCGAACTCATCTTTGGCAAAAGCACTTGCTCGTCGGACAGCAAACAGCATTGCAGGAAGTTGCGTAACTTCCGCGAGTGTTCCGCGCGCACGTCACCAGGGCGCCATCCGGTCCGGGAGATCACCTCGGTCACCACTATCGACACCGGGCGCTCCGCGCTTCCTTGCCTTCTGAATGCCGGGACCAGCAGTTTGGCCAGCGAGAACCGCGGCAACGTCATCGACAGGACGGCGCCAGTTCCGGGTGCATTGACGGCCCAGATCTTTCCTCCGTGTCGCACCACCAGGTCTTTGCAGATATACAGCCCGAGACCAAGCCCTTTGCGCCCCGACACCGTAAAATCGGACCCCTGAACGAGGCGCTCAAATATGCGCTCCGTCATATTGGGATCGATTCCGCAGCCGGAATCTGTAACCTCCAGGAGCATGAGCGCGGGATCGCTCTCGGACACGTGCGCTCCAATATGTACGGTGCCGCCCACCGGCGTAAACTTTATGGCGTTATCGACAACGATGAGGAGCATCTGGCGAAGACGGATCGGATCGGCATACACCAGAACTGCACCATCTCCCGCGCATGTTGAGAGCGCAATGCCTTTTGCCGTGGCAGCGCCCTGGAGACTAACGATCGCGTAGGCGACGGCATCGCGCACTGACGTGCATTGCGGATCGATTCTCAATCCATCGGCCTGGATTCTGGCACCTTCGTACAAGTCGTCAACCATTGACTCGAGTTGCTTGACGTTCTTTAAAACTATGTTGAGGTACTCGTGCTGCTGGGCGTTCAACTCGCCCGCTATGTGGTCCGACAGAATACTTGCAAACTGATAGATTGCATTGAGCGGCAGCAGCAGCTCGTGCGAAACGTTTGAGAAATTCTCTTCCTTGAAACGCAGCAGCGCGGTACGGTTGATCTCCGATTCCGTCTCAGTGCGGCGATCGATCGAACGCCGCGGTTGCCGCGCAAGCGCGCGTCGCTCAAGCCGCACCTTGACCGGGTACTGCTTTGGCGCTTGCTCCGGTACACTCCCCGCACCACCTGGATCGTCCCCGACCAGGGAAGTTCTAACAATTGCGATATTGCCTGCAATCGCTTCCATAATTCATGCTCAATTGCTGCCGGCAGAACAAGATTGACGGTGGCCGGTGCGGCTGCGAAGGACGTAGCATGCGCGACTATCGAAGTGTGTCGTGAGCGCGCGCTGCCTCGCGAGCGGGCGACGCGCTGGAGCAACGGGAGTGTCTTTCTTCATTCAGTGGCTTCGTGTATGAGAATTCCTGATTGCGAGCAAACCATGCCTCTACACAGGCCTCGGTGCGGTACCCAACATTTGACTGCGCTTTCCGGTCAGAGTGTGAACTGGTTCCCGGCCATCGTGAACATTCGCAAGGTGTCATCCTGGAATGCGGTCGGTTCGGATCCGGAAAGCCGACACCGCTGCACTCCTTGCTGCACGATATCAATCGCCCCGATATGAAGATCTGGACCGCCGATGATGCGATCGTGATTGCGATCTCGGAGATCTCCGAGTCGCTCGACGAAATTTGCGCTGAAACAGACCTGGACAGGGCATTAGTACTGGCGCAGTGGCGCATGGACTTTTCCAGCAACAGCGTATTGCTGCTGTACTAAGCGGCCGGCGCAATCACACACGAGACCGGTAGTATTTGCAAAATCAGTAAGCCCGACCATCTGCTGCTCAACGTCCCATTAAGCTCCATTCTGTGACGACATCCCGAATGCATGACCTGCTTCGGTGTATTAGTGGATGGACTTTCGGCACATGGTACTTGCATCGGTTGACACCGCGCCGCGTCCGGCAGACCGTTGGACTGTCGCAGGGCGCCGGAGAGCCGCTATGACATCCAGCTTCGAATGATGACGCCGCGCCAGGCAGCGCTATCTATAGGGCTATTAGTCGCCGCCCTCGGTATCTGCGTGCTCGGCGGGTGGGTATTGGACACCGCGCTTAAAGGCGCTATGCGCGGCTTGATGACGATGAAGCCAAGCACGGCTGCGCAGATGCTGCTTTGCGGAACGGCGCTGGCACTGCAATCGCGTGAGCCGATCGGCAAGTCGATCCGCTGGGTCACAGCGGCGATGGCGTCAGCGGTGATTGCCGTCGGTGTCCTGAGCCTCGGCACAGACCTATTCGGCTGGCATCCCGGTATTGATCACCTGCTCTTTCGAGAAGTGCCGGAGGCAGCAGTGGCCTCAAGTCCAGGGCGAATGTCACCGATCACGGCCTTCTGCTCGCTGGTGGTGGGCGCCACGCTGTTGATGGCGACGCTGCCAATACCGAGGAGCTTGCGTTGCTCAGCGCTCGCAGGGCTAGGCACTGCGACAATCATCGTTGGCGGATTTGCTTTGGTGGGTCATATGTCGGACGTGTTGCTTTACTTCCCCGTGTGGAACTATGGCGACACTGCCCTGCACACTGCGGCGGGATTCATGTTGTTGGGCTGCGGGTTTCTGGCGCTGGCACGCGGTGGAGGCGCCCCGACGTGGTCATTGGACCGGCTGACAACCGCAGGATTCGTGTTCGGCATCAGTGTGTTGCTGGTGACGGAGGGGCTATCTAACAATCATAGCAATCAGTTGCAGAAAGAAATCGCGCGTGTCGAGCAGATGCACGACGTCGCCAAGGACATCCAGCAGATCTCGGTCCTCGTGATGGATCTCGACAGAATCCAGTCCGGCTACGGCGCCCCTGGCGATGAACGTGCCGAGCACATGGAAGCGAGCACAACGTCTATTGAGGAACAGTTAAGTACAGTTCGCACACTTACGGCGGATGATCCCTATCAACAACGTCGCCTCGATCAGTTGGCACCACTGATCGCTCAACTCGACGGGTTCGGTAAGTCATCTGTCAGGGCCCGCGAGACAGAAGACTCTCCGGCTCGCCGGTATGTCTCTGCAACGCGAATGGATGTCATTCTCACGGATAAGATACGGCGCCTTGCCCGGGAGATGGAGCAAGAAGAGGGGCGCTTGCTGGAACAGCAGCAGCACCTATACAACGCGATATCTGCCAGAACCCTTCTGCTGATGCCGCTCAGTGTGCTTCTGAGCGTCGTTATTTTGTCCTTGGGGCTGTTTGCTCTCAATGCGCGTACGGACGATCGGGCGCGGTCCGACGCGGCACTGCGCGAAGAGCGAGCCCGCTTGGCGGGCTTGATCGACTCGGCAATGGACGCAATCATTACGATTGATTCAGCGCAAAATATTTTGCTGTTCAATCCAACCGCCGAACGGATGTTCCGGGTCACTGCGGCATCGGTCGTCGGTGGGCCGCTGGCTCAGCTCATTCCGCAACCGTTCGGGGCCCCGAACGTCGGCCACGGTGTCGAACGCGCTGCGGCGGACGGCCCACGTATTGGCTCGCCGAATGACATCACCGGTCTGCGTCCTTATGGCGAGGAGTTTCCAATCGAAGCCAGCATCTCGCAGATCGAAGTCAATGGGCATCTGCTTTATACCTTCATCCTGCGCGACATTGGCGAGCGACGGCGCCTGGAAGCGAATGCTCAGCGCACCAGATCGTTCACCGATGCCATGATCGAGAGCATGCCGGGAATTCTCTTTCTCTACAACGAGCATGGAACGTCTCTGCGGCCGAATCGGAAGTTCTCCAGCCTATCCGGTTATTCGGACAATGAAATTGACCGCATGCACCCGTTGCAGTTTTTTCGCGGTGAGGACGGGCAGCGATTGACGCAGTTCATCAGCGAGGTGTTCGACAAGGGCGAATCATCTATCGAAACTGATTTTGTGTCCAGGGACGGGAGGGGAACCCCTTATCTTCTGACTGGCCGGCGCTTACTTTTGGACGGCTCGACCTGTCTGGTAGGCGTCGGCATCGATATCACGGTACGCAAACAGGTCGAGGCAACCCTCGCACGACTGGCGGCCATTGTAGAGTGTTCTGATGATGCCATCGTCGGCACGGACATCAACGGCATCATCACCAGTTGGAATCGAGGCGCTGAAAGGCTGTTCGGATATTCGGCGGACGAGATGCTGGGTCAGCCGATGACGCGCCTGCTGCCACCCCACTTGGCGTATGAGGAGCAGCATATCCTTAATCGTATCAGGCACGGCGACAACGTGGAGCATCTTGAAACGGTGCGGAGGAAAAAGGACGGGCAACTCATTGACGTCTCGATAACGGCTTCCCCGATAAGGGACACCACCGGCAAAATTGTGGGGGCATCCAAAATAGCGCGCGATGTCACCGAAACCAAGCGTATCGAACAGCAGTTGCGCCAGAGCCAGAAGATGGAGGCGATCGGCCAGTTGACGGGGGGCGTGGCTCACGATTTCAACAATCTGATCGGTGTCATACTCGGTAACCTCGACCTGCTCGAGCGCATGGTCGCGGACAACGAGACGGCTACCAAAAGGGTGAGGACCGCGCAAAAAGCCGCCATACGCGGAGCGGAACTCACCAAGCGGCTGCTGGCATTCTCACGCCGTCAGCCGTTGCACCCGTTGCCAACGTCGCTGGATGAAACGATTCAGAACCTGCTCGATATGGCGGCCCGGGCACTTGGACCGGAAATCGCTATTGTCACGGACCTCGATGGTTCGATTCCACCGGTATTCGTGGACGCCGTCGGATTGGAGAATTCACTGCTCAATCTTGCCGTCAATGCCCGCGATGCGATGCCACAAGGCGGCTCGCTCACGATTTCCACCCAACTGATCGAACTGGAACAAAACCACCTGCCCGTGCATTCTGGAGAACTCAAGCCGGGACGCTACGCATGCATCAGGGTTGCAGATACCGGGCAAGGCATGTCCCGAGAAACGCTTGATCGCGCGTTCGAGCCGTTCTTTACGACAAAACCGCGTGGCAAGGGTACCGGCCTGGGCCTGGCCACGGTGTATGGGTTTGTAAAGCAATCTGGCGGCAGCGTAGGAATCTACAGTGAGCCGGGCGTCGGTACCACGGTGTCCCTCTACTTGCCGCTCGCGGGTGGCAGCCCGGTGCCTGTCCCGAGCCCCAAATCTCTAAGAGGCTCCCAAACCAAGACCAGCGGGACCGTGCTGGTGGTGGACGACGAAGTAGACCTGCTGGAGATCGCGGTCGTCTATTTGGAAGACATGGGATTCAAGGTCTTCCATGCCACGGACGGCCCCAGAGCGCTGCAAATCGCAGCGCGCCAGCCGGACATCACCCTGCTGGTAACGGACATCTTCATGCCCGGTGGAATGAGCGGCGTGGAAGTTGCCGACAAGGTCGAACAATTGATACCGGACATCAAGATTCTGTACTCGTCGGGATTTGCTTCGGACGCGCTGGCGGAGAGAAGCGGAACACAGCTCGACCGCCCCGTGATCTACAAACCCTATCAGAGAGATGAATTCACCGATATTGTTCGCCGCGCGATGGAAAGCGATAACGCCAATTACGCGGCTCATCCTGAAATTGCGACGTAACAGAGAGATTGAGGGTCATCATGGACGACAACACTGGCGAGCCACTTCCAAGGATATTGGTAATAGATGATGAGCACGACGTCGGCGAGTTCATCGCCGCCGCCGCGCAAACGTTGGATTTAAGTTGCACTGTGACCACGAACGCCCGCGATTTCATGTCCGCGATCAGTCCGCATGTGGAACTGATCATGATCGACCTGATGATGCCGGACATAGACGGTATCGAATTATTGCGGATGTTGGGACAGCAGGCCTGCATGGCACGGATCGTCCTGATGAGCGGCTTCGACCAACGGGTGCTGGAGAGTGCGGAAGAACTGGCGAGGGAACTCGGACTGTCCGTGGGCGGACGCCTGCAAAAGCCCTTCCGGCTGGTGGCGCTGGAGGAAATACTGCGAGGCCTCATAAAGCCGGCAACGCGATCCACGATCGCGCCTCCCTCGCCAATCGTGGCCCTGGTGGAACCGGGCATCGTCATCGAAGCCGAGTTGCGGCGCGCAATTAGGCTGAATGAGTTCGTGCTGCACTATCAACCTCAGATTGAGATCAAGTCTGGCAGTGTCATCGGGCTGGAGGCATTGGTCCGATGGCAGCATCCCGAGAGAGGGCTGGTCTTTCCGGACACGTTCATTCACCTCGCTGAGTCGCTTGGTTTGATCGACGAAATCGGCTGGCTCGTGGCAAAGATTGGATTAGGCAATATTGGACGCTTTACCGGGAAGAACCGTCACCCGCTTACGCTATCGTTGAATGTTTCCGCCCTTTCGCTGCACGATCTCTCCTTTCCAGAAAACTTTGTAGCGCTTGCCGCAAAGTACGGCGTGTCGCCAGCGAATGTTATCCTGGAGATCACCGAAAGTGGGCTGATCCGTGAACTTGCGAGCGCGTTGGATATACTCACGAGATTGCGGATGAAGCGCGTTCAGCTTTCGATCGATGATTTCGGCACCGGTTACTCGATGATGCAACAACTGCGGCGCGTGCCGGCCACGGAGCTGAAAATCGACAAATCATTTGTCATGGCCATGCATACTGATCATAGCGCCCGCGTCGTGGTGCAGAAGACCATCGAAATGGGCCATGCTTTGAATATGCTGGTCGTGGCGGAAGGCGTGGAGACCGCGGAGCAACTGGATTTCCTGCGCATCAACGGATGCGACATTGCCCAAGGGTACTTCTTCAGCCGGCCGCTTCCGCGCCCCGAGTTGTTGCGCTGGTTGCGGGCCCGCGTTTTGGGCGAAGGTCGCGGCGAGCTACAATCGGTTTTGCCTTGAGCCCAAGCAGAAATTTCTCTCACTCATCGATACGCTCGTCGCCGCCGTACAGATGCATCATCAGGAAACCGGGGCGGTACGCCCGGTCAGGCTGTCCGCCGAGATGGTTTGGAGTGGCCCTGATTTTAGTATGTATAGTGCTGAACCAGCACGCTGGCCAGACCCCGCCCACCATCCCAATTCTTTGTATGGACGAACGGGAATGGACACTCCTGGGGTGTTCGCCGCCTCATTTGCGGGACCCTTAATAGCTAGACGAGCACCGGCCGTCGCTTACTATATTACCTTTAGTAAGGAACGGAGTTAACCGTTATGGCAACTGCAACCCTGACCAGTAAAGGCCAAACCACGATTCCTAAGGAGGTGCGCTCCGCTGCTAATCTTAAAACCGGCGAAAGGATGCACTTCGCTGTGCTGGAGGACGGCACGATTATCGTGCGCGTCAAGAACCGGAGCATCAGAGATATCGCCTTCAAAGCGCCCGGCGGAAAACGTGTTTCGATAGCGCAGATGTCTCGCTAGGGGCGAATTGATGCTCGGACTCAATTCCAACGTCGTCATGCGGCTGCTCGTCTCGGACGACGCTGAGCAGACTCGCCGAGCACGCAACCTGGTCGACCAGGTGCTGAGCCGGGACGAATCCGTGCTTGTATCAATGCTGGTCCTAATCGAGTCGGAATGGGTTCTTCGAAGTCGTTACGGCTTCAAGCGGCATGAGATATTAGGCATGTTCCGCGCATTGCTTGAGGCTCGAGAACTGTCCTTTGAGGATGAGCCGGCCATTGAGGAGGCCCTGTTTCGATGCACGGACAGCGCCTGCGGATTGGCAGACTGTCTGATCGTTGCGCACAACCGACAGCTCGGGTGCCGGGCTACGGCGACCTTCGATTCCAAGGCGGCCCGGCTGCCGGGAACGTTGGCGGTTTGAGCCGCAGACGGCCGCCGAATCGGGGCTTTCCGAATCAGCAGCGGCGGTCGCCGGATAGCTGCGCTTCACGAACGCCGCCTTCGGGCCCAGCGGCCGAATCCAGACGCGACTCACACAAGGATTGAAATTCGGGTGCGCGAAGAAGATTTCACGCCCGCCCCAACGTCGATATCCGGACCTCCTGGCTTTCAAACTTTCAAATGCGATCGCGCCGAACGCGCGGCGCACGTCAAAGTCCTGATCAGCTGGCCAAGCCGGCAGATCCGGATAGCCATGTGGTTGCGGGAGATTTGCGGGAGTTAGTGGTGCTTTGTGCTGCTCAGTGGTGATAAATGCAACAGTATCCCGGCGGCAGTGGTTGAATAACTCATCTGAATGCCGATCCTGACAACCGCGCGACTTGCCGTTTACTTGCCAACCCTCCCGGTGCAGCAAGACGTGGATTCGCCGGTAGCCGTACCGCCGCTTCACCGAAGCGATCCTCGATCCGGACGCGCAGTGGGGCGCGGGCCGGTCGGCAGCTTCGCCCGCGCCGTGCCAAAACATGCCTGAGGACCCGCGCACCTGTCGCCCGCCAGGCGCGCCAGCCGCCGGCCAGCTGAATCGCGCAGCGAATCATTGTCGGCCTGACAAAAACACCCGCGATCACTGGGCAGCTGCATTTACTTCGTCGTACAAAGACTCTAGGCTGCGCCACTGCCAGCCAGGGAGGCGCGTTGACGAACGACAATACTGACGTTTCCGCGCCTCTGGCCGTGGCGCCGATTAATTTCTTCATGACGATCCGCGATATCGCCTTTTGGGTTCGATCCGCGCGCGCTGACTCGCGGCTCGACCGGTTGCGGCGCCAGCGCGGCAGCGCCGCGGCATTCGATCAGTTGTATGCCGCCACCAGCGATCCGTTCGGGGCCGAATTACCGCAATACCGCTATCAGCAGCGCAAGTACGATAGCCTGCTCTCGATGCTGCCGCAGCGCCGCTATCAGAACGTGCTCGATATCGGCTGCGGGCTCGGCGCTTTCACGCGCAAGCTCGCGCCTTTTGCCAAGCATATCCTTGGCACCGATATCTCGGCAGAGGCGATCGGACAAGCCTGGGAACTTTCGGCCGGCCACCCGAATGCAAGCTATCTGCAGGCTGACATGCTGGACGAACATCAACCGGCAGCAGCTTTTGACCTGATCATTCTCGCCGATACGCTCTACTATGTTGATCCGCTGACTACCGCCAGGCTGCAATGCATCGCACGCGATATTTCATCGAGGCTGGCCCCGGGTGGCCTGCTCCTGCTGGTGAATCACTATTTCTTCGGTATCGATCCCGCCTCCAGAGCCACACGCGAAATTCATGATGCCTTTCGGAATGCATCGTCGCTCGAGAGCGTCGCCGAACACCGGCGCGCGTTCTTTCTGGCGACGCTGCTCCGGCGATCTGACCGGTGACCGGGTAATTTCTGTTCCTGGTCTTATAGCGAAACATCGGCAGCGGGCCACGTGAAGACCATGGCTCGCATCGCGTTCTCACTCGGCCTCGCGGCGATGGTCGCACTCATCATTCGCGAGGGTGCACAATCGATCGGGCGCCTGCTCGGGCATGCCGGATGGCTGTTGCTTCTACTGGTACCGCTGCACGTCGTACCGCAGCTGCTCGACGTCATGGGGTGGCGGGTACTGATCCTCGGACGCAGTCGCATTCCCGCCCTGTTTCTGATTGCCTCGATTCGTGAGGCCATCAACCGGCTGTTGCCGGTCGCCAATATCGGTGGCGAACTGGTGGGCATACAGCTGCTGGCGCGCCAGGGAATCAGCGGCGCGGCGGCAGCCAGTAGCGTAATCGTTGAGATGCTGCTCATCATCTTCGCCCAATATCTGTTCCTGGCGCTCGGCCTGGCTTGCCTGCTGCACATTGCCGACAGCATTCAGGCCACGGGTGCGCTGCTTATAGCCTTGGCCTCGGGCGTGCCGGTGATTGTGCTGTTGATCTGGCTGCTGCGCAGCGGTACGTTCTTCAGGGCAATTAGGAGTCTGGCATCGAGAGTGCTCGGCTCCAGCGCAAGGCATTCAAGCCTGTTGAGGAAGCTGGCGGACCTCGACACGGCCATTCGCGAACTTACTTCGGCGCACGGGCGCATGGCGCGGGCGATCCTCTGGCAGCTCGCCGGGTTGATCAGCGGCAGCTCGGAGACATGGCTGGCACTGCGTTTGCTTGGTTATCCGGTGAGCGTTGCTGCCGCTGTCGCGCTGGAGAGTTTTTCCCTTGCAGCAAGAAGTCTAATTTTCTTTGTACCGTCTGGCCTTGGCGTGCAAGAGGCGGGATTGATAGGCATCGGCCATGTGGTCGGGATTAGTAGCGATGTGGCCATCGCTCTGTCGCTCGCCAAGAGAATGCGTGAAATATTATTTGGCCTGCCCGCCCTTGCTGTCTGGCAATGGACGTCGCGGGTCAAGGCCGGTTGAAGCAATCGTGCCTCACACGAGCGGGCCGCAGGTAATTGCTCGATCTCACGTCCTCGGCATTATGAGACCGGTTGTTAGAGACTCTCGCCGTCAATCGGCGCGTCTTCCAAGGTGGAGCATGCCGTCGACGCTGCTGCCCTGAGGTGCATTAGTGAACACCGCTCTGTCGGTACTCACTCCCGTTCGGCGTGAGCATTTGGCATGGGTCGCTTGGCCAATCTCGGTTGGCCTTGTCTTTTTGCGCCGACCGCGACGACGATTCCTAAAGTGATCAGCGAGTAACCCGGCACGCCCCAGATCTCCGCAACTAGTCGGATGAAATACCCCCACAGGACGTTTGAATAGACCAGTCGGGGCGGCTGGGTGCCTACTTCGCTCGCCTCCCCAGCAAACTGCAGCCTTCCCCGTTTTGTGGGCGTCATTGCGGTTCTGCGTGTTCGCCGGATCACCTACGTGATCCTCTGCACCGAAGGCTTCGGCCTGTTCGTTTCCTCCACGACCGCTCCGATTGCTGGCAGAAGCCCTCGCCGAGCAGTTTTTGCGCTGCCACGTAGCCAGTCCATATCAGCGCTTGCGTAAGCTGATGATGTAGCGTGAAAGAGCCACAACCTGTTGTTTCGTAAGCTCGGGCTTCGGCATCGTTATTGGAGTTGTCTCGCCATCCCAGTGGGTAGTCGTGATGAACTGTTGCAAGGACTTCTCGGTGGTGCCCGGTCGGTTGGCAATCTCGTCAAACCGCGGCGCTGGATCGTGCAGCAGTGGAGGAGACTCCGAGTCGATTGCCACAACGTGACATTGCGAACACACAATTCGCGCCAGTTGCTTCCCCCTTAGATTATCCGCAGATTCCGCAGCATAAATGTCCATACTGCACATTCCATTGAGGACAACGCAGAGCAGCCCCAACATCGGGCTATGCGAGCTTTCGCGATGCGCTGCTATTCGCGGCATAGGTTCTCACCGATAATCTATCGACTTTAACAGTTCTGTCTCTGTCGCGCTTCCGCCATCAAACTGTGACTGATTCTGCCGCTCGCCGAGCTTCCGATTTCGACACAACAGTTGGATTGCTTCCCATAAGCAGTCACTGTGTTCTCAGACGTGTAGCCGGCGTCGGGCGACTTAATGTGGCGTCTGGGCGCAATTGCTCGACAACGCACCATTCACAGCGGAATCGAAAGCTCCGTCTCTTGGCCCGACTGACCTAGACGCTCGATGTGTTTGACGAGACGCGCGTGCAGTCGCGCGTCCTGTCCGAGCAAATAGCGAGCTACGTCTTGGCGCAATGCCTCCAACATAGCATTACGTTCGCGCAGGTACAGCAGCGAAGCGGCGACGCCGTCCGTATCGGTTCCCTCGAGTGTCGCTGACTCCGCCACTTCGATCGCGCGGCGCATCTCGAGTTCCGTCGGCGCGGCTTTTTCGTCGCCCTGCTCTGGCCGCCGTTTCAGGCCGATCCCGTGCAGAAGGGCTTGGATGATATCGGTAGTCGTGACAATTCCCAATAGACGATTTTTCTCGTTGACCACTGGCAGTGCATGGATTCCGTGAGTCCCCATGCGGGACGCTGCATCGGCAATTGTATCGTCAGGTCCTGCTGTTATGACGGGCAGACACATCATCGTGTCAATCCGAAATTTGTCGTTCAATAGCGCCGCGGATGCTTGTGCGCCGGACTTGGGAAGGAAATACTTGAGTTTAAGCACGTCAGCTGAACTCAACATGCCCTTGAGTTCCAATCCATCGACCACGGGCAAGTGATGCACTGGGTGCGTCGCAAAGAGACGCAGTGCTTCGGTGATCGGATCATGGACACCGATTGACAACACCGACTCAGTCATAATGTGACGAACGCGCTCATCCTTCATGTCTTTGCTCCGCGGCTATGTTCTATCGTCGCTGATGACGATCCGGTTGCGGTCCGTGCCGAATATGCCGTACTTGCTACTGTCGATGATGCGCACTAGTTGTTCGCGCATCGTCTGCATGCATTTCAGTTCGGACAAACCGCTGACGATGCGAACGCAGCCACTAAGGCGCAGCCCACAATCAAACGTAGGCCACAAAGAGACTTGTGCCGGAAGAGGCGTACCGTCTTCTCGAAACTTCGTCTGTTCGTCTGTGCACGCGTAGTCGGCATTACTTGGTTCGATCGCCCCGAGCATCGACACCCGCGCGCCATCATCCATGAATTCGGCTCGTTGGTGACCGAGGATGTCCGCAGCGGATACACCTAATATGCGGGCGAGCGCCGGATTGACGAAGGTGATGTTCTGACTCTCGTCGGCAATCATCACGCCTTCGACCAGAGAATCGACGAGTTGCCGACATTGTTCGGCGTTAAGCGGAAGCGTTGTCTGTCGCGTGATTGACAAGGAAATTCTCCGAATAGTGCGCTCCGACTATCGCCTGTTCATTGCGTGTCTCGCAGACGCATCAGAGCCCGCACTCTATCGCGCGGTGTATCCACTTATCGGAGGTCTCCCGGCGTTCTGAGACATACAGCAGGTCTTATTTGCGTGCGCATGCGCGGCTTTGATCGCCATGGCGTCGGTAATTTTTTCAAGATGGTACGCCAGTCCCCAAGCGCGGCGCCTCCGGTGTGCGTAGGAGGACGCGACAACCAGGCGCCGCCCCAGCAATAACCGCGAGCTCTGGAGTGCTCCGGCAGTCTCTGGCGTGCCCTGGCGCGGTGCTAGCGGTACTCGCTCAAGCATACGGCTAGCTTCAGGCTCGCTGCGTTATTGCCATTTAGTGAGAGTACGCACACGGTAACCACGTTATAACGCGCGGACAATCACCCGTATGGCACGGCGATCCCGTCGTGTGCGATGGAGGCAAACCATGATCCAACGCCAATCAACCGAAGCCATTGAAAAGTCCGGGTTGCCCGCCACTTCGGCGGACCCCGCGACCACAAGGGCACGTTTACGCGCCGCGCTGGCTGACACCCGAGCGCCGCGCCGCCAATCGATTGGCGCGCTGTTAACTGCCGCGGGTTTGGTACATGACACGGGCGTGCGTCGTGCGCTTGCTGCCCAGGTGGATCGCCCGGAAGCCCGGCTTGGCAGCATGCTTGTCGCGACCGGTGAGGTCAGTGAAGACGAACTTTACCGCGCACTAGCCGAGCAGCTCGGCGTGGCCTACGTACGCCTGGGCGAATTTGATGTAGAAGCTCCCGCGCTGGCCCACATACCCGCTGACTTTGCACGCGAACGCCACCTACTACCGCTGATGATGCACGGGGCAAAGCTTGTTATCGCCACCGATGATCCGGCAGACAACGATAAGGTCGCCGCAGTGCGATTCCGAACACAAATGTCGATCGAAACAGTGCTCGCTAGCCCGAGCGATCTTGAGACGGCCATCGCGACCCACTACCCCCTCATTGAGCGCGCCCTTCTGGATAGCGAGGTCGACAGGGTTCTTCAGGAAAACATTGCGCCGGCAACTACGCCCATCGAGCGGCTTGCGCAGCAGAAGCCAATTGTACGATTGGTAGATAACCTACTGCTTAATGCCGTGCTGCGGCGCGCGTCGGACATCCATCTGCATCCGCGCGAGCACTGCGCCGATGTGCGATACAGAATCGACGGCTCTCTCGTAGCGGTTGGAGAGTTCAATCGAGGCCTACTGCCGGCCGTTGTCGCTCGGATCAAGGTTCTTGCGACCATGAACGTGGCGGAGCATCGTCTGCCGCAGGATGGCGCCATTCACATGGCTACGCCGCAAGGCCCGGTCGATATGCGTGTCTCGATGATGCCCGCCATACATGGGGAAAATATCGTCATCCGCATTCTCGACCCTAAGGTTGGGCTGCGTCGGCTTGCCAACATTGGTTTTTCCGCTACCGACGAGCGCCGGGTGCGGGCGCTGATCGACCGCAACCAGGGGCTCGTGCTCGTTACGGGACCGACGGGGTCGGGCAAGACGACGACCCTGTACGCGGCTTTGCAGGAACTAAATACCGGTGAGTATCACATCCTGACGGTCGAGGATCCGGTCGAATACCGGCTCGACGGCATCGTGCAAATCCAGGTGCATCCGGCCATCGACTTTGGCTTCGCCCAAGCGCTGCGAAACATCCTGCGTCACGATCCGGACGTAATTCTGATCGGGGAGGTCCGTGACGCCGAAACCGCGAAAATAGCGATCGAGAGCGCACTGACCGGCCACTTGGTATTGTCCACGTTGCATACGAACAGTGCAGCACAGACCGTTGCGCGGCTGGTTGAGATTGGCATCCCGCCTTATCTGGTCAATTCCACTTTGGCCGGCGTACTGGCGCAGCGGCTCGTTCGTAAAAATTGCAAGCACTGTAAGACTGTGGAGCAACCAAAACAGGAGGTTCGCGACGCCTTCGGCGTTACTGATACGGAAACGTTCTGGCACGGTGCTGGGTGCGAGGAATGCTCGGGCACCGGCTATCGCGGGCGAGTCGCGGTCTATGAATTGCTGGAGATGAGCGCGGCACTTCGCAAACTAGTGCGCGCTGGCGCAAGCGATGAGCAGGTGGAAGCGCAGGCGGTCGAAGAAGGCATGGTGCCACTCAATGCCCAGTCACTCGCGTTGGCACGCACGGGCGCGATATCTCTCGGCGAGGCGTTCCGCGCGCGGCTGGATTGAAGCGGTCAACGCCTCCACTGCAATTGTCAGGATCCAGAGCAGCCATCGGCGCATCATACTGGGGGCCGGTATGCCATCGGTCGTCTGATACCATGAGGTGACCAGCGTGACGCGAAAAATGATGAGCCTGAAGGTCCTTGTATGGGCGGCGCTGTTTACTCTTCCGGCACCAGCATGGACTGCGTCGGTGGCGGAGCAACAGTTGGTGGCAGCCATGGGCGCCAAGCCCGACTTGCAGCACGGCGGGAGCTTGTTCAAAGCGTGCGTTACGTGCCATAACTCCGATGGCAGTGGCGAGTTCAACGGCGATGTTCCGGCGATCGCTGGTCAGTACCGGAGCGTAGTGCTTCGCCAGCTCATCGACTTCCGTTACGGCAAACGCTGGGACCAGCGAATGGAGGCGATTGCGAGATCGCATTATCTGTCCGGTACACAGGACTTGACCGATGTCGCTGCCTATGTCAGCGCGCTGCCGCGCTTCACTAACCCAGGAAGGGGTGACGGGCAGCTGCTCGCCCACGGGATGCAGGTGTACCAGAGCGAGTGCGCATCCTGCCACGGACCGTCAGGTCAGGGGGATGCGCGAAAAGGCGTGCCGTGGCTTGCGGGACAGCACTACGAATATCTGCTGCGGGAGATGTACTACAGCTTTGATCATCGGCGCCCGAATCTGACCAACCATCATGTGTTCATGGATCGTTTCACACGCCCTGATTATCAGAGCGTAGCCGACTATCTATCGGGCTTAACCTCCCCACCAAGCGGCCAATAGAACTCCGTTTTCTCGCGCAGGCGCAGGCACAATGGCTGCAGCCACTGTGTCGCCCCGTGACTTCAACTACCCATCGTCGTGCGCAACTGCAGGTAGCGCGCGCTGGCGCTTGAAAGATTCGTTAACCGTCGCGTCTTGTGTGCTGATTGCAAGAGAAACCGAACAGTTTGAAATATTAACTATCTTTTGATCATATACCGCACACACTCGATAGTAGGCCCATACTCCGGTCGCTCAGCCGAATTCGAGCTGGGTTGGCCAGTGAATTCTTACTGACTAGACGTCAAGGCCTAAATCCATGAATGAGTCAAACAGCGCTTCTGCCAGCCAACACGGCAGCACCACACGCCCCGCAGCTACGAAGAACCTCGTCGATACGGCGATCGCGGCGGGCAATTTCACCTCGCTGGTCGCTGCTATCAAAACAGCGGGTCTGACCGATAAGCTGACGGGAAAGGAGCCGTTTACGATCTTTGCGCCAACCGACGAAGCGTTCAAGAAGCTTCCGTCTGGCGCGCTTGAGGCACTGCTCAAAGACTCCGCGAAGCTCAAGGCCGTTCTGAGCTATCACGTGGTCGCCGGCCATCTCTGGGCTAAGGACATGAAGTCAGGGGACATGATGACCCTTCAGGGTACTGCGCTAACTGCGTCCGTATCGAACTCTGGCGTGCATGTCAATGGCGCGCACGTCAAGCAAGCCGATATCGCTGCCACGAATGGTGTCCTCCATGCCATCGATGCCGTGATGATGCCGAAGAACTGGCAATTGCTGGCGGCCGCCGCTTGATGATTGACCTTCGCTGAGGCATCTGCGTGCGCTGAAAGGCCCTGCAAGCAGGGCCTTTCTTTTGGTGCGCCTTGCGACAAACAAAGCGACCGCCGACCCGAGGGTCGGCGGCTAATTCCAGGCACGCCAGGTGACCTGCGCCGAAGCCCGAACGGACCGCTGCTGCCGCAGCTCGCTCGGATGCAATAACATCGAATTGACCGGCGAATACAGCTGGCATGCCAACACACGGGTCATCAAGGGCAGCTATCTGCCCCTACGGCGACTAAAACCTGTCGAACCAATACACTGCCAAGCTTAACTTACGTAACAATCCGCTTCTTCAGCTCACCCCGAGATCCACTCATGGCAAAGCGATCAAAGCACGATGATGGGAGCCGTTCGAAATTGTTGCCGCAGTTAGCAGCCATGTGGCGGGCGCTGATCGATTCGTCTGTTCGCAACTCCCTGCTGTTGCTGGCCGGTCTGCTGATTGCGGTGGTGGCCGCAACATCCTTTGGGCAGATTCGCCTCAATGTCTGGAATAAGCCCTTCTACGACGCCCTGTCCCATCGCGATCTGGATGAGTTTCTGCGCCAGCTCGGGGTTTTCGCAGTCATTGCCGGCGCACTGCTGGGCTTGAATGTGGCGCAGAGATTCCTGACGGAGACTCTGAAACTCAAGCTGCGCGAAGGCCTCGTCAAGGATCTGGTCGAGCACTGGGTACGACCCTTGCGCGCCTTCCGGCTTGCAAATGCGGGCGACATTGGCGTCAATCCGGATCAGCGCGTGCATGAAGATGCTCGGCATCTCACCGAGCTCACCGCGGACCTGGGCACCGGGTTGTTGCAGGCGGGTATTCTGGTTGTCATGTTCGTCGGGGTGCTGTGGCGCATCTCTGCCGGATTCAGCTTTCATATTCACGGGCGCGATTACCTAATCCCAGGCTACATGGTCTGGGCAGCCATCCTGTATGCAGGATCCGCCTCGCTGCTGAGCTACTGGGCAGGGCACAATCTCATCAAGCGCAATGCCGAGCGCTACCAGCGCGAATCCGAGCTTCGCGTTGCGCTCGTGCGCGTGAACGAATACGCAGATGCCATCTCGCTGGCGGCCGGGGAACCCGACGAGGTACGCCACATCGAGAGGGACCTCGGGTCAGTGCTCGCAGCGACCTGGCGGCTGGTGCTGGGCCTGACCAATCTGACCTGGGTCACCGCCGGTTATGGCTGGTTTACCCTTGTGGCGCCGATCATTGCAGCCGCGCCCCTCTACTTCTTCGGCAACCTGTCTTTCGGTGGCCTCATGATGGCCGCCGGCGCCTTTACCCAGGTACAAAGCTCACTACGCTGGTTCGTCGACAATTTCAGCGTCATCGCCGACTGGCGCGCGACCCTGCTCCGCGTGGCCAGTTTTCGCAGAGCCGTTACTGACATGGACTCATTGCACCGTATAGAGAGTCAGATTGTTTATGAAGAAGGAGCTGGCGACGAATATGCGATCAGCAAACTGGAGATTGCCTCGCCCTCGGGCCTCACCAAGCTCAAGGAAGCCAATGTACTGATAAGGCCTGGCGCGCGGGTGCTCGTGGTGGGTGAGCCCGGCGCTGGCAAGACCCTGCTTTTTCGTGCCCTTGCCGGTCTCTGGCCCTGGGGCTCGGGCACCGTGAGGCGACCTAAAGGCCAAAGCGTCTATTACATGCCCCGCTCGGCTTACTGGCCTCCGGGCACCATGCGGGAGGGGCTCGCATACCCGTCAGAACCGGACAAAATAAAGGACCAGACTTTCCGGGGCGCGCTGACCGATCTGAATCTCAAGGAATTCGAGCCGCGCTTGGACAAGGGCCGGGACTGGGTTGAGGAGCTCAGTGAAGACCAATTAACGCGATTGGCGTTTGTTCGAATGCTGATCCACGAGCCGTCCTGGATTCTCATAGACGAAGTGCTGGACTTTGTTGACGCCGACTCTAGGGCTCTGATTACTGGAATGCTCGAGAAGCGCCTGAAAGACAGTGCTGTCATTCATATTGGTCGGCAGTTGCCGAACGACAGCACCTTTCGCACGATCGTGCATCTGGTCAATGACACGACGGTACGCAAATTGCCGCGCAGGAAGACCAGGCGGGACGATAGGAACGGGCACCGGCTGCGTCAATACCAGAAGTAATTCAGGGAAAGCGCGACAATGTGCTGATTGGTCTTCTCAACTATCGGGCTGTGGGATGGCTTACCCCTGATTTCATTCATGGCCCCGTCTAGGTTCACCAGCCAGTGCTCTCCGATGAATTTGGTGGCGCTGAAGCCGACGCCGGCGGCTGTAGTACCGTCGTGAACAAAGGTGTCGACCGGATGTCCGGAGCCGGCCGATTGCTGCGGCGTCACCCCGTAAAGCACCTGCATGTAATGGCTTGTCGCCAGCGTGACCGAAGGCCCGGCGAACATCACGAAAGTCCTGGAGCTTCCCGGCAGCGGCGTATAGACCGCTATATCCCCGACCGCGCCCTGCGCACCGCCAATAAACTGGCGCGCATCGACGCGAAGAATCAACGGGAACTTCTTTGCAAGAACCCAGGTGCCATATACCTTTCCGACCGGAGCCGGCGAGATATCTCCCATTCCGTGCAGGTTGGTATAGTCCTGCGACATTTTACGTCCCAGGTCATAGCCCATGGCGACTCCGACCTGAAAGTGATCTCCGCGCAGGACGTTATAGCCGATGCCATCCCCAGTGCTGATGAAGAATTTATCGCGGTAGTAGAAGTTTAAGTCCGGGCCGCCTTCTACGCGGTACGCGCGCGACCCGTCGTAAGCCGGCTGCAGGTCCGCTGCGAGTCCCGCTATAGTGCGGTACTTGGGCAAATCAGGCTCGAACAGCCTCGCCAGTATGATGCCGCCGGAGTACTGCCATTCCTGCAAAGGCGACGGGGTTTGCGCCAATACCGATTGCGCAAAACAGGCGCACCCCAGAAGCGGGAGTAAATACAGCGGACGCGAACAGGCTCTCGCCGGCATTTTGAAAAACCGATTGATCAACGAAATCCACTATCAGGAATACGGAGCACGCCGGGCCGCGTGCGGAGAGTCAATTTCACTTCGAGTAGCGTCGAGTAGCGCAGGTCAATTACCTTTTTAGATCCTGTCGATATCGAATTTGCCGACAATACGGGCCTACGCCGGGCTCGACGAGGTGTCGGCAGGCGGAATCTCCTGTAGGCGCGCGCCGAGGTTACCGCCGACTCCATGCTGCCGGCTCTTCCGAGCAAGCCCGACCAGCTCAGCTCATACGTGGCTGAGCCTCAAACTCACGATGCCCCATATTCTCAAGCGCTGCAAGTTATTGCTTTTTATTGCATATATCGGATCAGTAGTGTCCGGACGTTAGTGGACTTGCTGCCCGTAAAAGATTGATTCATCTAGGATAAATCGTGATTTTGTCTGGTCTCGATTTCGACTTCGATAAGCGCTGGTGCGACCCTGCGAAGACC
>Ga0182030_10009328_pt1 | contig 20093 bp, 14 predicted proteins | sample 812S3MmetaG_FD_121299 | JGI IMG/M metagenome (GOLD analysis project Ga0182030, IMG submission 121299) | Permafrost microbial communities from Stordalen Mire, Sweden - 812S3M metaG (Illumina Assembly) | ecosystem: Environmental > Terrestrial > Soil > Wetlands > Permafrost | place: Sweden... | reverse complement strand
TAGGGTCTGAACTGTTGATTTTGATCACCTGTAAAGTTGAAGAAGCTCTCCTGTTGGATGCCTGCCGAAAACCGAATCGGATACTCCAGGACGACCATTCCGGAATCGTCATTGAATTTGCGGCGGAAGGGCCTGGCATACGAGATTGAAAAACCATTTTGGATCGTGTCGTAAACGTGAAAACTCCTGGTGTCGGAATAGGCGGTTGAAACCTGCACATCCCATTTATGGTTTGGAGTGAAGTCCACGGCTGCTGCGGGGCGCAGGTTCTGCGCATTTCCCCAATTTGCTCCCACGATCCGCCACGCGCGCACATCTTCTGCTATCGCTTTGAGATTCAGCCGCTCTCCAAACTTTCGTTCAATGCCTATATAGGAAGAGGTGTAGTAAGCTTCGTAGTTCACCGGCGAGAATTGTTGATCGTTGGCTCCCCATCCAGTTACCAGAGCGGTCTTTCCCCATGGCGCCCCGACGCGGAAATCAATAGCAGCCGTAGTTGCCAGCGAATGGAGATTGCTTTCGGTGAACGGGCCTGATTCGCGAATGACATAGCCGCTCACAGAAACTGCATTGAAGAAGGAACTCGTAGACATGTACGTGAACATGCGAAAAAGGTTCTGGTTCATTGCGATCGGAGACTCGGAGTCACGGCGGACTGTTGCCTGAAAACCGCTATTGAACGTCAACGCGTTGTTGCCTATATGGACCGTAGGATTCAGCGCCACGTTAAAGGTGTAGTCCGTTGTATCGCGACTAATGATTGAGTTCGTGCTGGGCACCGATATTTCCCCCTGGGCGTTGCGCACCTGGAAAAACCCGCTGGTGGTAGGCAGACGGCCGAGATGCAGGTGGTATGCGTCGGTCCATTGCGTTTCAAGCGAGGATCGCGGTGGTGGAAGAAGAGTGGTATCGGAACTCGGCACTGGAAATGCCGCATCGAGCTTGGAGTCCAGAACATAAACAGTTGAATCTTCGAAGATAGGTTCTACCGAGAAATTGGAAAGTAGGCTCACGATGGGAGTGACCCTCAATCCTTCATCCGCTCCCGCCTGGAGAAGATCCAGGTCGGTGGTTTGATTTTCGCCTTCAGCGTTGGATGCCTGGGCAAAGGAGGTGAGTGCCTGTGCGTTGTGGTGCTCCTGACGATATACATTTGCCTCGGCCAGCAGATACTGGTAATCGGGGGAAGCTCCTTCAGCAACTCTTACCGCCGATAGTTCAGCTTGAGCTCTCGCTGTATCTCCCAGTGCAAGATAGGTGTCGGCCAGTCCAGTCCGCACCGCTGCATCCAGTGCACCTGCAGCCTTGGCGCGTTGAAGGTACGCCTGCGACAGTTCATAATCATGCATGGACCGGAACACGTCTGCCGCCGCGATGAACTGGCTACCGGTTGGCGGCGCCGTCGCCCCTGCCTCTCCTTCCATCTGAGCCAACGCAATCTGCCTCTCTGCATCCTCTGAATGACCCTGCTCCGCCATGAGCTGTGCGATCGCCAGACGTACGCTGACGCGATCGCTGCCGGTCGCCCCAAGCGCCTTTCGGAATCGCTCCATGGCGGCCGCGTGGTCTCCGATCGCGCTCAGAGCCTCTCCTGTTGAGATATAGACATCGCTTTGCCCTGAATCCGAATCTTTCGCCGAAGCTCGGGCCGGCTGGGCATGTTGTTCCGCCAGTTGCACATATCGCAATGTTTGATCTCGCTCTTGCAGGTTGGCATAAGAGCGGGCTAGCAAACCATACGCATCAGCATTGTTTGGGGAATCCTTCACCGCGATTTCGAGCTCGTTAATTGCGTCGTGGTACTTCCGCCCTGCAAATAACGTGTTCCCCAGCCCGAGGTTAAGTGCCCCATCATCGGGAGTGAATTTCAAGGCAGCCCTATATTCACTAGCGGCTTTAATTAGCATGTTCTGTCGCCCGTAGGCAGTGGCTCGAATCAGGTGAATATCTCTTGAATCGCCCAGTGCTCGTTCTGCCAATTCCGCCTGCCGCAGGGCAGCCTCCGGCCTAAGGAGATCAAGGCTCGCATAGGCCAGTCCCAGATGTGCCTCGCCGTCATTCGGCTCTCTATTGAGGGCCGATTCGAAGTCTCCTGCAGCCGCCTGGGCTTGGTGAAGGTCGTTCAGCATATACCCGCGGTTCACGTATGCCGTAACCACATTGGGATCCCGATCAAGTGCCTCGGTAAAGTCTTGCCGCGCCTGCTCACTGAGTCCTTCGTGTTTGTGTACGTAGCCCTCCAGAAGTGGAATGTCCGGCTCTTTCGGAAAAACGTTGAGATACTCCGATGTCAAATTAAGAAGCTCATCGTACTTCTCAAGATAGAGCAGATCGTAACCAAGATACACGACCACATCTCTATCTTGAGGCAGAGCTTTTATTGCTTCCCGGCCGACCTCCGCAGATTCCTGGTACTCACCCTTGAAACTGAGATACCGCTCTTTTTCTCGGAGAACTTGGGGTTCCTGCTCCATTTCCTTTGTTACGCGACTCAGCCAAGTCCAAGCCAGACTTAGGTTATGTGCTTCAATTGCGGCGTTCATACCACCTGCCAGAATCAAAGCTTTTCGCGGAGCCAGCAAATACCCTTTGCTGTAAAAGTCTTCGGCCTTTGTGAATTCGCGGCGAGCGGTGTAAAGATCACCAAGTGCGAGATACGGCACGTACAACGAGGGATCCGCTTGTTCCAAGCGCTGAAAATACTTCTCCGCATCCTGGTCGCGTCCCACTGCTCGCGAAGCATACCCGACGGAGATAAGCGCAAATCGGTTGACCGCATCCATCGCGAGAATCTGTTTATAGACCGCAATGGCATCCTTGGTGTGCCCGAGTTTCATCAGGATATCTCCATCAAGTTGCAAATCCTCGCGATCATGTTCGTCGATTGATAGTGCTTCCTTGACATTCGTCAGCGCAGCATCGAGGTCACCGGCGTCCATGTTGATCACTGCTCTCAAGCGCAGAAACTGTTCTTTCCTTGACACCTGATCGCCCAGCCCGTTTATTTCGGCTTCCGCCGTTTCGAGCTGATGATGAGCAGCGCTTTGGTCCCCCAGGTCCTTGTGAATTTCCATGAGTTCCAAGTGCAACTGGATGCCGTAGAGCGGTCCCTCGCTCGGCAGTGCGGGAAGGTTAGCTAGAGCAGCACTGTATTCCTGCACTGCGTCCTGGTCGCGCTCCTGGAGCATAGCAATCGATCCGCGGATTGCATGCAACCGGTAATAGTTGGAGTCGATTTCCGCGGCGCGCTGGAGGGATGAGCTAGCTTTCTCTATCGAGCCGGCAGCGACCTCAGCCTGCGCCGCGGAGAGTTGCAAGCCCAAGTCCTTTGGTGCAGCATTCGCCGCTTGCGAATAGAGCCTGGCTGAATTGTCCAGTTTGCCATCGAGTTGGTAGGTGTAAGCGAGTTCGGCCGTTACATCCGGCTTCGGGTTGCGAATTGACTTAAGAGCAGCAATCGCTTCTGAATAGTTTCCTGCCTCGCGGTAATATCCTGCCATCGATCGCTCGACGTCGGGGTTGTTCGGGTCGCGTCGTTGGGCCAACCCGAGATAGCGGTTCGCCATATCCATTTGGTTCAGGTTCTGATACGAGATCGCCATCAGCAACTCCGACCGCGCGTCAGACCGCATTCGTTCGGCTCTGCCCAGCCATTCGACTGCATCGGTATAGCTTGCCGACTTCATGTAAAGCTCTCCGAGCAACAGCGCGTCCTCTCTGCGCTTCGGGTCGGACGAGAGCAGCTGTTTGAGAAGGTGCTCTGCGTCGTCAGTTCGCCCCATCAAACTGTAGGTTTGCGCAAGACCTGAGAGTCCATCGAATGCTGAAGGACGAAGGCGAAGACCTCGACTGTAGGCATCTGCAGATTCCTGGAATTTCGCATTCAGCCGTGCCGCGTAGCCAAGCAGGAACCATAATTGCGGATCATTTGGGACAGTTTGCGCGGCACGCCGCGCATAGTCATAGGCGAGTGCGTGCTCCCCACTCTGCAACGCCAACTCCGCAGCGCGCGCAAGGCGCGCATTTTGGATATTCGACCCCCAGCCCAATGATTGGTCCGGAGACTGCTTCGGATTAGTTTGGGGTTTGGAGTTCCTTGAAGCGTCAGGCCCCACCTCGTAAACCTGTGCTTCGGCGACACAGGAGGGTGCGATCAGTACGAATACCACTACAAGCCTCAAAAAGTAAGGTTTAGCAATCAAAGATGCACCGGCGTGAAATTATATTGAGCTGTTCGATTCGGATTGGGTCACATAAGGTAGCATTTGTCTCTTTGCTTTCGTTCCAAAATGAAGCGCGAGCCCTGGCCCTATTTTTCGTGTGCCGGTACGCACTCTACCAGTTGGATGCACCGGACTGTGCAACTGGGCTCACCGGTGATTCATCGCGTGAGTTTTCTCGCTATACCCTACACCTCTGAATTTGTGAATCCTGTGCACTATTGACCAAGAATCAGAAGCGAGTACGGAAGGAGTTCGTGAGGCGCGGAGATCGGCAGTCCATCTTCCAAGGTGTATCGTCTTCGGAGCTAGCAGAGCACCCCGTTCACGGCCCCTTCGTATACGCCTTGGCAATCTGAGCTTTGCTGGGAAGGTGATCGAAAAGTTCAGCATGAATGCGTTTTCTAAAGGGAGTCATTACCATAATCGGCCTTGATAAGCAGTGTCCGCGCCAAGCGCCTTCGCTGAAGTCGAAGAGTTGATCGTCGAGATCGGCCTGGATGCGAACGCCCCGCATCACGACGAATTTAATAGAAGAAGTTGGAGAGCGCGCGCTCGTCATGCAGCACGCGAAGCATATCGTGCCGCGCGATCCTTATTGCCGCGCAAGCCATTTGGCCGAGCCTGTGAGAACCGCAATGTGTCGTTTCCGTACACCGGCTTCTCGCCAAAAAACTCCAGCGACCAGCAGTGTGACCGTCGCCTCCTTTCCTTTCTTGAAGATGACAGTTAGCTTTGCCCTTCGACTCTGCAGATAGAACAGAGAGCCGGCCAGCCTCTCTCGGAAAGGAAGATCTCTTTTGCCTGCGTGGGACAAACACCCCATCCGACCCCGACGGTCGGGATAAATGTGCCGCTGTCGAAGGATCCTTTTGCTTCTTCATTCATCGGAATCGATTGCTCCGGAGCACCGAACAGATGCTTAGGAGACTCTTCACCGGTGCGCGACGAGGAGGATTGCAAGTCCCGTCCACACTGCGTGGCGACGCACGCACCTTAACAGGGTGTCACGACTTCAGGTGAACATCTGAGCAGTTTAGCTCAGCTCATTCAATGACCCGACCAGAGTTGGCAATCACCGGGTGTAACTGTTCTAAATTAGCCAGACTTAGGGTTTTCTTATTGAGACACTCCAATGTTGAGTAGCAGGCTGCTCAGCGGAATGATGTAAGTCGCGCAGAGGTTAATGCTCGAATTTCCACGACATTCTCGAGAGGTAGTCGTGCAGAACGCAGAGTCGATTGTATCGACATCGCGGCCCATACCGATGAGCCTCCTTCTGATGGCCGCTGTCGCGGTGCATCTGCCACTTCTGCTTATGCAGTTGCCTCTGAAGTCGTACGACACGAACTTCCATATTCTTTTCGCTTCCCACTACGTCCAACATTGGTTCGATCCTTGGAATTCAAAGTGGTATGCCGGATTTTCCCAGACCACATACCCTCCCTTGCCGCAGCAGTGGATTGCGTTAGTATCTCGAATCCTTGGTTTGGACATGGCGTATATGGCGGTACAGCTTGCTGCCATCTTGCTACTCGTTGTAGGGGTCTATCGTTTCTCCTTACTTTGGGTCAGCCCACGCGCCGCATCGATCGCAGCTCTGGCAAGCGTTTTTCTAGGCTCGGAAAGCTTCCTGGTTTATTCCGCAGGACAGTTGGGTACCACGTGCGCGGCGCCAATCTATTTGAACGCTCTTCCGTTTCTGTTTGAATGGGTCCGACATGGCAAGTGGCGATCTTTTCTCAAAGCGAGCGTGCTTTTCACGGCCGCTGCTGCGGCCCACCATGCCACGCTGCTCTTTGGGTCCATCTTCTTTGCAGTGCCCGTCCTGGCGCTGGTTATCCTTGACCGTGAGGATGGCGAACGGATCTCGACATCGGCCTTCGTGGGCCGGACCGTCATAATCGCTGTTGTGGTGGGCGTTGCGATCGCTGTCGTACTTCTTCCGTTTTGGATCGCATTGATTCATTATCCCGTCACGCAGACACCCATCCCGCACCCCAGTCGGGCAAATTACCTCCTGAGCCCCCAGTGGGGCCTCAACTACTTCATCATCCCGTATGGAGCCTTGATTTTGGCCCTGCCGTTTATCTTTCTGCGGGGTTCCATGGTCGTTCGGCTACGCCCCTTGCTGTTTGGTTTCTGGGTGGCATTTTTAGTGGGACTCGGAGGAACTACCCCGGTGGGCCATCTTCTGCTGGGCCGCGCCTTCGATGTACTGACTATGGAACGATTCAGCTATTGGGCAACCTTGCTCGCCCTGCCGTTTGTGGGACTTTTGGCTGCGGAACTCGTCGATCGATATCGAGTGTGGGCGGTTGTTGGCTTGACGACGGCAGCATCATTCAGTTGTGCAATGGCTGTGGGATGGGCGACCTATCGACCGGCGGATGCCACGGATTTCAAGGTCGATACGGTTGCCTCGTGGCTAAATCGTGACGGTCACGATCAGTATCGTTACGTCACCCTCGGATTCGGAAATGAGATTGCGCGGTTGGCAATGATGACGGATGCCAGCAGCGTGGATGGCGAATGGAATTCCGGACGGATGCTGCCGGAGCTGACTCGTTATGGCGCTGGTGCACTCACCAGTTCGAAGTATTTCGGAGAACCGGGTCTCGACGCGCTCCGAGCTATGTTGATGCATGCAGACCATTATGGACTGAAATGGGTCTTTGTACGGGATCACTATTACGATCCGCTATTGTCCTTTGCGGGGTGGCGCCCAGTGGACAGCCTTGAAGACAAGACCATCACCGTTTGGAGCAAAGACGGGGTACCACCGGCGATACCGGTGAACGCCGCACAAATCCCTCCCTACTGGCAAGGCCTCATGTGGGGTATCCTCCCATTCGGAAGCAGCATCCTGGCGATACTGGTAAGTCTGCTTCCAGAGAAGAAACGGCACAAGCGCAGAACGGACCAATACCTCGTGTCCGAAAAGAACCTCGTGCAGGAGAGGTCGGTCTCGTGAACAATGGACGTCTACTCGCCGCGCTTCTCGCCGCTGCCACCGTGGCGCTTGTGGTGATAGGAACAGTGTGGCCGGCGCGATCTGCTGTTGCCTACGCCACCGGAAAAGGCCTGATGGACTCATCTTCAACGCCGCAAGAGGCGGTTACAAATCTGGGTGAAGAGATACGCTCGCAGGCATGGGAAAAGGCGTACGCCGGCCTGGCGAACAAGGCGCAATTTACCGAGCCTGAATTTGTACACGACTTGACCGGTTACTATCCCAGCCTTTTAACGTACTCGACTCTGGACAAATTCGAAGTGCGACCGCTTCATGCTTCCGCCGACGAAGCAGAGATCGAGCTCAAACTGTACTGGGCTACAGTTGTTGGCAGCTCGGTAAGCAAACGGGACCTGCACGTAATAAGAAATGGCGATCGCTGGGAACCGGAGTGGCCCATCGCCAAAGAGCCCATCGTGCCGCCGCAAGTCATCGCGGTGAATTATCTGCGGTGGGATGTAATCTATCCCAGCTCCGGAGATGATTGGGGAGCACAGAATGTGGAAGCGCCTCATGTGCGTATTGTGGATATGCACCCTGTGGAACGGGCAGACGGGGTCGTGATCCTCGGAGAACTACTAAACGAGGATGTTGTGCCTGCCTATGTATCCGCCACAGCGACCCTGCTGTCAAAGAACGAAGTGCCGATCGCTACCGAAGGCAGTTTTGACAAGATCTCCCACCTTTTGTTGCCGAAGCAAGTCACTCCTTTTTTCATCAAGTTCCCAAATGTTTCGCTGTCCGACGTCGGGAGCATTCGGATGACGCCTATGTCAGCCCTAATAGCAGCCTCGGCGGACCCTGTGATCGAGATCGAAAACGAGCACTTGCATCCGGCCCCGGAAGCTTTTTTGACTGGGCAACTCGTCAATCAAAGCGGTCAGATCGTGAACGTCGCGCATGTTCTTGGAACTTTCTACAATCGGGCTGGCCAAGTGGTCTGGGTCGCAGACGAGTATATTGACACGGCGCTCTTGCCACAGAACCCGGTTCCGTTTGAAATTCATATTCCTGAGGATCTTGCAAGGAACGTCAGCAGCCAGCGAACTGTCATCGCGACATACAGCTCCGGAGGTTCCCAATGAGAACCAGGCTGCCATTCCTGCTTAGCACCATGGCGCTGTCCATGATTCAGCTGGCTCTCGCACAGGACGACAGGGGCCTGACATTGCCCAAAACCGTCGAAGCCGGCAGCGCCTTCTCAATCCAGTGTCCCGGAAGCGGGAAAGCGGTTCTGTACATCGTTGGTCTCGGACAGGCACTAAAGCGGGACGTGGAACTGGGAGGCACGATTTTCTTCCCTGCTGGGTCGCTCTCCAATTCCGGCCACTATCTGGCTGCTCTCGAAAGAAGTTCATCCGCAGAGACCGGCTCATTCGATGTTGTACCTGCGACTAAGCCTGCGGAATTGAGTTTTCTTGCGAAGCCTTCTCGTGTTCCGGTCGGTCTCCAAGATGGCATTACCGGTGCGGTGTATGTCTTCGATGTCTTTCGCAACCTAGTCGCGGTCCCTACTTCGGTGTCCTTTGAACTGTCGAGTCCGTCTGGCACTGTTCAGAAGCGGACAGTGACCACACGCGAGGGGTCTGCCTGGACTGTAATGGACTCAACGGCACAACAAGGCATTGATAGATTTGTAGCTCGAGTTGATGAAATCTCAAGCGCACGCATCATAGGCCAGGTTCCGGGTGATCCGTGCGAGCTGAAGATGAGCGCTCGGCAGTCTGGCCAGAAACTTCTGCTGGCAACCGATCCGGTGCGCGACTGCAACGGCAACGCAGTACCGGACGGAACCATCGTGACTTTCACTGAGGCTTACAACGGCGATCAGTCGACCGTAGACGTACCTCTCAAACACGGAATTGGGGAGGTACAAATGGCCGTCCATAACGGAGCAACCATCTCAGTCGCGAGCGGAATTGTCCTTGGGAATCAAGTTCGTTGGGAAAAGTGACCATGTTACGGTCTATACAATTCGTTTGCACAGTCGTCTTTATGGCGGCCTCTGGTTTCGCTTCCGCTCAAGCTACTGTGCGGGTGGAACCAGGAAATCTGGAAAGTCAGCGGCCCCTGCCAGAGCAAACCAGAACAGCAGTGATTCGTGATTATTTGCAGTCCTGGCAAAGTTTGAAAGCCGCGCTTGAGCAAAATCGCACAGAGCTGCTTGACACGACTTTCGTTGGAACTGCCAGAGACAAACTCTCAGAGACAATCCAGCAGCAAACCACTCTGGGGATTCGTACGCGTTATCAGGATCGTTCGCACGACATTCAAATAGTCTTCTACTCGCCGGAAGGACTATCGATTGAGCTAATAGACAGGGCCGAATGCGACGTGCAGGTCCTCGTTCATGACGGGGTCAAAACGACACAACATGTAAGCGCCCGATACGTCATAGTCTTAACACCTGCCGAAGTGCGATGGCGGGTGCGGGTCTTCCAGGGAGAACTCAATTGATGCAATATCTCGAATTCGCGTTTGATGCGCCCAGTGCTTTGGGTGGCACATGCACGACAACGAGAAAGGGCTTCAGCATGAACACATAACTCGAAACTCCAGGAGTAGTTTATGATTTCTGTCGTCGTACCTATTTATAATGAAGACGAGCTTATCGTACGGTTCCATGAAGCTGTAACACTCGCTATGGAAAGCGCTCAAACAAGCTGGGAAATAGTGTATGTCAACGATGGCTCCACAGATTTCTCCCTCCAGCTATTGAGAGGACTTCAAACCTCTGATTCACATGTGGTGGTGGTGGACCTCTCCCGCAATTGGGGCCACGTGGGCGCGATCTCGGCGGGTATTCAGACAGCGCACGGGGACGCGGTAATTCTGATGGATGGCGATTTCCAGGACCCGCCGGAGGTTCTCCCTAAGCTGATCGAAGCCTGGCGGGAAGGCGCTGAAGTTGTAGTTGCGGTAAGAAAGAGTAGACAGGAGCGTAGCAAAATATTGACCAAGCTCTTTCCTCTCTTCTATTGTGTCTTAGAAGCACTTTCCGACTATCCCATTCCTCTCGACGCTGGAATATTTAGTCTCATGGATCGAAAGGCCGTCGATTCGGTCAATGCCATGGGAGAGAGGAACCGGTACTTGCCAGGGCTTCGCGCCTGGGTAGGCTATCGCAACAAAGTGGTCTACTATGACCGGCAGTACCGTTTGGCTGGCGATGGCAAGCTTTCGTTCTCAAGCCGGATTAAGTATGCAATGGACGCGATCACGAGCTTCAGCTGCAAGCCTTTGCGCCTCAGTTTCGCCCTATTCTTCCTCGCCAGCAGCGCGGCTGCGCTTCTGCTGCTCTTTATGCTCTTTTCCAAGAGCCCGGTGGCAATCGCGGGGTTTGGCGTGGGTGCCGCGGTATTTTTCGTCGGAGGCCTGCCGCTTCTGTGCCTGGGTGTGCTTGGCGAATATATCGGACGTATGTACGACGAGGTGCGAAGCCGGCCCGTTTCGATCATCAACGCGGTCCACCTTTCCCCAGCCAAAATTGCTCCTCAACTTGAGGTGATCGCAGCCAAAGCGAACGGACTTTCGGCCCAACCCAACGGTCATACCGAGACCGTTGCGGTCGGGGCGGCGTAGAGATGACGACATTCTTCGGCGAGCGTCGAAGCTGCAATTTTACTCGTCAGGCCGAACCGGCAAAGAAGCGCAAGGGTTCAGGATGAAGCCGGATAAAACTGTGCATCGATGCGCCCTTGAACCAACCCTTTTAGCCCCTCTGGTCGAGCGGGTGAAGCCCCAACCGTTCCCCTCTACTACCTTCCTTGGGCTACCGCCGATTTCACCGCGAGAGGATCCAGAGAGTGTTCCTGCGACCCGGAACCGCACGTGGGAATGCCGTCCTCTATTGATGTGCCCTCTTCGTGGTCATTCCATGTCTCGATCATTACGAAGGGCAGAAGGTCATGTGGGGGAAAGTACTTGTGCCACAAGTTGGAGGTGTCGGCAAAGGTCTGACCGCACTGCGCCGATATATGTCGATTCAGTCCCCATGCGGCTTTGCTATCATCGAAACTGGACCACACGCCTCCAACAATTATCTTGTCAGAGTATTTTGACTGCATCGTTTGATAGAATTCGTTCAGATATTGCTCCCCCCAGTTTTTGCCATCTGCCGCCCATCCTTTTTCTCCAGGGTTTATCCAGGCATAAAAGCCATCGAATGCGTCCGCAGACGGGCCGGGCAGGTTTTCGTAGATAAGTAACGGCGGAATGTTCCATTTGTTTACCTGGGTACGCAACCTGTTCCAATCGGTGTGCCTCCCTTTTGGAAAGATGAATATCACAGGGCGGCCTTCGTAGGTAAGATATGCCGGATGCCCCGGCGCCTTCGATGAAAGATAGGTGTCATGGAACATCGTGAGATCTGCCATGGTCTGGTCGGTTGCCCCATCTTCCTCGTCTGTTTCGTCGTACATCATTGCAACCCGAAAATTCTCGCTGGCGGCCATAGTCTGCATCAGGGCATAGCTGCGATCGATGAAGGGCTCCCGGTCCCCATACCAGTCCACAACAAACGCGGAAATGCCCATCGCTTTCGCGCGGTGAATCTGATTCCTTATCGCAGCGGGATCCTCTGAAGAATAGCCGGTGGAGATGTGCTTGGGATGTCCGAACCAGGCTTCGTACAAGGCAATCGTTTCCGGTGAGTTCCCCGTTGCCTTATGCTTCAGCGGTCGCCCATCGCCCAGCCCGGGTCCGGAGCATCCGTGAGGCAGCAGGGATAGGAAAAGGAATGCAGTGCTCATCCGATTCAACATTTGCTTACCTAATTAGAGGCTGTGGGCATAAGCGCGGTTGTCACAAGTTGAGGTAAATATCTCTATAAGTCATTGGGTCTGAACCGCCAGACCGCGACATTTCGCATCAAACTAACTGGCACAGCGGAGATAGGGAAATGCCTAGCTCGATGCCAATTAATTTTTGCATTGTTAGCCGGAGCTCGTAGGTGCGGTGAGCGGCTTGACCCAAAAGACGAAAACGCTGCAAGCCCGCATTGTCTCGGGCAGTGTTGTGTTGCTTTCAGGCTCGGTCCTGACTACTGCAATCAACCTCGTCTACAACATTGCTGTTGCACGATTCCTGGGTCCCCAAGGCTTCGGGCTGGCCACTGTTGTCTACACGATTCTTACGCTAGTTTCCGCGGTGACACTCTCCTTTCAAATCATCTCCGCGAAGTTGGTGGCGCAACAGATCACTTCGGAAGGGAAGGCTGCGGTTTATCGTGATTTCCACCGAGGTGCATGGGCTTGCGGGATTCTCGTTGCACTCGTATTGCTGTTGTTTCAGAGAGCGATTGCGGAATATCTGAACCTTCCTGGTCCTACTCTCGTTGCGCTCATGGCAATTGGCGTAGCTTTCTACGTTCCGTTGGGATGCCGCCGGGGCTACATTCAGGGTACTTATGGCTTTCGTCGACTCGCCATCAATCTTGTTGTTGAAGGTGTATTTCGGCTAGGGGGATCGGTCCTCTTGATCATCCTAGGTCTGGGCGTCGAGGGAGTGGTTGTGGCCAATGCTGCAGCAGTGGTGGTGGCGTATCTTACATCCTCGCCGAGGCTAACTGCCCGGGTTTCGATCCCTTTTCGTTTTTCCTACGTTCTTCGGAAAACTTCCCAGGCATTGGTCTTCTTTTCCGGCCAGGTGCTTATCAACAACTGTGACATTGTGCTGGTCAAGCACTTCTTCTTCGCAAAGGAGGCTGGACTCTATGCTGCCGTTGCAATGGTTGGCCGAGTGATATTTGCCTTTTCCTCCGCTGTCGTCAACAGCATGTTTCCGCTTGTGGCGGGTACTCGCGACGAAGAGAGAAGGAATCTCAAGGTCATCGCAACGTCGCTGCTGCTGGTGTTAGTTACCGGCTCAGTCTTGGCTCTCGGGCTGGAGTTCGCGCCGGCCGGGATATGGACTGCGTTATTCGGATCTGGCTTCGAGATGCTTGGGAAGTACAACCTCCCCTATCTTCTGGCGCTTTATGCCATCACGACGATAGTCTTCTCCCTCAGCGTCGTGATCATAACTTTCGAAATGTCCTACAAAATCGCGAACACAAGTTGGGTGCAGCTGGGGTTCAGTGCTGTGGTGATCGCGGCGATCTGCCGCTTTCATTCCTCGTTGCGCGAAGTCATCCTCGTACAGTTGATCCTGATGGTCGCCCTACTCATCTGTGTGGCAATACCATTCCTCGTCGAATCGCTGGCAGCGCCTACGAATCTACACCCGTCAGGAACCTTTCGAGCGGCCAGGGTGATCCGGAAAGTGTCGGAGAACGAGGTTATTGCAGAGTTTTTGAAGAGCGACTTCCACTCTCTGGAATTCAGCGAGTATCAGGAAAGTCTGTGCGAAGTTGTGAATACACCCGATCTTGAGAATGTGGGCGACAACGCGAAGCGGAGAGCTCTGCTCAACCTGCGGCATCTTGCGCTTTGGAATGAGATTCCAGTCGGCACGGGATGGTACGAGTTGGAAATCGACGAAGCCGACCTAGGCCAGATCAGGGCATTTCCACGGGCAAATTGGCGCAAACTAGCGCGCGGTAATTTTTCAGTTACTGAGATCGCCGAAGCCATTCGCACGCGTCAACACCTTGTAGGGGATTTATTCTTATCGAAGATGACCGCGATTGGCGATCAGCTTCAGCAGGAGGAAACCGGATTCAGTCCTGTAATCCTCATCGGTCTCAATGAAATGGAATCTCTAACAGTTCTGGATGGGAATCATCGGCTCGTAGCAGCTATCCTCGGACCGCCAAGCAGCCTAAAGAAGCTGCGTTTCCTGTGCGGGCTATCTCCTCGCATGACAGAGTGCTGTTGGTACAACACCAATCTCCGGACTCTTTTCAGATATGGGAGAAACATGTTGGCACGAGTTGTGCGTAATCCCGAGGCTGAACTTGTACGCCTTTTGCAAAACCCCGGATAACTCTAGACGCGAGGCAGATTTCGTGGGAGGCGCGATCTCCGTCTTCAGCTGAAATCGATGATGATTGCTCGTAGAGTCGGAACGATGCACAGGACATCTAGTCGGAAGTGGATATGAAAATTCAAGTTTGCGATGTCGTGGTGCAGCAGTTGCCTGAGAGATTAAGCGGGAAACGGGGGCGTGTTTTTTGGGGCGAATTAGTTGAGTCCATGAATCCTGACCACGCGTCGATCGTGCTCGACTATTCTTTGGTACGTCAAATGGACAGGGCGGCTGTCTATCTGCTGCTATGTTGCTTGGAGGAGGCCGTGAAGCGCGATGGCGACCTCAAGCTCGCAGCAATCTCATCAGAAGCAATGGCGATTCTCGAATTCGCTGGAGTTAGCCGTCTTTTTGAAAGTTTTTGCACGATTGCCGAAGCGGTAAGCAGCTTCCGTCGACCTCTGACAGATTCGACTTCGAATGCGTATGTGCCATTCAGCTCACATCGGGCACCGCAGAATGCAGCATAATTCATTGGGGACGACCACGCTACGGCGCGAAGCCGGACGGGGTTGGAGAAGAGATGAGGAGTTCGCTCTGTTGGCCGAGAAGACTGATTGCTGGTGGTCTTGTGATCTTGCTGGCGGTTCCGTTAGCGGAAGAAGCTGCCGCAGCACCGCGACAAGCACTCCTCGACCCACAACAAAGCGATTCCAACGTCCAGAATCGGTCGAAAGGCTCGGATAGTCAAGCCGGTAGTCCCGGTACAAGCACAAGCAGGCCTGAAGAAGCGTATCCAGATAGTCCAGAACCGAATCCCACGCAAGTTGCCGGTCAGAGTGGACAGTCTGATCCTGCACAGCCCAGCTCGGGATCACCGCAAAACAGTTCCCCGAAATCCGTCGGCACGGCTGCAGCTCCGGAAATGAAGACCAGCGGTGTTGCGGCGTCCAGACCTGCCGGAGCAGTGATTGCGCCGGCAAAACAGAGGCGAGCTCGATCCATCCTAATCAGCGTTGGTGTTGTCGTGGGAGCTGCTGTCGCCGTCGGAACTGTTGTAGCGCTCTCTCATGCGAGCCCTAGTCGGCCAAACTGACAATTGGCCCAAAGCATTGGAAAGAAGTGTGGAGCATAATGTTGCGGCCAATTCGAAAGATTAGCCGAACACACTTGGTAAGTTTCTCTGGTATTGATGGTGCCGGAAAAAGCACTCAGATTGAAACACTTCGCGCGCGGCTTGAAAAGGAGGGTCTGAGAGTTCTCCTAATCAGGTTCTGGGACGACATTGCCAGGTTCACGAAACTACGGGAAGCAACCGGACACAGAATCTTTAAGGGCGACGCAGGAGTTGGATCTCCCTCCGCGCCGATCAACCGGCGGGACAAGAATGTCAGGTCATGGTTCATGACTGCGGTACGGTTATTCCTTTACTTCCTGGATGCTATCTCGGTCCGGTTTGCAGTGGAAAGAGCGTTACGTTACGAAGCCGATCTTGTTATCTTCGACCGATTTATCTATGACGAACTTGCGAATCTGACTTTGTGCAATCCGGCCATTCGAGCGTACGTTTGGCTGATCATGAACTTGGTGCCTAGACCTGATATCAGCTATTTGCTGGATGCGGATCCGATTCAGGCTCGCGCGCGAAAGCCTGAATACCCTCTCGAGTTTCTCCAGGTCAACCGCCAGTCCTATCTGGTTCTGAGCGATTTGGTCGGTGGAATGACCATAATAGCCCCAATGCAGGTCGAGGAGGTGGAGCGGGCCGTCCTCAATTACGCGCTGGAAGAGCTACTGCTCACAGTCGGGTTGCGGGAGAACGACGGTGACATGTCTTCGAGGGATACCTGCAGTAAACTGGCGGAGCTGGACAGGTTGTGACCCGTCCAACCGTCTATTGATGTCGTACGCGACAAGCATAGCCTCCAGACTATCGAGCCGAAGCAGACGACAGATTCTGTCAATCTCAGGCAATTGAATTACTCAGAATAGTGCAAACGCGCTAGGCAGACCCCTTGCAAACGCCACAAGTGCCGCCTTCTTTGGCGCAGTGTTTGAAGTATTTACAGCTCTTGCGGCGTTACAAGGTTCGGCACCCAAGCATGTCGCGAACGATGGGTGGTGTCCAGCTTTTTTTCGCACTTTCGACCAATATTGAAAATCAGGAAGGTTGTTGGTTGAGGTATTGGTTTGGCATTGGATTTAACCCCGTAGCCGCCGTCGAGGCTGTGTGAATTGTATGGTCCGCCGCTCGATTGCAAGCCAAATCTCTGTCGTGGGAGGGATGGTCTGCTCAAATGTATCCGGCCTGTCTGTGGAGCTGTGCTCCTGGCCATAATGGAGTCCGCACGTCGCTCGCCTATAAAGTGGGTCGAACTTGAGGGTTCTCATTCACACGCAGGCTTGGGCAACGCCGGTTGTGACCGTTCACTCACGCATTGATTTGTCTCGCAAACCTGAAGATAACTGTTAGCCGTCGTAGCCGTGGGTTGGAAATGTGGGAATCCGCGTTCTTTGCGGATTTTCAAACGCAGTGGCATTTCCAAGCCCAGTCTTCACGCCGCACTCAGAGTCGGTGTGCAGTAGCGAGTACCTTTGCTCAACAGCGCCCATGCCGTTCGCGCCATCTTGTTTGCCAGAGCGACCACGGCAACATTGCGATGTGTTCGTGCAGACAGGTCGGTGAGCCATTGCCCTAGCGCCGAACGGTTTCGATCGATTTGCGCCACCACGGATCGGGCTCCATGCAGAAACATCCGTCGCAGATATTCGTTGCCCCGCTTGCTGATGCCCAGCAGCCTGGTCTTTCCGCCGGTCGAATGTTGGCGTGGAACCAGCCCAAGCCATGCAGACAGGTCGCGGCCTTTGCGAAAAGTGATGCCGTTGCCGATGGCCGCAACCAGTGCGGTCGAGACAAGCGGCCCGAAACCAGGGATCTCCATCAGACGGTGACATGCATCGTCTTGCTTGGCAACTTGTTGCAGTTCTGCGTTGACTGCTTCAATTCGCACGTCCAACTCGTCCCACTCGTGCTTTAATTCAAGGATCAACGAACGTAGTCTGTGCGATAAGGGCAGGCCGGCATCTTCCAGGATCACCTGTAACTGTGTCGTCAGATAGGAAGGTCCTTTGCGGACCGTGATTCCGCGCTCCATAAGGAAACCGCGAATCTGGTTCATCACCGCCGTACGCCTCGCCACCCAACGATCGCGGACTCGGTGCAACGCTTGCAAGTCCAGCCGATCATCCGTCTTGATTGGAACAAAGCGCATGGTTGGCCGCTGGACGGCTTCGGCAATCGCCTCGGCGTCGAGATAATCGTTCTTGTTCGATTTGCGAAGGTCCGCCGCCTGTTCCAGGCTGCGGGCTATCTTGGTTGGCAGGAGGTTCGGTATGGAGATTTCGACGCTTGGTATCGACCTGAGTAAGACCAGCTTTCACGTCATTGGACTGAACAGAAGAGGTGAGATTGTGCTGCGCAAAAAGCTCTCTCGCAAACAACTTCTTCAGTTCACCTCGAACAGGCAACAGATGCTGATCGGCATGGAGGCCTGCGGCGGAGCGCACTTTCTGAGCCGAGCACTTCGAACTCAGGGACACGATGCGAGGCTCATGCCTGCGCAATTTGTGAAGGCTTTTGTGGGGCGCGTTCTGTGCGTTCCACATTTGCACAGCCTGCTTGCTTTCTTCGTTCAAAGGTCTTGGGTTGCTTCCCACAGCTCAGGCAATGGCTCTGACTTCGGCCAGCCTGTTCATCTGCAGATAGCGTTTCGTCCCCACTTGGTAGCTGCCCCATGCCGCAATCTTGCCGCTATCAGCATCAGCGCACTGTTCCTATCTGGAAAAGCGCGCACCACACGCGTTCGTCGTCGAATCTCCCGCATCAGCCGTCCCAGAGGGTTATTGGTGCGAAGGCAGCGCCAGTGTTCGGCCGGCAATGCGTAGTAGGTCAGAGTTTCGTCGATGCCGGCTTCGACGATCTCTGCAGCTAGCGCCAAACTGAATTGACAGTGCCACTATGCGCTCAATTTCAGGTTCGCGCCACATCGCCGAGTCATTCACCGAGCCTCGCAGCCGGGATAGGTCCTTCGGAGTTCGAGTTTTGGTGGAGCGACTACCGCCGAATCGCACTTTACAGTCAACTGGCAATTTGCGGCTCGGAGCTCAAAGAAAAGTGCAAATTGCTAACTGGTGCTCCTCGTTTTCAATCGCATATTGAGCGCAAATGGATCGCGCTGGACCACCTTCCGAAGCGGTCACGAACAGTACCGCTCCGGCGTCAACGGGCACCCGTGGTGCGCTCCAAGAGGCCATGATGAAAACTGTTATCCTTGCGCGGGTGGTCGCGAAGCCAATCAACTTCCCCGATGACATCGAGGTTCTGTATCACTGTCTCGATGAGAGCCAGACTTATACGGGCAAATCGTATCGCGGCGAGCATTCCACATGGGATAAGGTGCGACGCCGTTTTAAGATTGGCGGTGAAGCCGCAAAGAAGTGTGAATGGTACTTTCGCAAGGGCGAAGGGGCATTCCTTTGCAACCGGGAAGTTAGCCCACTTGCTTTCAGGGAATTGTGCTAATTTGTACGCGATAGAAGCGATACGCGCTCACTCAGGGCCTGAAAGTCCGCCGTCTCAAGATTCGCAAATCGCCGCGACATCTCAACGTGGTATGCGCGAGCACCATTCTGGCCTTGGCATCTTTTCCATCTCGCCTGCTTCCGCCCCGCCAACACATCCCAGACCGCCGATCCGCTATCTCATATATCTGACATAGCTCGCTGAATTCGCTATGGACAGCCGACGGCGAAGAGATTCAGCTATCGCTTCTACAGCATCGGCGGCCTTCGCTTTGTGCGACGTTGAATCAGGTCAAGAACAAACGCGAAGCGCAGAAGCAAGCTCTTTGGCGATGACGAGACCGAATTCACCACAAATAATTCGGACCATCGAAGATGCCCGTGAATGCTGGTCTTCAAACCCGTCAAAGAATGACTTGCGCAAGTAACATAGTTACTGCGTCTTAAGTACTATACATATCTATTACCTTCGCCCGTTCCCGGCACTTCCTCTCCATTTAAGCACCACGTAAACTGCCTAGCCATCACAGAGTCACAAATCTAAATTAATGATTTATATGGATAATCCGATACTACTCGCAGGTAACTATCTTATCGAACTTTGGTGATATTTATCACGGACCTAAGTTGTACTTGCGGTCCATCTTGGGACAGACCGCTCCCCCACAAGCCCCCGAAAAAAGCGCGCCCCGGGAATCGAGGAGGGTTTTTCCGAGGTGATACCAGTGTTCGAGATTCACGTTCAACCAATTCTTAAAAGCAAGCAAGTCGATAGCCGCCCATTCAGTCTTCTGCAACGGATCCATACAATTCGGCTTTCATATTTCCTGGCAGCATTGGTAGTTCTTAGCGGCTGCATCGCTCTTACAGGTTGCGGCGGACTCTCCCTGAACAGTGCATCCACGACTTCCTCCAGCGCCGGAAGCTTCACTGCCTCGCCCACCACGGTTGCGTTCGGCTCGGTCACGGTGGGCAGCCCCGCCACAAGCCACATCTCGCTGGTGAACTCAAGCTCCGACGCAGTGTTGATCTCACAGCTCACGGTCAGCAGCAAATCGTTTTCTTACGACGGCTTAGGTACTCTGCCGCTTACACTGGCCGCAAAAGGCACCGCAACCCTGAACGTCCACTTTGGGCCTTCAACCGCGGGCTCCGCCGCAGCACAGTTGGTGATCGCAAGCAACTCGGCAGGCAGTCCATCCACCACAGTTCAATTGACTGGTACCGGCGTTGCCGGTGCGGGCCTGACGGTCAGTTCCAGCACTGTGGCCTTCGGCAACGTCGCCGTAGGCACCACGTCCACCCAGTCTGTGACCTTGACGTCCAGCGGCACCGCAGCAGTCATCGTGAGCGGGGCCACATTGTCCGGAACT
>Ga0182030_10009327_pt1 | contig 20095 bp, 13 predicted proteins | sample 812S3MmetaG_FD_121299 | JGI IMG/M metagenome (GOLD analysis project Ga0182030, IMG submission 121299) | Permafrost microbial communities from Stordalen Mire, Sweden - 812S3M metaG (Illumina Assembly) | ecosystem: Environmental > Terrestrial > Soil > Wetlands > Permafrost | place: Sweden... | reverse complement strand
TCAGAAATGAGAATAACTCGAAGAGAGTTATTTCCCATTTCTTCATTAACTTTACATCATCATTATCAGGATTTATACTTATAAATTAAAAAATTCTGTCCTAATAAAGGGGGTAAGTTTACTTCAATACCCCCTGAAACAGCTGATGGTCCATAATTAACTTTTATACTATTAGTGGTACTTGTTCCTGTTACACCAGTATGTAGTATCCAAACATAAGAAGTTACAGAAGGAATGGTAGGTACGGTGTAAGAGACAGAGTTTTGTCCCTGACAAACATTTAAAAGTCCGGTTATTGTTCCTGCTTTTGCCGGAGTTCTATTAACCATTATTGCCAATGAAGAAGATACACCATTACCACAAGTGTTATTGCCTTTCACAGTAATATTACCTGAAACTGCAGATCCGCTATAATTAACTATAATGCTATTTGTTGAACTTGTACCTGTAACACCAGTAGGGAGCGTCCAGATATATGAAGTCGCATTGGTAATGGTTGAAACAGCATAAAGAACAGAATCTTGTCCTACACATTCAGTTGATCCTCCTAAAATTGATCCTGCGTTTGCAGGAAGAGAAGCAACAGTTATTGCCAAAGAAGAAGGAGCGCCAACACCACATGATTTATTCCCTTGTACAGTAATATTACCAGAAACAGCCGATACGCCAAAATTAACAGTAATACTATTTGAAGTACTGATACCTGTTACGCCGGCAGGGAGAGTCCAAATATATGAAGTGGCATTAGTAATGGTTGGAACTGAATACAAAACAGAATTTTGTCCCTGACAAACTGAGGTAGTTCCTGAAATTGTTCCAGCATTTGCCGGAAGTGAACTTAAAGAAACAGAAATTAACGACCCATTTCCAACGCCACAACCATTCTGACCATAAACTTCAATATTTCCAGAAACAGCTGATGAACCAAAATTTACTTCAATGCTATTTGTTGTACTGGTTCCTGTAGCTCCAGTGGGTAGAATCCAATCATACGATGTTGCATTTGAAATGGAAGGTACTGTATAAATAACAGAGTTTTCACCCTGGCAGGCAGCAGTGTCTCCTGATATTGTACCGGCATTGGCCGGTGATGATGGATTAACAGTTATCGCCAAAGTTGAACGTGTTCCATCACCATTTGTGTTACTTCCTTTTACAGTAATATTACCTGAAACAGCCGATGCGCTATAATCAACAGTGATACTATCTGTTATACTTGTCCCTGTAGCTCCTGTAGGGAGAGTCCAGATATATGAAGTTGCATTGTTAATTTTAGGTACTTTATAAGAAACAGAATTCTGACCCTGACAAATTGATGTAATTCCAGTAATTATTCCTGCATTTGCAGGTAGAACTGGATTTGATTCATTATATAAAGCAGTAATTTCAGTTTGTTTTAAGGCTCGTTTATATATCCGGACATCATTTATCATTCCAGAAATATATTGGCTTATATTATCTCTACACCCAATTGTAAATACGGATGAAATATCATCATATAGAGGCAAAGTATTATTGGTTGAAGCTGAAACTGAAAGAACTCCATTAACGTATAAATTCATAGTAGTATCTGATCTGGTACCAACAATTAAATACCAATTGTTTAATTGATGCACAATTCCTTCTTCCGATGCTTCTGTTATCGGATAAGGTGAAGCAGGGGTATTATATCCACCAAACTGAAATCCATTATATATACCCGCGTTTGCACACATAGCAAGATTTTGACCTCCAATTGAAATCAACATTGCAGCTGTACCGGAAGCAGGATATTCTTCAAGGTAATACCAGCAAGTATATGTTAAATTATTATTATAAAATGAATCGGGAGATACCGTTATATTACTTGAAGAACCATTAAAAGAATAAGCGTAATTAGCATTTCCAAATCTATCAGAAGTAAGAGTAACGTTAGTGGCAGTTCCATTATGTCCGTGTCCCGAAGAATCATTCGCATTTCCATGAAATGGGTATCAGGCTACCAAACCATTGGTCGGGATTTGTGAGAAAGTATTAATTGAAAATGCAACAAGGATTAGAATGTAAATTTTTTTCATAGCTGTTGAATTTAATGTCAGTTTTTTTGCAGTTTTAATTAGTTATAGAATTCCAAATGTTTGCAACTATTTTTTAGTCGCTATTTAAAAACAAATATACTGTTTTGTTTAAAGAAATACAAATTTTCTTTATTTATTTTATAACTATAAATGGGAGAGGCACATAAAAAAAAGGAACATCGCTTTTGATGTTCCTTTTTTTTATATAATACTAAAATAAATTTTCAGAAAGCTCTATTTATAATATTCAATCTCACGTTCAAGGATAAATTCTGCATTTTCACCATTGAAGTCAATCCGTTTAATCCAATTATTAGTAGCATCGAATTCATACTTGAAAGTCCATTTGTAATCTATGTTTCCGTCAGAATTAAACCTGCACTCTTCAATTTTATTTCCTATGGAATCATACTTAAAAGTCAATTTATGATCTACATTCCCGTCTGAATTAATCCTGTTCTCCTCAATTTTATTTCCTTTGTCATCATATTTGATGGTTAATTTATTTTCCATGCTTCCGTCTGCATTCAATCTCTCTTCTTCAATTTTATTTCCTTTGTCATCATACTTGATATTCCATTTATAATCTAAACTTCCATCAGCATTCAACCTTGTGTCTTCAATTTTATTTCCTTTGTCATCATATTTGAAAGTCCATTTATAATCCAGGCTTCCATCGAAATCAAAATAATTTTCTTCAGTTTTATTTCCTTTGTCATCATACTGGTAGGTAACTTTATAATCTAAACTTCCATCGGATCTGAACCAGCTTTCTTCAATTTTATTTCCTTTGTCGTCATACTTGAAAGTCCATTTGTAATCTAAACTTCCATCAGGTTTATACCTGTTTTTTTCAATTTTATTTCCTTTGACATCATACTTGTGTTTCAGTTTTGAATTTATGATGGTATCTGAATTGGAATCGTTCTCTTCAATTTTATTTCCACTGTCATTATAAAGAAAGAAAAGAGTATTTAATTTTTCCCCTTTGATAATTTCACCTGATTTACCGGTTGCTTTGTACGAAATCTCTTTGGTAGATTTAACTTTACCAATCAGATGATTTTCCTTAAGATCATTTATAATGGTCTTTTTTTCTCTGTGACAACTTGTTCCAAGAATGACTAAAATGATCAACGATATTATTTGAACTTTCATATTATTTTTATTTTTGATTCTTAATTAATTTCCATTTAATATATCTTGCAATAATATAAGTTATTGCCTCTTTCTAATTGCGCTTGTGTCCCCCCTGTGGTGAACTATGTTGATTGTTAGATTGGGCTTTCGGTGCAGAGTGAACAGGTTGTGATTGTTGCTGACGGGATACCTGATTGGATTGCTGACGGGATGCCTGATGACTTAAACCTTGTCCATCGGTTTTGTTCATTGCAGTTGTCGTGGGGCGTCCTCTGTTCACTGTGGCAAATTGGTTTCTCTCCTTACCGGCAGCCTGTAAGTGCGAACTTTGTTCCGATGTTGGCTGAACATGTGTTTCCCGCATGGCTGCTTCTTCTTCATGTGTCGGACTGGATCTGACACCACCCGGGCCATTAAAACTGGTGCGGTTAACTTCACGATTGACGATGACGGTACGATCTTCATACGTGTTACGTACAATTGTCCTGTCTACATTTACAACGGCTGTGTTGTATCGGAAATGACCACCTTCCCATCTGCCGCCATAATATCCTGAACCACCATATCCATAACCATAGTTCACTCCACCATAGTATCCAATGTGGGACCCCCAATAACCAGGATGAAAATTATAATATCCACCTCTGAATTCCCAGTACCCAGGTGTCCATAAAAAACCCACTTGTGCCGGTGCTACCCAAACACCAGGTACCCAATAATAGCCATCGTCACCAAAAGCCCAATAGCCGGGTGTCCAAAAATAACCATCTACAGGACATAGCGGCTGATCATAAACGGGAAGTGGAGGCGGAGCATCATGTACAGTCACCCCAATAGCAAGTGTAAATTGTCCATACGTCCTTGACGTATTCATAGCCAGTAAGAAGAAAAGAAGAATTGAAATATTCCTGATTGTTTTCATTTATTATAATTTTAAATTTTAACCTGTACAAATGTAAAAAAAATACATGATCACACATAATTTTTTCAGACTTTATATAAAAATGCTTAAAATAAATAATATCAATGATTTATAGAAACGAATATTAATTTTCACTAGGAAAATCTTTTAGTACAATAGCAGCCAATGCGTTGTAATCATTGTCATAATGATGGCTTCCGGGAAGCGTTTCAACCTTTAATCCCGCTGCTGAAAAATGATTCCGCACTTCAGATTCCTCTTCATTTCCGAAAACACAAACAGGTTGGATTGATTTTATTTTTTTCAGCTCACTGATTACATTATACTTTTCATTGTTATTTAAACTCAACATGTCTGAAATATGAATTTCAAAATCACCGGTTTCATCAGGGGAAAAACAATAAATTCCTTTAAAGTTTTCTTTGATTGGATTTGAAAAACAATTGGCAATAAAAGGAATTACACAAGCACCGAACGAATATCCAATCAGCACAAACGATTTTTTGTTCCATTGTCGCATGTAATGTTCAATGGCTTTGGAAATGTCATCGGCTGTTTCTTTGGGTTGTTTTTCATCCCAAAAATATTTTTGAGCATCAAGCCCCACAACAGGAATTCCTTTTTCGGCAAGTTTCTCACTTACTTCCTGATCAAAATCCGTCCACCCGCCATCTCCTGATATAAAAAACGCAAGTGGTAAATTTTCTTTTGTTACTGCCGGATGGATGGTTAAAGGCAGTTCACTGTTGAAAGGTTCAGGATTTTGTGCTTGCAGCAATTTATTTTGCGCGGATACTTTTTCAGCATAGCTTTGATCTTTTAGAATTTTCTGATAAGCTGAAATAAACTGTGGCAACCAGTTTCTGGCTACTGAAAAACCATGCCCGACCTTGGGCAATGAAATCAATTCTCCCATAGGCATAGTCTCCATATATTTTTTAGTCTCATCAAAAGAACACACTTTATCAACCATTCCTTCCAATACAATAAATGGAGCTGTTAAATGCATTACTGATTCAAGATAATAGGATTGATTTTCTTTCAACACATGAGAGGTAAGACCGGATCCATTGCACAGAGGTTTGTCAATTTCAATATCGGGACAAAAACCAAGAGCGATGGCTCCTTTAAAAGTATTCGCGGGAGCTTGTGCCAATGCCCCGTAAACAAGTGTCGCCCCTGATGAATAACCAACCAATATCGGTTTAAAATAATATTTTAATTTGTATTTTTTTTGAATGGTCAGGCTCAATCCTTCAAGATCACTTGCCGGGTAATAACACCTGCCTTTTGAGGATTTGATGTTTCTCAGATAATTCCTGATGTCAATTCCGGCAACCAGGGCTCCCTGTGCAACAATATTTTTGGCCATATCAACAACCCCCTTATTCCATCCGCCATCGCCGGAAATAAAAAGAACAAATGATTCCGGAACACCGGAGGGATGATAGATGGTGACTTTCCCGAATGCACCGTATCTCAGACTGTCAGCAGAACCTGCTCCCGCGTTTAATCCTAAAAATAAAAATGCAGCCCAACAAAAAAATAGCAGTTTTTCGAGATGTCCTTTGTACATTATAATGATGGTTTAATAACATGTGATAAAACCGTTGGAACTTGTAACAGATCATAATCCTGCTGGTAAATTAAATATTTATTGTGCCAGACAGGTTCAAATTTTTCCTTGTATTCACGCGATCCTTTATAATGGGAGAACGATTTAATTTTGTCATAAGCAAATTTCATTGACCTTTCCGGAAAAGTATGAGGATCGTTTAACCCGCTCATAGGCGCAAAACCTAAATTGATACGGGTAAAATGCTGAGATTTTAAATAATTAAAAAGTTCAGATAAAATAAAATCCATCACTCCGTTTGGAGCATCTTTGGTTTTCCTGATCAGGTCATAGGTGGCTTCATCTTTAGCATAATCAGGAATGATATTCAGGAAAGCTATTATTTTTTCTTCTTCATTTTCAACAGTGATAATGGTTTGTTGCTTGAGTTCTTTCTCGTTAAACATACCCTGCGAAAAAATAATTTCTTTTCTGCCTGTATCAGCAAGCCACTCATCACTTACTGATTTAAGTTTCTGAAGAACCCCGTCTTTAACAGGTGAAGTATGAATCTTCGTTTTGTACCCCTGATCCGTTATCTTTTTTATAGCGTTGCGCAGGGATTTCTTGCTTCCTCCCTCTAATTTAAATGATGTTAAATCAACGACCCCTTCCTGTCCGAGAAACAAGTCCTTTTTATTAAGTTTGTGATACATGTCAATAGATTCTTCCGGTACACGGTAATATAAACTTTTCACACCGTTTTCATAACAGTAAACATCAAATTCTCTGATACATTGTTGCATTTCTTCTGTATTTGCCGCGACCGGGTTTTCAAGTACCACCGCGAAATTACCTGAAACGCGATATGCGATCAATGCCTTGCAGCTTTGTGAAAAGAAAATCATTTTATCACGGTATGTTTTAAAATAATCCAGGGATGAATTACCACATGATTTCAATAAACCATTTGCTAATATTAACTCTTCTTCAGAATTATGTTGGCGTGTTGTATACGACCGAACCAACGTAAATATTAAAAAGGCGATGGATAAAAATCCGCTTGCATTGATGGAAAAAAGAAAATGCTTTGCAAAGGAACCCACGGGGATTAACTCTTTACTTCCTATCAGAAAATAATTCTGAAGGGTAAACCGGACGGATTGATAGAGGCTAAAGTTAATGTTAAAATGTTTTTTATCAAGAAAGTAAAAACCAATAATCCCATATGTTAACACCACTGCCATAAACAGCAGGGAAGACTGAATGCCAATATGCCGCAGTTTCGGATTCGATTTAACGTAGTATTCTTTTCGTGTTAAAATCAAACCAATAAGGACAATGAGAGCAACCGTAGCCCCCTCATAATCTATCGCCTTTGTCATATGTCCTATAAACGATATAGCACTTAAAACGATAGCAAACCACCAGGCTGTCCGTAATCCTTTAAGCATAAACGCTGAAGTGACTAATAAAAACAATCCTGCCGTCATAACCAAGTAGTTGGAAGCATGAATAATCTGTACAGGAAGAAAATCCTGTAAACGGGTTAGTCTTTCAGCGATGGCTGGCGTTAAAACAGATACAATATCTATTATTCCCAGTCCCATGAGGAACAATGCAGGAAGAACCCGGATCAATAGTTTATTAAATTTTGAAAGAAATACCAGAATCCCTGTGAATAATGGAACCCAGAACTCAAAGAACCGGTATAAAAAGGTAATGGCAATAGCTTCCACATTACCAAAGCCGGAACGAATGAGAACGAATGTCATCGAGACTTCAATTGCCCCAAGTCCACGCAGAAAAGGGGAGATGATTAAGAAAATAACTGAAATGATATATCCCATCGTCGCAACAAAAAATGATGGATGATAATTAAGAGCTTTCATCGCGACATACAAATGCGCTATTCCAACAAATTCAATGATTACCGAAGTCATTACCGTGAGAAGGAATTTCTTATGATCAATTTTGTTATTCAGCATATCAGCAATAAAAACTTCTGTTGACGGACTTAATTTCATAATCATGTTGTAGAAAATTCCCTTTTTCATGATTGACCGATATATAAGGATTACCAGAAAGGTCAAAAGTATGATTGAACCTAAGGCGAACCATTCTCCTGAACCTATCGTTCCTTCTATAATTGCAAAAACAAAAGCCGGGATCGCAACTATAACCACCGAACCGATTCCAATAAAACCATAGATGGAGGATGCAAAATGAATTTGAGATTTTTTAATACCCTTTCTCTCAATGGCTCCTGTGAAAAATGCAAGGGATGTTACGCCTCCCGCCGGTAAAAAGATACTGATTACATTTCTTTTTATAAAAAGGTTGACAGAAGTAAATAGTGAAACTTTACATTTCATGGAAGCAAAAGAAAAGACATACATTTGTCCCTGAAGTAAAATATATAATGCTGTTAAGCCTATCCCCATCAGAACCCACTGCCATCTCGCACTAATCAGCGCTTTTTTTACGTCTATAAGTTCAGCGCTTTCATGTTTAATAAACCAAATTCCAAGTGCAATAAAAAGAAGGGTAAAAGAGAACTGGGCAATGATCTTACCGTTTTCTTGTAAAAAAGGGTTAACACGTTCTTTATAATAGTTCAATAAAAGACCATTTTCCATATTGAAAATAAAAATCTATTTATCCAGCGATTCCATTAACTCATCCGTTATTTCAAGATTGTGATATACATTTTGAATATCGTCGTCTTCTTCAAATTCATCAATTAATTTCAACACTTTTAACGCCGGATCTTTATCAAGTTTTGTATATTCTTTCGGAATTCTTCGTAGTTCGGCATTTTCAGCTTCTATGCCCATTTCTTCAAGTTTTTTTCGTACTTTGGCGAAAGTTTCAACGGGCGTATAGATAACAAAGGTATCGTCTTCAAATTCCACTTCATCAACACCTGTATCAATAATCTCAAGCTGAAATTCATCTGGATCAAGCTTCCCTTTTGGTACTGTAATAACACCTTTCCTGTCAAACACAAAACTGAGTGAACCATTGGTCCCCAGGGTGCCTCCTCTTTTGCTGAATATGGATCTGATATTACTGACGGTTCTTTTGTTATTATCAGTCAGACATTCAATAAAAACAGCAACCCCTCCCGGAGCATATCCCTCAAAAGTCACTTCCTGAAGATTTGCACCTTCGCTGCTCGCTTTACTGATGGCTCTGGACATATTATCTTTGGGCATATTAGCACCTTTGGCATTCTGAATGGCCAATCTTAACCGGGGATTACCCGATTCATCAGCGCCACCTTCTTTTACAGCTATCTGAATTTCTTTTACGATCCTGGAGAATATTTTTGAGCGCTTGGCATCTATCGCACCTTTCTTTCTTCGTATGGTTGCCCATTTACTATGTCCTGACATAACTAATTATTAAAGGATTATGGGTATCTCGAAAAACTGCTTTTTTTTTGTTGGGCTGCATTTTTAAAATCTTCATTTACAACAGTAAACTCCGATTTTAAAAACTTGCCCGCCTCAAAAAATATAGTTTTTAGAGATGCCCTTATTTATAAAGGCAAAAATAAAAAAATATATTTTATGACAAAAAATAATATTCTTTGGCTGAACAATGAAAGCAGTTTTTAGAAATACCCTAAATTAGTTCCCCATGGTTAACCGTGATATCATCCGTTGAGAATACTTTATCCATATCAAGGATCATCATAAAATGCCCCTCTTTTTTCTTATAAACACCCTGTAAGTAAGAGGTTTTGAATTTTAAACCCAATGTAGGGGGATCATGGATTTCAGTTTTTTCAATATCTATAACCTCGTGAACACTGTCAACCAAAGCGCCAACCATGACCATTTCATTTTCTGCTTCAATATCCAATACAAGGACTTTCGACTGGGTTGAAATTTTTGCATCCGCAATACCGAATCTGACACGGGCATCTATAACAGGAAGCACAGATCCCCGCAAATTAATGACACCAAGCATATATGCAGGTGATTTCGGTACTCTCGTGATCCTGGGAACTTCAAGTATATTCTGTACCTTACTTACATTTGCCGCATACAACTCCTCGCCAATTTGAAAAGTTAAATAAGATATAATTTCTTCCTGATTATCAAATTCCATATTATGCAAGATAATTTATTACTTACTACAAATTTAAACATTTTTTTTTATTGGCTTTAGTTTTTTGACAGAATCCTTTTTTCTTTTATCTTTAAAATTTTAAATATAGGAGAATATTTTATTTTTATTAAATATTCCATAAAACATACAACAGAATATTAATATGGTGAATGAAACTGCATTAAAATATCAGGTAGGATTAAATTTGATAGATGGTGTTGGCTGTATCACGGCAAAAAAGCTCATTGCCTACGCTGGCAGTGTTGAGGGCGTTTTTAATGAAAAGAAAAAAAATCTCCTGAAAATACCCGGCATTGGCGAACAAACAGCCGACTCAATCATGAATCAAAAAGTTCTGGAAAAAGCTGAAAAAGAAGTTGAATTTATTAAAAAGTTCCAGATAAAAGTTCTTTTTTATCTTGATAAAAACTATCCCGAACGTTTAAGGAATTGTCCCGATTCCCCGTTGTTATTATATGTGAAAGGGAATGTTAATTTTAATCAGTCAAAAATTATCAGCATTGTTGGAACAAGAAATGCAACCCAGTATGGTAAGGATATAACTGAAAAATTAATATCTGAATTGGCTGAACGAAATCATAATCCTATAATAGTCAGCGGATTGGCATATGGCATTGATATATTTGCGCACAAAGCTGCCCTAAAAAATAATCTTCCTACAGTCGCTATATTAGGTCATGGGTTGAGAACCATTTACCCGGCATTGCATAAGCCTGTGGCAAAGGAAATAATTAAAAACGGCGCATTGGTAACAGAGTTTGAAAATGATATTAAAGCTGATAAACCTTTTTTTGTAAAACGGAATCGTATTATTGCCGGAATCTCCGATGCTACGATTGTCGTTGAATCTGGCGAAAAAGGGGGCGCTTTAATCACTGCTGATATAGCCAATTCGTACAACAAGGATGTGTTTGCATTTCCGGGAAGAGTAAATGACACGTATTCACGCGGATGCAACAAACTGATAAAATCAAATAAAGCCAATCTGATAGAAAATACAGATGATCTTGAGTATCTGCTGGGCTGGAATTCAGAAAAAAAAGATAATAAAGTGATTCAGAAAGAACTTTTTGTTGAGTTGTCTGATGATGAAAGAAAAATATATAATTTATTAAAAGAAAGAAATGAATGGATATTAGATGACATTTGCGTTCATCTTTCTTTGCCTGTTAGTTTGATTTCATCTGTATTATTGAACCTGGAATTTTCGGGACTTGTAAAGAGCCTTCCAGGTAAGTTATATAAAGCTCTCTGAGAATGATATTTTTTGATACACATACACATTTCTTTTTAAAAGAATTTGATACAGACAGGGATCAGGTTATAAACAACGCGATCAGTTCGGGTGTGACGTATTTGCTTGTTCCAAATATTGACAGTGAAACAATCGAACCTTTGTTATCCCTTTGCGCAAAATATCCGGATCATTGTTTTCCAGCCGTAGGTTTGCATCCGACAGCTGTAAAAGAAAATTTTCAGGAAGAGATGAACCCTATCGAGAAGGCCCTGTCTTCCCTCACTTGTAAAGCAATCGGGGAGATTGGTCTGGATTTGTATTGGGATCAAACATTTTACCGTCAGCAGATCATTGCGTTAAGGTACCAGTTCGATCTGGCACTCAAATTAAATCTTCCCGTGATTCTACACTCGCGTGAGTCCTTAGATGATCTTATCCGGGTTGTTTCAGAATATAAGAATACGGCACTAACAGGAGTTTTTCATTGTTTTCCAGGGAACTATGATCAGGCAAAGAAAGTTATTGATCTTGGTTATAAAATAGGAGTCGGAGGGGTGGTTACTTTTAAAAATTCAAATCTGGCTGATGTAATTAAAAAAATATCTTTAGAGGATGTTCTACTTGAAACAGATTCACCTTATCTTGCACCGGTTCCCTATCGTGGAAAAAGGAATGAGAGTGCTTATATAAAAATAGTAGCTGAAAAAATAGCGGAAATAAGTGGAAATAAAGTTGAAGATATTGCCATGATTACAACAAAGAATGCTTTGAAATTATTTGGTGTTTGTCCATCCTTCTGATCCAAACACTGTATTAAAATAAATTTATGAGTAACAGGAAACCACGGATATTAATTATTTATACAGGAGGGACCATAGGTATGGTTTCCAATCCTGAAAACGGCGTTCTCGTGCCGTTTAACTATAATGAAATAATAAATAACATTCCTGAGGTTAAGAAATTTGGTTATAATATCGAACCATTTCTTTTTGATCCCCCTGTTGATTCCTCTAATATGAGACCATCTATCTGGATAAAGCTGGCGGAAGTAATTGAAACAAATTATGATCAATATGATGGTTTTGTTGTGCTTCATGGTACTGATACCATGTGCTTTACTGCATCTGCATTGAGTTTTTTGCTTGAGAACCTGTCAAAGCCCGTCATATTTACAGGTTCATTACTTCCCCTGAATGTGATTCGCACGGACGGGAGAAAAAATTTTCTTTCGTCTATTGAAATTGCAGCAGCGACAAGAGACAATAAGCCTATCGTTACTGAAGTCTGTATTTTCTTTGAATATAAGTTATTGCGCGGAAACAGAACAACCAAAACAAGTACGGAATTATTTGACGCATTCAAATCAGATAATTATCCTGTATTAGGCAGGGCAGGCGTTCACTTGAGATTTAACAAACATCTGTTTAATGTGCCGGATGAAAAGAAAAAATTAAAAGTATATAAGGAGATGGATAATAATGTCGCCATATTAAAAATATTCCCCGGGATTAATGAGAATGTAGTAAAAGCTGTTTTACAAATACAAGGATTAAAAGCTTTGGTTTTGGAGACTTTTGGTTCGGGTAATGCACCGAATGAAAAGTGGTTTATTGATATGATCCGCGATTCATGCAGGCGGGGACTAATCATTCTTAATGTCTCCCAGTGTGTTTCGGGTAGTGTGGACATGATTCAATATGAAACAGGTATTAAGTTGTTAAAGCGGGGAGTCATCAGCGGGCATGATATGAGTACTGAAGCAGCAGTGACAAAGCTCATGTTCTTATTAGGGAAGAAGCTGTCAAAGGAGGAATTATTCAGTAACCTGCAACAATCTCTAAGAGGAGAAATTACCATAAGTTGATAGATTATAGAAAATATTGTATTTTCGCACTTTAAATTCCTGATCAGGATTGTTTTGGAGAGATGGCCGAGTGGTCGAAGACGCACGCCTGGAAAGTGTGTAACCGCCAAAAGTGGTTCGTGGGTTCGAATCCCACTCTCTCCGCATAATAAACTGGATTATGCCGGTGCCTTTGACCCTCTTTCGCCGAATTAAATTGACCGCCTTCAAGTCCTTAAAAACTAATGAGATATTAGAATTATTGTCTGTCCGGCTGAAGGGGATCAAAGCCTCAGGTTTTTCCAACGTAATATTACTGATTTATAACTATTCTTTTAATAATGATGAGAAAAATTGCCGTTTTTATTCTGATGATCCTGAGCCGTATCGCGTTCAGTCAATTTCCGAAAATGGATCATATATTGTATGGTGCCGGGTATTATTATGAATATATGCCTTATGACAGACTGGATAAGGATATTGAGCTGATCACGCGGAGCGGCTTAAATACCGTGAGAATTGGGGAATCTACCTGGAGTTCGTTTGAACCGGCTGATGGAAAATTTGATTTTGCATGGTTTGACAAGGTACTGGATGCCATGTACAAGGCCAAAATCAATGTTATTGTAGGCACACCGACATATGCTGTTCCCCAATGGTTAGTTTCAAAATATCCTGATATCATGGTAAAAAACTTTACTTCCGGGCAAATGGATTATGGCTCAAGACAAAACATGGATATTACCCATCCGGCCTACAGGCAATATGGTGAGAGGATTATCCGCCAGATTATTTCTCATTGTAAGGACCATCCTGCTGTTATAGGATATCAGATTGATAATGAAACCAAAAGTTATCAAACAGCGAGTGACAGGGCAAAAAGATTGTTCATTGAATTTTTAAAAACAAAATACCATACGGTTGATTCATTCAACGTGGCTTTGAATATGGCATACTGGAGCCAGAAGATCTCCAACTGGGATGATCTTCATATTTCGAATGAAGAAGCCAATAAAGGACTTGTGTGGGAATGGAAGCGGTTTCAGAGGTCTCTGGCAACTGATTTGTTAAAGTGGGAATATAATATAGTGAATGAATACAAGCGACCAGGACAATTTATCACTCAAAATTTCGATTTTTACTGGACGGATGTTTTCAGTACAGGCCCCCAACCGGAAGTAGACCATTTTGAAGCTTCCAGGTTCGTGGATATTGTGGGGATTGATATTTATCATCCGATGCAGGACGACCTTGACGGACGAATCATTTCCTATTGCTGTGATGAAGGCCGCTCCATGAAAGGCAATAATTTTCTTTGCCTTGAATCTTCAACACAATCCACAGGCTCCTTTAGTCCTTCAGGCTGCACGCCTGCCTATGACGGACAGATACGATTGTGTTTTTACAGCACTCTTGCCTGCGGAGCCAATATGGTTCAATACTGGCCCTGGCAGTCCATTCATAATGGAGGTGAGAACTATGTTAAAGGTGTCATCGGTCATGACTTTGAACCGGACAGGATTTTTTATGAGATCCAGAAAACAGCATCTGAATCAAGGTCAATAGGCGACCACCTTCTGAATTTGAAAAAGAAAAACAATGTAGCAGTACTATACAGTATTGATGCTCAAAATGCCTGTGATGTACTTGAATTCAGCAAAAAATACACTTATTCCCATGCTCTTGTTCATTTTTACAATGCCATGTACCGTCAGAATGTTGAAATGGATATAATCACACCGGACAATAACAACTGGAATAATTATAAAATTATCATCATTCCTGTCCTTTACCTGGCGAGTGACCAATTGTTGAATAAAATTAACGATTATATAAAAAACGGGGGAAATGTGATTATGTCATTTCTCGCGGGTGCAAGGGATGATCATTTCTCAATCAGGACGAGCCGGTTACCGGGAATATTGCGGGATGCATGCGGCTTTTCCTACCAGGAATATTCAGGATTAAAAAACCCCGTGTCATTGAAAAATTCACAGCTGACGGTTGCAACGGAAGATAATAAAGTAAGTGAGTTCATGGAATTTCTGATACCTGAAAAATGCAGTGTTCTGGCATATTATGACCATCCTTACTGGGGTAAATATGCGGCCATCACGCAAAATAATTTTGGTAAAGGAACTGTAACTTATATCGGGGGGTATCCTACCCTGAACTTACTGGAGGCTGTTTATAAGGATGTTTTGAAAAAAACCGGTATGCTCACCTCAGATCAATTGCTGCATTTTCCAATAATCACAAAGCAGGGAATAAATCAGTATAATAAAAAAATCCATTATTATTTCAATTATTCGGGAATTGGGCAGACATTCAATTATCCTTATCCTGAGGGTTTAAACCTCATAGAGAATAAACCCGTAATCGGTAACCAGTTATTAACTCTTAAAGCCTGGGATCTGATTATCATAGAAGAAAAATAAAAGGCAGTTCTCACCCTGTTAGAATTTCATATAAGCACCAGCATAATATTGCTGTGAAAAGCTGTTATTTGCGTACAGGAATCCGAATAAATTGTTGCTTCCGACCCTGAGATATAAATATTTGAAAAGATTCATATTCACTCCCAATCCTACATTCGCGTTGTTGTAATATCCATAACCGACATTTCCGGTTAATGTAAGAACCTTGAGTATATGATATTTCAGATTCACGTATGTCATGGGTATTTTGGCATGGGTTTGAATAATATAATCACTTCCCAATCCTACTTCAAACAATTTTGAAATCCTTTTCGATATATTAAAACTGATGATCCCGGGCAGTAAAACTGTGGCAGTGGTTTGATGTGAATGAGCATATAATATCTTTTTCAGGGTATCCTGACTTAGTCCGGGACTCTGAACCTGACCCGGATTTAATATATTTATGTTCAGACCATCAAATTGGTATGATGTATCCATATTCGCTTCAATATAATGCTTTCTCCAATGTATAAAACCAATATCGGAAGCTGTAAATGTTATGGTGATTCCGGGGGCTTTGCCTTCATAGGCTAGGAAAATATCGGCTGCAGCGCCAATTCCATTCAAATCAGATATTTTTGATTGAGTGCTATCCGAACCTTTGTAAGTGAATTTACTATTAATATCAATATATTCGCCACCCATTCCTGTTGTTACTGTCAATAGCGGGAAATTGATATTTGTATTATTCATCCCGTCAATCAACGATAATCCCAAAAAGCCTGTAAAACAACCTCCCGGTAATTCAACTCTTTTGATCAAACCAAGTTGAAGTTTCCAATAACTGATTATATGAAGCTGCAAATTCGACAGATCAGCAGTCTGACCCTCGAACATATTATTCCCATAAAATAAAAGATCGTAAGCATCTTTGCTAAAACCCGCATCAATAAATGATCGGGTGGACGCTGCTATACGAAAACCTGTATTGTTATCCATTATATTGGCAAAGAAACAGCTGTTGAAATCACCGCTCAGATAATTATTTTCCTGTAATCTGCTTGAAGCTATTGTCTGATTACTCAGATTTCCGCTGGTAACAAGACTCAAGGCAAAGTTTTGATTCAATGCATCAGATGCGATGAAACCATTCGTATTTCCTCCAATCTGATAGGATCTTTTAGGATCATTCTGAAGCAAAGACGAATATTGATTGTAGTCGAAATACTGAGAAAAAACAGGTATTGTTGCACACAAACACACGAATAATAATATAATTTTTTTTCTTGACACGAGCATTTTTCTAATCTACTTTGTATATGAAATCGCCAATTAATTTTACAACTATTGTATAATCGTCATAAATTTTTACAAACTGATTTGTAGCATTTGCAGAAACAGTATAAAACCGGGCATAAATAATTATTTTTTTGGTTTTTGTTAAGTTTGCTAATCTGTTGCCTGTCATGGGAACTGATAAAATGGTTTGTTTTGAAGCGGTCGTTCTGTTGGTAACAGGGTTACTTGTTGCCGCCAATACCTGACCCGGAGTTACAAATAAACTGTCAATTAGGTTGTTGTTCGCGTCAGTTAAGTATATCTGAACGAACGCTTCCAACGGGAAATTATTACCTATATTCACTTTTAGGGATCCACCGGTGATGGCAGTCAGGTTTGTACTTCCCAGACTGAAAACAGCAGTATCGGACAACCGGAGGTTTTTTGCAATGAGTGACAGAGGTATTTCAATTCCCAATTTGACACTGATGGTGCTTCCATAATAAATGAAGTCGGTTCCTGCATCCGGAACCGGGGTTTTTTTGCCCGGATTAATAAACGCCTGAACAGAGCAGTTAAATTTATCAGGTATGATATCAATTAGTTTTTCAGGATTCGAATTAACCGAATTTATTGCTATTTCAGTAAATGCCGGTGTTACACTGTCTGTAGCCGGTTTGTTTGGTTTGTTCACCGGGATGAGGGAACCAATAAGTGAGCCTGTGAGATTAACCGATATATTGCTTGTCGAATTGATGGCTGTAATTTTGTTGATCCGTATGGAAGCATTGGCACCTATGGAATTGTATATATCCAAAAAGAGATTGACCGATTGAAGGCTAAACTGATCAAACTTTAAATTCTTAAGAATATTGGTATAATTAAAAGAGGAATTAAGGCTCAGCGAATCATTACCCAGAAATCCTTCAGCGTATTCCGGAAGCATGTTTACAAACTGACCTTTGATATATATGCTATCATGAAGCGATAAGGAAATTAAAGTATTTGTTTGCGCGATACCGGCTGTAACAATACTGTAGAAGGTATTGACGGTATCGGCTTTACCGGGATTGATATGTAGTTTACGATCGATAGGTCCTATTCCCCGCAAATCCATAACCCATCCTGCCATATTTTGTGTTTGCGTGATATGGGATGCTGCCGGTATGGTTTGAATAATTTTCAGGGTATCTGTACTGTTTGTACTGCTTGTTGCATTGGGAATAACATAATACAGAGATAGTGCCGAAGGTAAAGTGTTGTAGACATTTACTATGATTTGTCCGGATTTGAACAGAACTTTTGTAAACTGAAAACCTTGCAGGTTATAGGCATTTTCGTTTGCATAGGATATTACATTCTGCGCAGGGAATATGGCAACAGCTGAATCTATATTTATATTTGAGATAGAAAAGGTAGAAACAATATGCCAGCTTGAATCGGCCTTCATCGGGGTAGGATTCCCTGATTCGGAAAAAATATAATTGGCGACCAGATTACTATTGATTGAAACATGACTCATTTGTTTTATACTGTTTAAGGTAGTAAAAGCCTTAACCAATGGAATTGTATCACTGAAAACCAAAGCACTATCGGGAGTCGCATTTCTCAAGGTAAAAATGATATTTGTAAAATTGACCGGAAAGCTGTCGTTAATACTAATGCTGACTGTCCCATTCATGATTGACATCCTGGTAAAATACTGCCCAAGATTGATGGCTATATTACTTGTTTTTATCGGACCGTATGCTGGAAATGGGAAAGGGATTTTCTTGGTCAGATTAATATAAGTCATGATATTCGTATCTTCATTAGCTAAATTGCCAAGTGAAATTCTGTAATTGGATGAAATGGGATTAATAGTGATGCTGTTTAGTTTGATGCTTGCCGTATTGGATGTATCAGGCAAAGTAAGAAGTGTATCAAGACTGATACCTGCCAGATTAGCATGATAAATCAGCATGATTAAATTGGTATTATCTGTTTTTACAACGGAGGTATCTTTTAAAATATCTTTTATTGTAACAGAAGAATTTAACAAAGGAGCCAGAAGATCTACGTTCCATGACGGCTTATGAAATTCCCTGATACATGAAAAAGACAATAGGCAAATACCCGATATAAGAAGTAAATATCTGGTTATTTTTTTTGTTATATACATATCGGCTGTCCTATATTGTTATTTTGGAAATCTCGAATCCTGTGTACCGGGGACAAAATCATAAAGTATAAAATTAAGACAAATTAATTATATATCAATATATTATTGTTAAATAATATATTTCCTGATATGATTTGAAAAAAAATAGTATCTTTAAAGTTTAGTGTTTATTTCATTTCAGTTGTATCATATTGTAAAAAAACAATAAATTATGAACCGAGCATATACAATTAAAATTAAAATGTTATATGCGAGCTCCATAAGGCTTTTTAATAAAAAACTAAATATTATTCTTATGAAAAAAATTGTATTTCTGTTAGTTGCATGCACTGTCTTAGGTAGCAGTATCTATAGCCAGAAAGGTTCCAGTTGCGCCAGTGCAGATTCTGTTGGTTCGCTGCCATATACTTCAACAACGTTAACCACATCATCGAGTAATAATATTCCTGCCAATGTATGCGGAGATCCTGATTATGGGGGCGATGAATATGTTTTTAAATATAAGCCACTTGTGAATCAGAATGTGGATTTAACAACAAGCAATACCGGCGCTGGTGTCGCTTTATATGTTACCAAAGGTTGTCCTTCCGGAGGTGCAACCTGTTATGCAAAAGATGAAGAGATACTGGGTAATCCCAAATTAATCAATCTGATATTCGATATTGATACGACATACTATATTATTGTTGCGGCGAATTCATACAGCGTTGCAACAAGTTTTGTTATTACTATTACAGGTACTCAGATTATAAATATTGATGGAGGAATAGTGAGTATTTCAGAACCGGTTTCAACCTGTGGATTAAATTCAGAAACAGTAGCTGTTCAAATTATGAATTATGGAAAAAACGCCCTCAGCAATTTTAATGTTGCCTATAAGATTAACAATCTCGCACCTGTTATTGAAGAGGTAAATCAGACTATAAAATCTGAAAGTATCCTTCTGTATAATTTTTCAACAAAAGCGGACTTGTCTGTTGCAGGTACTACTTATAATATAACAGCTTATACGGAAATTACCAATGATGGAAACAGAAATAATGATACGTTAAAAAAGACCATTACCAATTTGATTTCTGTTGACACCATTCCTTATTTGCAAACTTTTAAATCGGGTAACGGAGGTTGGGTAAGTCAATGGGATACTTCGGCCAATCCTACTGATTCATGGCAGCTTGGGATACCGGCAAAATCCGTTATCAATTCTGCTACTCCGGGGAATAAGGCATGGACAACCAGTTTAACCGGAACCAATTTCACAAATGAAGCTTCTTATGTGTTAAGTCCATGTTTTGATTTTTCCTCTGCCACCAATCCTTATGTATACATGGAAATATTTTAT
>Ga0182030_10009326_pt1 | contig 20095 bp, 24 predicted proteins | sample 812S3MmetaG_FD_121299 | JGI IMG/M metagenome (GOLD analysis project Ga0182030, IMG submission 121299) | Permafrost microbial communities from Stordalen Mire, Sweden - 812S3M metaG (Illumina Assembly) | ecosystem: Environmental > Terrestrial > Soil > Wetlands > Permafrost | place: Sweden... | reverse complement strand
TCGACCACGGGAAGCAACGGCTCGATCCGCTCCCACAACCCATCACTGACCAAAGGTTTCGCCATAGACACCGTCTACGACGACAGCATCCCAAAACCTCTTTTTGTTAGGCACTCTTAGGGACGAGCTGCGCAACTCGTTGGCCGGCGCGCAGACGCGCTCGGCGATTTTTGCGAACTTCATTTTTCCCATCGATCCCTCTCCCGATTCCCCGTGTATTGCCGATGCCCTCACATCAGCGAACACGAACCTAGTGGGGATGGAGCGGGGTTTGGGGGTTGAGGGGGCGAATTGGGCGTGGTGGAACGGGGTACAGCTAGGACTGGGCTTGCTTAGGGACGAGCTGGGACGGGCGCCGGTTCGGGAAGAGATAGGACAGGCGCCGGTTCGGGATGAGATAGGACAGGCGCCGGCTAGGGTCAAGCTACGCAACTGAGCGTCGCTCGATACACGGTTTACGAGCTTGCCGGCCGTTGCGTGCCGTGACCTGAGGTTGTTAGACCGCGTAAACACGCCCACCGCTGTTGACGGTCCCTGGAGGGGGCGATTCATGGGGTTGGGCGAAGGCGCGGGGGTGCGGTCGGGATCCGCGTCCGCCGGGGTGATTTGGTGAAACCCGCTGCCAGCGATGGATAGGCCTTTGTCCATCGACTAACCCCCCTCTCCCCGCCAGCCCAGGCGTGTGGAGATGCGCTTGGCGGTTACCAGCAGCTCGCCCTCGAACCAGCGCGCGAGCTCGCTCAGCTCGACCGTTCCATGTTGTGCGAGCACGTTCACCGCCGCGACGACGTCGCCCGACTCGTCGCGCACGGGCGCGGCGATCGCGCAAGCGCCGGCTGCTAGCTCCCCGTCGCTAAAGGACAGTCCATCCTCGAGCACGCGCGCGAGCATCGCCTGCAAGACGGTCTCGCTTCTCACCGTTCGCGGAGTGGGCGGGGTGAGCATCTCCAGCTCGAGCTTTGCGATCAGCTCGCGGCGGCGATCGGCCGGCAGGTACGCCAGCAGCACCTTGCCGAGGCTCGTGCAGTGGGCGGGTAGGCGCGAGCCCGCGCGCGCGTCGCAGCCCGGGTCGCGCTGGTCGCGGCGCTTAGGTGGGAGCGCGGCCACCAGCAGCACCTCCGAGCCATCGAGCACGCCGATCTGCACCGCGAATTCGCTGCGGCGCGCGAGCTCTTCGATGTGGGGGAGCGCGTGCATGCACAACCCCGTCGCGCTGAGCGCCGCCATCCCCAGGTCGATCGCGCCGAGGCTGAGCCGGTACTTGCTGCTCGTCGGATCCTGCTCCAGATAACCCTGGGTCGCGAGCGCGCTCACATAGCGATGCGTCGTCGCGGGACTCATGTCGAGCATCCCCGCGAGCTCCCTGATCCCGAGCAGCGGGCGCTCGGCGGTGAAGCAGGCGACGATCGCCAGGCCCCGCTGCAGCGCACGCGAGTAGCGCCCCTCGCGGGCGCCGCTGCGAACCGGTGAAACTTGATTTTTATCTCCCTCACCCTTCCCCTTTGAATCTCCCTCAGCACTCCCCTGCGCCTCGTCCCCGTTCACCGCTGTCCCCCAGCGGGCGGGCTATGCAACGCGCTCCTCTTCTTCCGATTGCTCGCCCTGCAGCGCCTGCACTACGGCCGCGCGGGCAGCCCGCAGCGGCTCACCGAGCTCCGCGACCAGCTCCGCGGCGCTCAGCGACTCGACCGGGACGGTTATCTCGATCGCGCTCGCAGATTCATCTCCACCTGCCGCCACCACGATCGCCAGGCCGCGCAGGCGAGCGGGCGCGTCTTGCTCGTCGATCGTCAGGCCGCCCTGGTGGAGTTGTGGCGGCGGCGCGCTTGCACGACGCGTGCGCGCGTGTTCGCGCTCGTCCAAATCGGCCAGCAACGCCCTGCCGGCGGCGGTGTCTCCGGCCGGCAGCCGCGAGCCCGCGCCGAGGCCTTTCTCCAGCAGGTACTGTCCGTACGCGAAGCCACGCAGCCGCTGCAGGTAGAGAACTTGATCGCCGTCGAGCACCGCGAGGCCGACGGTGCGGCCGGTCTGCCGGCGCAGCTCGCGCAGGATCGGCCGCGCGGCTCCCGTCAGCGCCAGCGCGCCCAGCACCGCCAACCCGGGCTCGGCGCAGCGTCGCGTCAGCCGGTAGTCGCGCGTCAGCGCCTGTTCCAGATAGCCCAATTCCAGGCATGTCGCCGCGTAGCGGTGGGCGGTCGCGCGGTCGACGTTCAGCTCCCGCGCCATTTCCGCGATCCCCCACACCGGCCGCTGCGCGGTGAACAGCCGCAGCAGGCCGAGGCCGTACTGCAGCGAGCGAAAGGTGCGGTCGGGGCCGGCGGTGGAGGCGGCCGGGGCTGCTGCTCGCTTGCCGGTGGTGGCGGAGGCGGACATGGTGCGCCACCGATATTCCTCGCGGCGTGGCCGCTTGCCTAGTCTTATAAGAATGGGACGGGTCGGGCGGTGCCCTGCGGCCGGTTTAGTCCTCCTCAGGCGCTTCGCGGAGGTAGTGCGCTCGGTTGAATGGCTCCTTCGCCGCGTCCGGCGAAGAGAGGAAGTGAGCGAGCGCGTTCACCATCTGGCCGATCACACCCTCGCCACGGTGACGGTTGAAGGGCGGGTCCAGCGCGTAGATGAGCCCGTGATGGGCCTGGCGAGAGCTTTCCCACTCGCGTCTGGCCTGCTCGTAGTCAGCGATGTTGTCCGTCACGACCGCACGGCCATCATCCTGCGCACGCGCAAAGACCTGATCGTCGCCGATCCCGGCGTAGCGGCCCGCGTGCGCCGGCTCGGTGATCGCGATCACGTCGAGCTCGCGCTTGCGCAGCTCGACGTGATCGCGATCACGTCGAGCTCGCGCTTGCGCAGCTCGAGCGCGATCGTCGGCGTCCACATCTCATCCAGCAGCAGCCTCACGCCGCAGAAGGTACGGCGAGCGCGTGCCGCAGCCGCTCGGCCGCCTGGTCATTCATCCGGATGCGCTCGTCGATGTCGCCGGGATAGGCGGCGTAGTAGCTCGCCGCCAGCTCCACCACGCTCCGGTCCAGACCACTGATGCCCGCAACCGCCTCGATCGGTTTTTTTTCTCTCTCCCCGACGACACCCTTCAAATCACGGACGATCTCCCAGACATCGGGGCCGCCGGCGATACCGGCCCGCCTGCCCGTCGGGCCCGAGCGAAAGACGATCCCTGGGAACGCTTCGATCCGCAGACCCTCCTCGATCAGACGCTCCGCCACCCGGGCCTTCGACTCGCCAAGGCGCTCGCTACGAGCGCCAAGCATGTCAACCACCTCCGCGGAGAACCGGGCGGAAAACGACTTCGTGCGCTTGGCTTTAGACATCGAAACTACTCCTCTGCAGACTTTGTAATGCAATGTAGCACAGCGGTGGGCGATCCCACCCAGAAATGCAGTGATCTACGCGGAGCGTTGGCCGTAAGCGGTGCGCCACAGGCGCAGCACCGGCAGCAGCAGCTCGACCAGCGGGCCGCCGGCACGACGCAGCTCCCGCGTGCTCGCGCGCAGCTCCGGCGCGCGCACGCTGTCCTTCGAGAGGAAGAAGGCGATCATGCAGCTGACGAGCACCGTGTGCCGCGCTCCCCTGGGTAGCGCCCGTGCTTCGCTGCGCGATTGGCGCACCAGCTCGCCGATCCGATCGCTCGCGACCTCGATGCTCGGGTAGTGCGCGACGTAGCTGTGATCGCCGCTGGCGGCGTCCTCGAGGATGTCGGCGAAGCTGTCCAGCATCGCCCCGGCGGGCGCGATCGACCGCACGTACGCGTCGTAGGTACGGGCCGCCCGATCGTCCTGGACCCACCCGCCGACCGCGTACCTGGGCTCGGCCGCAAGCGCCAGCATCGCCAGCACGGTCACCCAGGCCGACGAGCCGGCCGAGCGCTCGTACCAGCGCTGGTCCGAAGTGCCTGCCCCAGCGGGACTCCGATCCTCGGCCCACTCCTTCAGCGCCGCTTCACGTCTCGCGGGGTCGGGCTCGTGGTTGAGCCCGAGCACCCCGGCGTGGCCGGCGGCGCGGGTCAGGAAGGGCCTCAGCGCCTGGAAGGAGGGCAGCCGCTGCGCGCCGGCGCGGCAGTGCTCCACGAGCGCGCGCGCGTACCCGCCATCCTCTCCGCTGCAGTGATAGCGGTAATAGTCGGACATCTCGGTCTCCGGCTCCAGCGCCTCGACGAGCGCGAGGTGCAGCTGACGGCCGTTCTCGATGCCCCGCCCCGCGCCCCGCTCGCTGACGCAATCCAGGTAGTCGGCGAGCACCTCATACGCCACCAGCACTCCGAGCAAATCCCGGTTGCGCCGCCGCGGCAGGATCCAGAACAGCGCCGCGCCGTCGATGCTGCCGCGCTTTCGCTCGAGCGCTGCCAGCGCGTCCGCGCGCAGTTGCCGGTCGGGGATTTCCGCAGCCCGCTCTCGCCAACCGGCCACCTCGCGCGAGACCCCCCACAACCCCCAGATCAACTCGCGTCCGGTGGCGCGAGCAAGCGTGGTGCTCTGTCGGTACAGGCCGGTCATGCTCTTTATTCTCTTAATTTCTCGTTACCGATCATCCGGGCTCAACACTCGGTGGCACCCCGGCGGCGAGATATCCCGGCAGGGCGACGATAGCGGCCGCGGCGCCGCTCACCAGTACGACGCTCTCGAGCGCGACGAGCAGGCCGACGTTGAACACGACGGGATACCCCGTCACGCTCGCGAGCGCGTGGCTCAGCAGCACCTGCCCGTAGATTCCGAACATCGCCCCAATCGAGCAACCGGCGACGAGCAGCAGACCGCTCTCGTAAATGAGTGCCCGCCACAGCACACCGCGAGGGTAACCGTGCCGCTGTTCGTATGCAAGCTGCGGACGGCGCTGCCAGATCATCGCCCCCATCGCCATCGCCATCGCGAGCACCGCGGCGATCAGCACGAGCGTGGAGATCTGCGTCAGTCGCGACAGCCCCTGACGGCTGCCCGCTTCCCACTCGAGTTCGCGCCGGCGAGCGGTCTGGACGACGAGGCCGGAGCGTGGCCCGAGCGCCCGTCTGATTTCGGCGACTCCCCGAGCGGGAGCGACACCCGGCCGCAAATCGATGTTGTACGCGCTCGCTTCGCTCGATTCCCACGCCCGCGCGTAGTCGGCCGAGCTCATGACGATCGCGCCGGCGGACCAGCCGATGTTCGTGGAAAGCGCCGCGATCCGAAAGCTCGTCGGCCGCGGCGAGGGCAGCGCGAACGAGTCTCCGATCTGTAGGTGGTGTTCGTCGGCGATCGCACGGGAGAGCACCACCCAACCCCCGGCGCGCAGACGCGCATCGGCGAGCGCGAGGTTGCCGCGCAACAGCGATCCGGCCGGTACCGGCGCGGGCGAGCTCGACGGTGGCGCGACGATCCACACCCGGCGCTTGCCGATGTCGAGGAAGCTTCCCCGGTAGATCGCCAACGAGCGCACGCTTGGAAGCTTTTCCAGACGCGCCGCGCTGCTGGTGGCAAAGGGCGTGCTCGCCAGCGTGTTGGCGCTTCCCGCGACCGAGACCCACACGTCGGTGACTGAAATCAGGTTCGCGGCGGTCCGATCCAGCCCCTTCTGCAGGTTGCCGTGGGCGCCCTGGATCGCGACGCTGCCGAACACGGCGATCGCCCCCGTGGCCGCGATCGCCAGCGAGCGTGCGCGCGTATCCGGGTTGCGCAGCTCGATCGACGCCTGCCGCGTGGCGGCCGAGCGCAGCGGGCGCTGCACGCGATCGAAGCTTCCGATCGCGAGGTCCAGCAAGGGCGCGAGCAGCAGCAGTAGCGCGAGCAGCAGGCTCACGATCCCGACGATCGCACCAGCGGGGTCGAACACGAGGATCGCCGTCGTCACCGCCAGGCAGGCGATTCCCCCGGCGACCGTGCTCAGCAACCATCGCCGCTCGAGACCCCCACCCGCCGCCGCGAACGCGGTCGGCTCCTCGCTCTGCAATGGCCGCGAGAGCTCGCCGCGCAGCGGCACGAGCACCCCGACGGCGGCGGCGAGCATCCCCGCTGCGACCGCGATCGCCACGCTTTGCCAAGTCACGACCCGCTGCGAGCCGACCGGGAACGCAAACGAAAGGTAGCCGGGGTTCGATCCGAACAACGCGATCGACGCCACCTCGCCGAGCGCCAGCCCGAGCACGCAACCCGCGCTCCCAAGGACCAGCGCATCGAACAGCAGCGTCTGGACGATCCTGCGACGCTGCGCGCCGTCCTCGCGCAGTTCCGCGATCACCTCGCGCCGCGAGGCCGTCGTGATCAGCATCGCGTTGAACGCGAACAGGAAGCCCACGAGCGCGCTGATCGCGGCGAACAGTCCCGCGCTCTGGTTGGTGGGCGCGGAGGCCTGGGCAAACAGCGTGGCGTCGAAGTCGGCCGGCTCGACGTTCAACCTGCCGGCCGCCAGCGCCAGCAGGGCTCTGCGCACCTGAGCTTCGCGCCCGGGCCGTACTTTCACGAAGATCCGGCTGAGGAGCCCCGGCGCGCCGCTGAGCTCTGCCGCATAGGAAACCGGGGCGAACACCACGGGGCTTTGGACCAACGCCCCGATGTTGTCTTGCTCGAGGATCTCCCCCACCAGCGTGCTGGTGACGTGCGTGCCGACCGCTATTTCGATCGGCTCCAGCGCCTGCGTGCCCGCCCCGATCGCGGTCGCCACCGGCGCCGGCAGGCCCAGCTCCTGCTGGTGAGAGAGCTGTTCGACGTTGGGATGCCCCGGAAGGTTCCCCAGATCCCCGAGCCGCCGCGCGAAGCTCGACGGTACGCCGACTAGCTCCACAGACTTTGCTCCGCGCGGGCCGACCACATTGGCCTGCTCCTCAATCACCGGCTGCGCTTCGGCCACGCCCGGGATCCGGCGCACGTCCGCAAGCAGCTGCGCGGGAAAGCCCTGCGGGCCGCGCGCCTGCAACTGCAGTTGCATCTCGCCCACGAGGCCACGGGTCAGTTGCGTGACGCTGTGATTCAGGCTCGTGCCCGCGATCTGCGCCGCGAACAGCAGCGCGACGCCGACAGCCAGACCGAGCACCGCGAGCGCCTCCTGCACGAGCACCGCGCGCACGCGCAGCCGTGCCCGGTACTTCTTCAGGATGCCGGAGAGCGCGATCATCGCTTTTGGTCCGCGCCGCTCTCGTATATACCGAGCTGCCCGTCACGCAATTCCACGGCCCTGTCGGCGAACGCCGCCGCCTGCGGATCGTGCGTCGCCAGCAGCACGGCGAGCTGCCGTTCGCGACAGAGCTCCTGCAGCAGTTCGAGAACTTCCCGCCCGCGCTGGGTGTCGAGGCTGCCCGTCGGCTCGTCCGCGACCACGAGCTTCGGGTCCACCGACAGCGCCCGCGCGATCGTCACGCGCTGGCGCTCGCCCATCGAGAGCTGACTCGGAAGACTGCCCAGCCGCTCTCCCAGCCCCAGGCGCTCGAGCAACGGCACGACCATCCGCTCCGCCCGGCGCACGTCCTTTGTCAACCACAGCTTGGAAGCGGCGTTCTCCACGACATTGCCGCCCGCGCGCAGATTGAAGGCTTGGGCGACGTAACCGAGCTCGTACAGCCGGTAGAAGGACGCATCGCGCTCGGACAGCGCGGAGATCTCCCGCCCGTCGACGACCACCGACCCGCTGTCGGGCCGTAGCAGCGCCGCGACCATCTTCACCAGCGTCGTCTTGCCGGAGCCCGAGGGCCCGTACAGGACCACGAGCTCGCCCGCCGCGATCTGCAGCGTCACCCCGTCGACCGCTCGAACGGGCTCCCCTTCGCCCGCTCGGTAGTACTTGACCAGCTCGCGCAGCTCGAGCACTACGTGTTCGAGCTGCCGGCGCGCTCAGCCTCGCGGCGCTGCGAAGCGGGGTCGGGAAACTCCAGCAAGTTGCCGCCGCCCGGCGGCGGCGGCGCGGGGGCCGGCGCCCGCTGCGGACTCTCCTCGAGCCTGCCGGACACAAGCCTCACGATCCGATCCGACATCCGCGTCGCGTTCGCGTTCGAGACGCCCATCAACACAGCCAGCTGCCGCTCTCTGCTGATCGCCCGCAACAACCCGATGAAGTCTTTGATCTCTTCGCTGCCGAGGCTGTCGGCCACATCGTCGACGACGAGCAGCGCAGGCTCGGCCGCGACCGCGTGCGCGACCTCGACCAGCGCGCGCTCCCAATCGCTCATCGTCTCCCACCGCTGCTCAGCGCATCCGGCCGCCCCCACCCGCTCCAGCGCCGCCCGCACACGGTCGTCGACGGTGCGCAGGTACGCCCGGCGCTCCCGCCACCGTCCGATCCAGTTGCCCGGCGCCTGTGGGCCCAAACCGGCTCGTGCCAGCAGCGGATTGCACACGTAGTCGAACATCCGCACGCCCGTTCTCGGCCCGCGCTTGCCGGCCCACGCGATCCGCTCGCCCCGCACACGCGAGAGCTCGTCTGGAGACAGCACCGCGAGGTTCTGGCCTTCAAAGCTCACATCGCCCGTATCGGCGCTCTCCATCCCCGCGGCGATCCGCAGCAGCGTCGTCTTGCCCGCGTTGTGGTTCGCCAGCACGCAGACGATCTCGCCGACTCCCACCTCCAGGTTCACCTCGCGCAGCACGCACAGCCCCTGCGCGCCACGGCGGTAGCTCTTGCTCACGCCGGCCAGCCGCAGCAGCTCGCTCACGCCGTCCGCCGATCCTCCGCAACGCCTCGCCGATGCTCCGCGAGCGCGCGTCGCTCGGCCTCCCCGCGCAGCCGCTCCAGATAGTTGCGCAGCTCCGCCAGCTGCCTGATTCGCCCGTCCCAATGGGCCACTTCGCCCTGTAGCACGGCGTCCTCCATCAACTCCGGCCACTCCGCGTCGGTGAGCCCCCGGGGACTACCGCTCCCCTGCTCTGCGATCGTCTGTTCGCGGATCCGATCGAGCTCGGCGGCGCATGCACATTCCTCGGAGTAGATGACATCGATCAGGCGCGGCAAATCGCGCGGACGGCACAGCGCGATCTTTGCGTGCAGCTCCTCGCGTGTGACCAGCGCGTTCGCGGGCGCACACACCCACTCGCGCGAGTGCGCGACTCCCTCGGGGGTCGCCTCATAAACGCCATCGCATCCGTCCTGCCCCGCATCGGCCGCCCGCACGTACCCATCCTTCTCCAGCCGTTTGACCGCGCTATACGTCGCGGAGGAGCTGAACTGTGCCAGGCCAAATCGCGTCTCCAGGCGCCGCCGCAGGCTGAAGCGGTGATCGGGGCGCTCGATCAGCAGACCAAGCACCAGCTCCCCCGCAGACACACCCGTCATACGTGCACGTGACATCCCACGAGAGACGGTACCGCACGCGGATCTGGGCGTCCAGCCCGCAACTGTGCCGCGCGCGGATGGTTAGGATCGGAAGAGCTGTCTATGGATCTGACGCGCTTCAAGAACTTCGCGCCGGCCTGCCTGCTGGCGCTGCTGCTTGCGGGCCCGTTGGCGTCCGTTGCTAACGCCGGCTCGGCGCTCACCTCGGTCAACGAGACCGGCGAACTGAAAAAGGAAAACAGCAGCGGCACGACCATCGACGAGAAGGGCATCGGCAAGGGCACCTTCCGCTGCTCCGTGGTGATGGAAATGGTACTCAGCGGCACGCTCGTCACCGCCAAGTACACCGCCTATCTATCCGGCGGCTCGATCAGCGGCACCGCGACCGCGCACATCCACTCCGCGACCAAGACCGCCGCCCTGTTCAGCGGCACGATCACGCTCCAGCACGGCACGCGCAGCCGCTCAGGCGCCTCCGGGACCGCCGATTTCTCCGGCGAAATCAACCGCACGAGCTACGCGATGACCACCCACATCACCGGCAAGCTGCGGCTGTGATGAAGGGCAGAATCGGCGTGCTCGCCGGCGCGCTGTTGATCTGCGCCTCGCTGGCCGGCTCCGCGGACGCGGCACAGAGCGCCAAGCTCCAGGTCAGCCTCAACCCGAAGCGGCTTGGCGCGAGCACTACGCTGGCATTTGGCTTTCAGATCGAAGCTCCCGGAGGCGCGCTCCCCGCCGCGCTCACGCAACTCGACGTGCGCCTACCGGCGGGCATGGGCGTCGACACCTCGGGGCTCGCGACGTGCACCGAAGCCAAGCTGGAACACGACCCACAGGCCTGTTCGAGCAACGCCCGGGTGGGTACCGGTAGCGTCAAGGTCCAGGTCCCCCTTGGCAACGTGACCAGGCCCGAGATCGCCAAGCTCACCGTGTTCAACGGACCGCGCAAGGGCGGCCGCACGACGCTCCTGTTCGACGCGATCGGCAAGTTGCCGATCGCCACGCAACTGATCTTTCCCGGAGTGATCGTGCCCGGCCCGCAGGGCGAGTCGATCGAAGCGACGATCCCGCTGATCCCGACGCTGCCGAACACCCCCGACGCCGCGATCGTGGAAATGACCGCGACGCTGGGTACGCGCTCGCAGAGCTACTTCCGGACGGTTGGAGGCCGGCGGATGCGGTTCACGCCGAAGGGCGCGACCCTGCCGGGTAGCTGCCCCGCCGGAGGGTGGCCGTTCTCGGCTACGTTTGGGTTCGGCGATGGGACTAGCGCGTCGGCCGCGGCTGCCGTTGGGTGTTCGGGGTAAGGCGGAGCGGCGCCATGGTTGCTTAGGGATGAGCAACTGGGCTGGATGGTTACCCTCGCTGCTTGCTTGCCGGCGTTTGCGTGGTTTGACCAGCGGTTGTTAAACCGCGTAAACGTTTTTGCGCTGAAGTCAGCTTCCCCTCGGGTACCAGCCAGCCCGCCCCGTTCACCGATCAGACCCGCGCCCGCGGACGTGCGATCGCGTTCCGCCTCCTCTGTGGGCCACACCAGCAGCCCGATCAGCCCGTACAGGAGCACCGCGCCGGGTGCGCCCGTAAGCGGCGAGGCCATGCCCATCGGGATCATCCCGAAGCCCTCACCGAACCACCACACCACCAACGCCCAACCAAAGGACACGATCAGCGCCGGGCGGGCCGTGCGCCGAAACAGCAACCCCAACCCGATACCCACCTGCACGAGCGCGAACAACGTATTCCACAAAGTCAGGTTGTGACCCGCGAAATGCGCCGCCGAGACGATCGGCTTGCCGACCCACGACGGCTGTCCTTCGGCACTTGGTTCGATCACTTCCTTCAGAAAGCCCTGCGAGTGAAGGTGCAGGTGCTGCTCCAGGCGGTTTTCGGCGTGGACGGCACCGCGGGTATGCAGCTTGGCGCGGTGCCTTTCCAGATCACGTTGGTGGGCGCTTGGGAGTCGTTGTCTTCGAAGGAGATCGTGCCGCCCTGAGCGATCGTGAATGGCTGGATCTGGTCGATGTCTTCCGGGTTGTTCCCCTTGACGTTCCAGCAGGGCCAGTTGGGGAGGTGGCAGTTTTGGGCGATTTCGAGTTTTACTTCCGACGGGGCGCTCGCGGATGCGGACACGGGCACGATCGCGACGGCGGCCCCGAGCACCGCTGCTACGGGTAGGTAACGCTTAAGCAGCTTCACAATCTCAGCCACCTCTCAGGTCGAGTAACCAGTCGGTCCCGCGCGCTCGTCCAAACGCAGCCGATGCACGCTCTAACCACCCAGGACTCCGAGCCGAGACGATCCTTCCCGGCAACTCCGCTCGGCGTCTGCGGGAAGGTTCGCGGCGTGGCGGTGTCTGTATGTGGAGATGACAATCACACGCCCGAGCACCTCGACATTGGAGGAACCATGAAGCGGACCTATCTTTTCCTGGCCGTCGCCTTGGCAAGCGCGGCGAGCGCCGCGACAGTAGCGAGCGCACAGAGCAGCCTTCCGGCCGCGCATTCGAGCCGCGCTGCCACGGTGCAGTTGCGCCACACGAGCCTCGGCAGCATCCTCGTCAGCGGCTCGGGCCGCACGCTGTACGAGTTCACGAAGGATCGCGACAACAAGAACAGCTGCGTGGCGATCAGCGGCTGCTCGACGGTATGGCCATCGCTGAAGGCAAGCGGACGTCCGACGGCCGGCGCAGGCGTCAAGGCCTCGCTGCTGTCAACCAGCGACGGGCAGATCACCTACGCCGGCCACCCTCTCTACACCTACACCGGCGACAGCGGACCGGGAGCGACCTCCTACGTCGGCGTAAAGGCGTTCGGTGGCGCGTGGTACGCACTCAACGCCTCCGGCGGCGCGGTCAAGTAACCCTCGGTACTGACGGCCCGGCGCCGATCCTACTCGCCAGCTAAGCCTACCCCGGCTTGCGGTAATGCCCCGGCCATTCGCGATAGCCGATCCGCGTGATCTCGCGGATCTCGCCGAGCGTGCTCCACTCGTTCGCGCCGAGTCGCGCCAGCGGCGCCAGCCGCTCGATCGCCGGGCGACCGTCCACGAGCGCGTCCTCGTCGATCGCCGCGTGGACGACGCGGCCGAGAACGACGGTCGAGATGCCGATCGTCGAGGTCGCGTGCAGCTCGCACTCGAGCGCCACGGGAGAGCGCGCGACACGCGGCGGCGCCACGCGCAGGCTCGCCTCGCGCTCGATCCCGACCGCGTCGAACTCGCTCACCTCCGGCGGGAAATCGGTGGCCGACGCGTTGACCTGCTCGAACAGCGGCTCGGGCGTCAGGCAGACGACGAACTCTCCGGTCGCCTGCACGTTGCGCAGCGAATCCTTGCTGCCGATCGAGGTGAATTGCACAACCGGCGGATCGACCGCCGCGACCGTGAAGAACGAGTGCGGCGCGAGGTTGTCGACCCCCTCCGGCGAGCGCGATGAGACCCACGCGATCGGGCGCGGGACGACGACCGCGGTGAGCAGCGAATAGAAGGCGCCGGGCGCAAGCGCGGCGGGATCGATATCGACGCGGCCCATCGGCGGAGTATGACCGGCGCGACTCAGCCGGTGAAGTGGGGCAGCCGTTCAGGGGCAGCGGTTCACATCTTCGCGTTAGAGCGCGATCTGACCAGCGCCGGGCCCGTGACCTGCTAAAGCAGAGGAAGTACATGGCCGAGCTGCAGATCACCGAGTTCACCGATCCCGCGTGCCCGTTTGCGTGGTCGGCCGAGCCCCAGCGCCGGCGCCTGGAATGGCTCTACGGCGACCAGCTCGGCTGGGTGCTGCGGATGGTCGGGCTGTCGAGCACCGTGGACCCGGACAGCGACTTCACGCCCGAGAAGCTCTCCTCCGCGCTGCGCTCGCTTGCCGAGCGCCACCACATGCCGATGGACACCGCGCTGCGCCCGCGGATGAGCGCGACGGTGCCCGCCTGCCGCGCCGTGCTCGCCACGCGCCTGCACGACCCCGCCCGCGAGCGCGCCGTGCTGCGCCGGCTGCGCGTGCGCAACTTCGCCGGCGAGCTGCTCGACGAGCCCGAGACGCTCCGCGCCGCGGCGACCGACGTCGGCATCGATCCCGCAGCGCTCGAGCGCTGGATCGCCGAGCCGGAGACCGAGCAGGCGCTGCAGGAGGATCTCGAGCTGGCCCGCCACCCCACCCCGGAGGCGATCGCGCTAAAGCACAAGCTCGCGACCTGGTCCGACGGCTGGCGCTACACCTGCCCCTCCTATGAGATCGTCCGCACGGCCGACGGCGCGCGCCTGTCGGCGCCCGGCTTTCAGCCGCTGCTGGCCTACGAAGTGGCGATCGGCAACCTGCTGCCCGCCGCAGAGCGCCGCGACGACCCCGAGAGCGTCGAGCAGGTGCTCGCGTGGGCCGGCGAGCCGCTCGCGAGCATCGAGGTGGCGAGCGTCTGCGGGATCGAGCTCGACGACGCCCGCCAGCAGCTCGGCCGCGTCGCCGAGGAGCGGCACCTCGGCTTCGACGGGCTGTGGTCGCTGCCGGGCTGGGCCGCACCCGACGTTGGCGGCCGGCCGAGTAACGGCGCCGTCGCAACCGCAGGCTGAGAATCCGTCGTGACTGCAGGCTGAGAATCGAGAGTAAGGAGAGGCGATATGGATTACCGCACGCTGGGACGCACCGGAGTCGAGGTCAGCCCGCTGTGCCTTGGGGCGATGATGTTCGGCGCCTGGGGCAACCCCGATCACGAGGACTCGATCCGGATCATCCACGCGGCGCTCGACGCCGGGATCAACTTCCTCGACACCGCCGACGTCTACTCGCAGGGCGAGTCCGAGGAGATCGTCGGCAAGGCCCTCGCCGGCCGGCGCGAGAACGTCGTGCTCGCGACCAAGTTCCACGGCTCGATGGGGGAGGGGGGTGGGCGGGATCCAAATAAATCCGGCAACTCGCGCCGCTGGATCGTCAAAGAGGTGGAGAGCTCTCTGACCCGGCTGAAAACCGACTGGATCGACCTCTACCAGGTCCACCGTCCCGAGCCCGACACCGATATCGAGGAGACGCTCGGGGCGCTGTCGGACCTCGTCCACCAGGGCAAGATCCGCTACCTCGGCTCCTCGACCTTCCCGCCTTCGCGCGTCGTCGAGGCGCAGTGGGCCGCGCGCGAGCGCAACCTCGAGCGCTTCGTCTGCGAGCAGCCGCCCTACTCGCTCCTGGTCCGCGGGATCGAGGCCGACCTGCTTCCCACCGCCCGCCGCCACGGCATCGGCGTGATCCCCTGGAGCCCGCTCGCCGGCGGCTGGCTGTCAGGCAAATGGCGCAAGGGTCTCCACGCGCCGTCCTCGACGCGCGCGCAGCGGCTGCCGGCACGCTACGACCTCTCGATCCCGGCCAACCAGCGCAAGCTCGACGCCGTCGAGGAGCTGACGCTGCTCGCGCAGGAGTCGGGCATCTCGCTGATCCACCTCGCGCTCGCGTTCGTGATCCGCCACCCCGCGGTCACGGCGGCGATCATCGGGCCGCGCACGAGCGAGCAGCTCGAGTCCCAGCTCGGCGCGACCGAGGTCGAGCTGTCCGACGACGTGCTCGACCGGATCGACGAGATCGTCCCCCCGGGCACGAACTTCAGCGCGGCCGACGCCGGCTGGATCAACCCCGATCTCGAGCCGGCCGCCCGTCGGCAACGAGGACCCGCGCGCGCCGCGCGGGCTTTCTGAGACCGGCCGGAAACGCATAGACTGGCCTCCATGGGGGATGTGAATCGCGCGGCGGGGCTTGCCTACCGGTCGGCCGGGGACTCGAATCAGAACGAGCGCGTCGCGCTGCTCGTACACGGCTACCCGGAGTCCTCCTACATGTGGCGCGAGGCGCTAGGAGCCCTGGCCGACGCCGGCTGGCGGGCGCTCGCGCCGGACCTGCCCGGCTACGGAGACTCCGCGCCTGAGGATGGGCCGGGGGCCGGGACCTGGGAGTCTCACGTAGAGGCGCTCGAGCGCTTCGCGCGCGAGCTCGAGCTCGGACCGGTCGCGCTCGTGACGCACGACTGGGGCGTGATGATCGGGCTGCGCTGGGCCTGCGATCACCCCGGCGCGGTCAATGCGCTGGCGATCTCCGATGGCGCGTTTCACGCCGACCGGCGCTGGCACGATCTGGCGAACGTGATGCGGACCCCGGGCGACGGCGAGCAGTTGATCGCATCCTTCACGCGCGAGGGCTTTCAGGGGGCGATGGCCGCGCTCTCCGGCGGGATGAGCGAGGCGACGATCGACGAGTACTGGAAGTGCTTCGCCGACGAGGACCGCCGCCGCGGGCACCTCGAGCTGTACCGCTCGGGCGACTTCGACAAGCTCGTCCCCTACGAGGGCCGCCTCACCGCGCTCGGCCTGCCGGCGCTGATCCTGTGGGGCAAGGACGATCGCTTTGCCGGTGTGGAGATGGCCGAGCGCTTCCACGAGGAACTGCCCGGCTCGGAGCTCGCCGTGTTCGAGAACGCCGGCCACTTCGTCTGGGACGACCAGCCCGCGCGCGCCACCGCCGCGCTCGTCGACTTCCTGGAGCGGCGCGCCGGCTGACCGCCACCTTAAGCTCCCCGTGGATGACGGGAGATTCCGAGGAGCCGTGGATTCGCCACCTGCTGGATGTGGGTCGGGCGCTGACGAAGGAGCTCGATCAGCGGGTCGTGCTCGACCGTGTCCTCGAGACAGCGCGGGAGATCACCGGTGCGCGTTACGCGGCGCTCGGGATCTTGAACGAGCAGCGCTCTGAACTCGAGCGGTTCTTGACCTTGGGGGTGGACGAGGAGACTCAGCGTGCGATCGGAGATCTGCCACGCGGACGGGGGGTGCTCGGCGTGCTGATCGATCACCCCCAGCCATTGCGCCTCGCGGAGGTCGGCCAGCATCCGTCGAGCTATGGGTTCCCGGCGGGGCATCCGGTGATGCGCAGCTTCCTCGGCGTGCCGATCGCGATTCGCGGGGAGGTGTGGGGCAACCTGTACCTGACCGAGAAGACCCACGGTGAGTTCTCAGAGCAGGACGAGGAGGCGGCCGTGATCCTCGCCGATTGGGCGGCGATCGCGATCGACAACGCCAGGTCCTATGAGCGCAGCGAGCACCGCCGCGAGCAGGCGGAGAGGGCGGTTCGAGGCCTCGAGGCGACCCGCGACGTGGTCGCCGCGATCGGCAGGGAGATCTCCCTCGAACATGTGTTGGAGCTGATCGTCAAGCGGGGACGAGTGCTCGTTGGCGCCCGGAGCGTGGTGATCATGCTGCGCGACGGCAAGGAGCTGGTCGTGCAGGCGAGCGCCGGTCACGTCCAGGAGGCGCGCGGCGTGCGACTGCCGATCGCCGACTCCACATCCGGGCAGGTGCTGGAGCACATGCGGCCCGAGCGCATCGCCGACGTGGCCGCGAGGCTCCGGGTCGACCCCGGCGAGTTCGGGGTGCCCGGCGCGCAGACGGCGCTGCTCGTGCCGATGGTCTACCGAAGCGTCGCCGTGGGAGTGCTGGCGGCATTCGATCGCGAGGGCAACGGCGATCGGTTCAGCGAGGAGGACGAGCAGATGCTGCGCACGTTTGCCGCGAGCGCCGCGACGGCTGTGGCGCTCGCGCAGAGCGTGCAGGCCGACCGGCTGCGCAGCTCGCTGGCGGCCGCGGACGCCGAGCGGCGCCGGTGGGCGCGGGAGCTGCACGACGAGACGCTGCAGAGCCTCGGTGGGCTGCGCGTGCTGATCTCCTCTGCCCTGCGCCGCGATGACCTGCCGGTCGCGCAGGAGACGATGCGCACGGCCGTGGCGCAGATCGAGCAGGAGATCGACAACCTGCGAGCGATCATCACCGAGCTGCGCCCGGCTACGCTGGACGAGCTCGGGCTGCGCAGCGCGATCGAGGGACTGCTCGATCGCCATCGCGAGCAGAGCGGGTTCCAGCTCGACGGCGAGCTCGATCTGCCCGATCCCTCGGCGGGCGAGCAACGCCTCGCCGAGGATCTCGAGACCACCGTTTACCGGCTCGTTCAGGAGGCGCTCACAAACGTCGCCAAGCACGCCCACGCAAACCGGGTGCGCGTCGCGGTCGGCGAGGTCGACGGGCAGCTGTCGATCGAGGTGCAGGACGACGGTGGCGGCTTTGACCCCGAGACCGCGAGCCACGGTTTCGGGCTGGCGGGGATGCAGGAGCGCGTGACGCTGGCCGGCGGTGTGCTCAGCGTCGACTCGGGCGAGCGGGGAACGCTCCTCAGCGCTCGGCTGCCGGCACACCGCCGCGAAGCCGCCGGAGGCGACGCCGCATAGCCTCCAACCGGGGTGCCACCTGTGGGCTGATGTACTCCTCACCGCGAGCAGCCGCCCGTATCGCCTCGAGCAACTCGGCGTCGGATCGCTCCGTCATCACAAACCCGATCGCACCGGCGGCAAACGCCCGCTGCGCAAACACGGGGTCGTCCTCCATCGTCAACGCCACGACCTGGGTCGCCGGCGCGCGCTCGCGCAACTGGCCGATCGTTTCGACGCTCGACCCGCCGGGCATGCTCAGATCGAGCAGCAGCACCTGTGGCCGCTCGCCCTCCACGTGGCGCACGACAGACGCCAGGTCGCCGGCCTCGCCGACGACCTCCACCTCCTGCTCGCGATCGAGCAGCAGCCGCAGGCTGCGGCGCATCAGGGCGTGGCTGTCAGCCAGCACCACGCGGATCGGCATGGGTGGCCAGGCGAGCACTACTCCTGCTCGCGGCCCAGCAGTCCCGACAGCCACTGGGTCTTGCGATAGGGCGGCATCAGCAACACCAGCACGATCAGCACGGCGGTTCCGACGAGGTACTCGAACAGCTCGGCGACGGTCGCGAAGCCGGCGGTGAGGTTCTCGCCCCACGCGATCATCGCGAACGTGAACATCGACAGCGCCATGCCGGTGAGCAGGATCGGCTTGCGGCGGGTGGGCAGGAACTCACCGGTCAGGACGCTGGCGGCGATCACGACGAATACGAGCGCCTCGAGCAGACCGATCAGCACCCAGGAGGTATTCACTCCGGGGAAGGATGCGACGAACGTGCCCTGGAAGGTCTTGGCCAAAGGAGCCGGCATCGTGCCGCTGTTGTCGATCAGCTTCTCCTTGGCGGAGAAGAAGAACAACAAACCGAAAGTGAAATAGATGCTCGCGCTGATCAGCCAGTAACTGGCACGGTCGGCGATATGAGTGGTCACGCTTTCACGAGTGCGGACCTGCACCGGATGTGTTCCTGGATGTGTCGAGGCGACTGTTGCCATGTTGGCTCCCTCTGTTGACATGGGTACTACCTCGATCAACATAGGTTCGGCCCAGCAAAGGATCATCGGGGCTTTCTGCGGCTCCTTCTGCGGCTTTCTACTCACTGCTCCTGGACCGTGGCGACCTAGCGTGTAATCGATCCCGGCAATAGATCTGTCTGAGCTGTGGGAGTGGATACCTTGATCTCGATGACCAAAGAGTTGTCTGAGCTGTAGGAGTAGATACCTTGATCTCGATGGCAAACCAGGACATAGCGGCGCTCGATCAGCCGGACGGCGAGGCGAAAATCTCGGCGGACCCCATCCGGCTCGTCCTCGCCGACGATCACGCGGTCGTGCGCAGCGGGCTGCGGATGCTGCTCGACAGCGAGAGCGAGTTCGAGGTCGTCGCCGAGGCGAGCAACATCGAAGACGCGCGGCGCTACGTGCGCGGGCACCACCCGCGGGTGCTCGTGCTCGATCTCAACATGCCCGGTGGCTCGAGTCTGCAGGCGATCCCAACGATCCGCGCGGAGTCGCCCGAGACCGAGATCGTCGTGCTGACGATGCAGCAGGAGCCCGCGTTCGCTCGCGAGGCGCTGCGCGCCGGGGCGCTCGGCTACGTGCTCAAGGAGGCCGCCGACGACGAGCTCGTGCAAGCGGTGCGGCTCGCCGCCGCCGGTGAGCGCTACCTGAACCCGAAACTGGGCGCCCGGATCGCCGCCGAGCCGCCTCCGGGACCGCCGGACGATCTCTCCGAGCGCGAGGTCGAGGTGCTGCGGCTGATCGCGCTCGGGCACACCAACGCCGAGATCGGCGAGCAGCTGTACCTGTCGGTGCGCACGGTCGAGACCCACCGCTCGCACATCCAGCAGAAGCTCAGGCTCTCCACCCGCGCGGAGCTCGTCGGCTACGCGCTGGAGCGAGGCTTGATCGGCGCCGAGGGCGAGGGCGGCAGCGGCTGACCAGTCGCGGTCACCGGCGAGCTCGTGGTCAGGCGCGCTGGGGCAGCTCGCCGGCGAGGTTGTTGCAGCGCTCGCAGACCTCCTCGGGGATCACGCCGGCGCGCATCAGCAGCGCGAAGGCTCGGCAGCCCAGGCAGAGGCCGAACACGGACTCCAGCGTCGCCGCGACCACGAGCAGCGCCAGCACGACATAGGCGGCACTCGTCAGACCGAAGCCCAGCGCGAGTACCGCGGCCGACGCCGAGAAGACGAGGCCGATCGCCTGCGCGAAGCGCTTCGGCGGACCGGGCACCGGCCGCTCGGCCACGTTTAGCCGCGGCGTAATCCCCCGCGTGACGAGCTGCCCGAGCGGGCTCAGCGTCGGACCGCTCAGCACGCGCGCGAGGAAGCCGTAGGCGATCACGGCCGTCAACCACGGCTGCGCGAAGACGATCGTCGCGAGGCTCAGCAACACCACCCCGCCCGCGACCAGGCGAGCCGAGACCTCGTTGACCGGATCGGGGAAGGAGAAGAGGCGGGTGCTGTAGCCACTCGCGGGGTCAGCTGCTGGCATCGTGGGTCTATCCCTTCTTGCTAATCTTCATAATGCTGATCGAGTTTATTAATTATATCTCTCCCATCACACAATCCATCCATCCCCAGCCTGATCCCTCCCCCATCACACAATCCATCCATCCCCAGCCTGATCCCTCCCCC